>JFJP01029726.1_pt2 | contig 18686 bp, 15 predicted proteins | sample 431651 | NCBI WGS metagenome assembly JFJP01 (sample SAMN02602958, study PRJNA72255) | Microbial mat metagenome, whole genome shotgun sequencing project. | biome: fresh water; feature: sink hole; material: water; isolation source: purple microbial (photo- and chemosynthetic) mats found in...
CCCAGTCACACAATTTTTCTGAATGAAGATGCGTTGCACGCCTGCTTTCAGCAGTCGGCTTTGCCAATCACGCGGCACCCCCCCTCCGGAATAATGCCATCCAGGCTGGGTATGATGCTTGGATGGTAGTGCATTTTTGATAATGCAAACGTTTGCGTAAAAGCAGGAACAAATGTTGTCTTCACGTGTGATGCGGAAAAAACAGAAGTAATCAGAATAATTTCGAATACCAGCAATATCACTTTTTGTGCCCTCGGTGGACCCATCATATTATTAGCGTCATACCTTTGTCAACCTGGCTGTTGCAGGAAGACCCGATCTAAGTTGCTTGGGTTTGCAGTCAAAACAAGTCATCCCGCTACTTTCCAGACAGATACTTTCCGGGTGAAACCCCTTTCATTTTCCTGAATTGCTTCGAAAAAGCGAATACATCACCATATCCCGTCAGATGGGCGATTTCCTTGATGCTCAATCCCGATTGCAGCATGAGCACAGCCTGATCCATTTTTTTGACATTGCGGTACCGGACCGGACTCATGCCTGTTACAGCCTTGAACTGCTTACGAAAGCTTTCATATCCCATATTGAGCGTATCCGCCAGCGATTGGGGCGTCATGTTTTCCTGAAAATGTGCCGACAACCGTTCACAGGCAATTACAATCTGTGGATTGGCGAATTTGGGATGCTGCGGATGTCCGGTGCCGGATGCGCAGGCTTGTTCCTGCAGGCTGAGCACCAGTTTCTGCGCAGTCAGCAGCATCATGGGGAGATTCCTGCTGTCTGAAGCCTTCAACTTGCGCAAAAAACGGGCCAGCGTAGAAATCGTTTTTGCGTCCGGTTCGGAGTGACCCTGAAGAACAGGCTTGCCGTTCAGCATGGAAAGCCGACGCATATAGTCATGAACGGGCTTGCCAAAACTAATAAAGAATTCCACCCAGGTTCCATCCGGCACAATCTCCGTGCTGTGCATGTGTCCAGGGAATCGCTGGACGATGCTGCCCGGTTTGAGGGCAATGGATGCATTCTGTTCATCCTGATAAACACCCGTCCCGGCCAATACGAGAAAACAGCTGTAATAATCGATGCTGAACTGCCTCTGGGAAGCGGCAGCAGTTGGTTTTCGCATGAATCCGCACGCGAGGACTCCTTCGACGAAAGGGTCTTTCATCGTGCGGTAGATGACGTCACTTTTCACAATAGCCGGCATGCTTCCCCTCCTGAACGGGTCTTCGCGCATGTACCTGTGTTCAGACACGATACCATACATTGCTGCCGGACACGATACCGGCATGGATATCTGACATCATACCAGAATGGATATAAAAGTACCATTCAAACCATGGATTTGCCATTCGCAGAAAGTTATGATGGAAAAAGACCATTTGCTTCGCCATAAAGACGGATGTTTCAGAATATGCTTATGCTGGAAATGTCATGGGAGGTCACGGATGAATCAGTTTTCATGGGATCCGAAATCATATCTTCTCGACGGGAAGCGAAAGTTCCTGGTTTCCGGAGAATTCCATTATTTCCGCGTTCCGAAGGAGGATTGGGAAAAGAGGCTGCTCCTGCTCAGGGAGACGGGTGGAAACTGCGTAGCCACCTATATTCCCTGGATTCTCCATGAACCTGTGGAAGGAGACATCCGATTCGGTGACATCCCCCAGAGGGAGCTGGAATCCTTCCTGCAGCTTTGCGGCCGACTTGGCTTTCTTGTCGTCTGCAGGCCGGGACCCTATCAATATTCGGAACTGAAGTACGACGGACTGCCCGGCTGGCTCTGCGACGGATATCCGGAACTGCTCGCACGGAACATCAAGGGGGAGATCTTCCGGGGATCTTCCGTCAGTTATCTGCATCCGACCTTCCTGAAGAAGGTGAAGACATGGTTTGATGTCGTCTGCCCGCTGCTGTCCGGGTATATGGTTTCAAAGGGCGGTCCCGTGGCCATGGTCCAGATTGACAATGAACTGATGGGGGTTCATGAATGGTTCGGTGGTTGGGACTACAACCGGGATACCATGGGCTTCGGCACGGACAACGGGCGATTCGCTTCCTTCCTGAAGGAAAGGTATGTGGATGTGCATGCGTTGAATGATGCGTATGCCTCCACGTATGCGTCCGTTTCCGAGGTGGATCCCACAGGGGAGCCGAAATCCGGATGGGTGGAAAATGCCCGGAGAACCAAGGATTATCAGGACTTTTATTTTCAGACGACCGCAGAATATGTCCGCACACTCTACCGATGGATGAGAGAATCGGGCATCGACTGCCAGATTGTCCACAATTCGGCGAATCCCAACATGAATGCATTTTTCCTCGAAACGGTCCGGGAAATGGGCAGCAATTTCCTCCTTGGGTCGGATCATTACTACAACCTGAACCAGGAATGGAACCAGAACAACCCCACGCCCCAGTATGCCGTGAACATCTATTACAGCAATGAAATGCTGCGTCTGATGGGATACCCGGCGACCATATTCGAACTGCCGGGCGGAAGTTTTTCCGATTGGCCGCCCGTCACGCAGGAAGACACGCTCAGCTGCTATCTGACGAACACCGCACTCGGCATGAAAGGCTCCAACTACTATATTTTCACAGGTGGTCCCAATCCAGAGGGCGTTTCCCATCATGGCGACCTTTATGATTATGGTGCATCGGTCGGTGCTTTCGGTGAAATCCGTCCCACCTATGAATCCCAGAAGACTTATGGCTGCTTTCTTGCTGAAAATGGATGGCTGGCTGGCGCAGAGCGAGTTCCTGATTTTTCGGTCGGTTTGGATTGGGAACATGCCAGAAGCAAGACGTATTTCGCAGGAAAATGCGAGGCCGGTTTCAGCAACACGGATGCCTGGTCTTTTCTGCGGAAGGGGGTCATGACCACGGCCTTCTGCGCTTCTCTCTCAGGAAATCTGGTGGATTTGACCACGCTTGAATCCGGGCTTGCGGGGAAGCGGGACTCGGAAGCGGATGGCTTGCCTCTGTTTGTCCCCACTTCCGCCTGCATGTCGGAATACATTCAGAAGGCGCTGATTCAATACGTCGAACAGGGCGGGAACTTGCTGCTTGCGCCTGTGATTCCCCAACTGGATGAGAATTTCAGGCCATGCACCCTTCTTCGGGACTTTCTGGGTGCCGGAGAAAGCCGGCCATTCAAAAAAACGTCTCCCGTCCTTTCGGTCGGACCCGTACACAATATTCTGGTTACCGGTTCCCTTTGGGAGAATGCGACGAGACCCGCACAGGCGAAGTGCATCGCTTCGGAAGAGGTCACCGGAACGGAGCTTGGCTGGAAGGCCGGCTTTGCAGGTGGAGGCACCGTCATCTGGCTTGGCCTGCAATGGATGCATGCCAAGCATGAGCATACGGATATGCTGAGGTTCCTGCTTGCCGAACTGGGCTGCGTGAAACCGGCTGTCCGCTGTGACAATCCCAATGTCTGGACTTCGCTTCGAAGCGATGGGGAACGGCAGATGCTCTTTGTGATGAATCTGCTTTCGGCGGGGATGCATGCCGGTTTGGAAGTCCGAATGAGTAACGGAGAATACAGGAAGCTGGAACCCGTGGATTTGAAACCCATGGAGGTCAGGACAATGGAAATACGGAGTGACATGGCATGAACAAAGGATTGAAGAAAGTTTTGAACGGCGATCAAGGCAATTCGCTTTTCCCCTTTTTTCTCGTTCCGACTCAGGTGAGTCCCGAGGTTTTGCGCCGTGACCTGAGACGACTGGCTGCCAACGGGGTCAAAGGTGTCTGCATTGAGCCGAACGGCAATCGTAATTTTGCGGGACCGGGCTGGTGGGCGCAGATGGATGCCATCATGGAAGAGGCGCGCGCATTGCAGATGCGCGTATGGCTGCAGGATGAGCCGAATTTTCCGACAGGCAACGCGAATCATGCCGCTTCCGACCATCCGGAACTGCAGAAGGTCTATCTGGAAGAGCAGCACATCGATGCGGCAGGTCCTCGGAAAGGGGCTTCCTTCCTGGTCGGCAATTACCTGGACGGGAATGGCTTCATGTTCTTTCTGCAGCATGCCGGTGCCCACGGTCTTTCCGATCCGTCGAAGGCGGACCCTGACGCCGGCGACAAAAAAGCGGATCCGCCATCCGGTGGGAAAACATGGAACAAAGGACCGAAGCTCCTGCGGATCTGCGCCTGCAGGAAAATCGGCGGCAGCGAGCTGGATGGCCGGTTTCTCGATCTGACCGACCTTCTGACGGACGGGATTCTCAACTGGGATGTTCCGGAAGGTCAATGGCGCATTTTCATCATTTATACGCTTCAGATCGGCAAGGGTAGGCCCGATTACCTCAATCTCATCGACGGGAATGCCGTGAAGCTGTTGATAGAAAAACTCTACAAGCCCCATTATGAAAGGTATGCCAGCGATTTTGGAAAAACGTTTGCAGGCTTTTTCTCCGATGAGCCGGAGTTCGGAAACATATACGGCTATGCGAACGACAACGCCATTGGAAGGAAAATCATGCCGCTGCCCTGGAGTGAGGAAGCGGGGGAATGGATGCTGACGGAATTGGGCAATGAGGCCTTTTCCCTGCTGCCGGCCCTGTGGTACGCTTCCGGTGAACAGACCGCCCGGGTCCGGTATGTATATATGGACATCCTGACCCGCCTGTTCGAGAAGAATTTCTCGCTGCAGATCGGGGACTGGTGTCGTGCCCGACAATGCGAATACATCGGGCACATGGTGGAGGACATGGGGAACCATGCCAGGCTGGGATGCGGAGTCGGCCATTATTTCAGGGCGATGACCGGTCAGGACTATGCCGGCATCGATCTGGTGCTGCAGCAGATCCGACCCGGTCTGGATGATTCAGGTCTGGCCTGGCTGGGTGGCGATGAAGGTGGGGAATTTTTCCATTATGGACTGGCCAAGCTTGGCAGTTCTTTCGCACACATGGACCCGAAGAAAAAAGGACGGTCCATCTGTGAGATTTTCGCGGCTTACGGATACAGTCTTGGCCTGAAGGATCAGAAATGGCTGTTCGACCATATGCTCGTGAGAGGAATCAATCACTTCATTCCGGCATGGAAAACGAAAACACCGCCTGCCGAAGGAACCAGCCGATACGACGGTGATGCGCAGTTCCGGTACAATCCCCTGCTGGCGGCCTATGTGAACCGTCTGTGCAGCCTGTTCCAGGACGGGGTTCATGTGGCCCCCGTGGCGGTTCTGTACCATGCCGAGGCGGAATGGTGCGGTGACAGCATGCCGTTCGAAAAGCCGGTCCGGGTGCTTGCACAACGTCAGATCGACTGTGATGTGCTTCCCGCAGATGTTTTCACGCAACGGGAGCATTTTCTGTCTTCCCTCGACGCGCAGGGGCTCCATGTGAATGGCGAGACCTACAAAGCCCTTGTCATCCCGTATGCCGCATGCATACCCGCATCGGTTGCAGAATTTGTGACGGAGTGCGCGCAATGGAGTTTTCCGGTATATTTTGTCGATGGGATGCCGGAGAAGATTGCATCAGGCATGAGCAGGCCAGTGTGCGAAGCGGTTCAAAGTCTCCTTCCTCACGGCCGCGTCATCCCGCTGGGGGATTTGGCCGGGACGCTCCTTCGAGAGGAAATCTTTGAGGTCCGAACGTCGGAAGAGCAAACAGGGTTGCGGTATTATCACTACCATCACACCGATTCGGACCTTTATCTGTTCTTCAACGAAGACCCAACCCGTGAAATCCGGACCCGCGTCGAAATCCCCAATGACATGCCGGCTTGCTTCTATGATGCATTTTCGAACAGGATGAGGCCTGCGTCAACGAGCATACAGGATGGAAAAACAATGCTGGAGTTGGCGCTTTTTCCCTATCAATCAACGGTCGTGATGTTTTCCGGTTCCGAGGTCTGTCAGGACAAGATGCCATTGTATGACCACCTCAACAAGTCGATGACCCTTGAAGCGCCATGGAAACTTTCGTTGGCCAGGGGGAGCGAACCGAATGCGTTCGTGCCCAGGGAAGTGGTTTCCAGCTTGATGAATGTGACAGCAAGCGGGAACGATCCGGATTTTTCCGGAATCATGCGTTACGAAACGGACTTTATGCTGAAAAATGTTCCGGAAACAGCGATTCTGTTGTTGGGCGAAGTTTTCGAGGTCGTGGAGGTCTGGGTCAACGGCAGGTCCGCAGGTGCAAGAATTTGCCAACCGTACCATTTTGACTTGTCCGGACTCTTGAAAACAGGCGAGAACGCCCTCCGCGTCGAGGTCATCAACACCCTTGTCCATGAAATGAAAGACCAGTTTTCCCAGTTTGCCATGGTGGAACCATCCGGACTTCTTGGCCCCGTGACCATCCGATATTGATTGTAAGCTTTCACGATGGGAAAGAAGAAGGAGAACAGAAGGGGGAACAAGCAGATGAATCCAATTCTACCGCTTGAACATTTCATTCCGGATGCGGAGGCCCGTCAATGGGCCGACGGCCGCATGTATTTGTATGGTTCATGCGACAAGGCGGATAAAATGGAGTACTGCAGCCACGAATATCATGTTTTTTCATCGGATGATCTGATTCATTGGGTCGATCATGGGGTCAGTTTTCGATCCGACGGTGCGAACTCGGATGTTCCCTGGTCGAATGCAGCCTTGTATGCGCCCGACTGCATATTCAAGAACGGTATCTATTACCTTTACTTCTGCCTGTCCGACAATGGAGAAGGGGTGGCGACCAGCATGAAGCCGGAAGGCCCTTTCAGGAACGCGGTCCCTGTGGTCGGAGCCAATGGGGATGCCATCGACCCGGCCGTATTTCTGGACGATGATGGCCAGGCCTATCTGTATTGGGGCCAGTTTCATGCGCGCGGTGCCCGTCTGGATCATAACATGTCCGCCATCGGGAAGGATACCTTTTACCCTGCTCTGTTGACAGAAGCAGGTGCAGGGTTCCACGAAGGCGCCTCCGTCCGGAAGAGAAACGGCATCTATTACCTGGTCTACACGGATATCAGCCGTGGAAAGGCTACCTGCATCTCTTACGCCACCAGCCTTTCTCCCTTGGGTCCTTACACGAAGGGTGGCGTCATCATCGACAATGATGGATGCGACCCGGAGACCTGGAACAATCATGGGTCAATTGCCGAGTTCAACGGAGACTGGTATGTCTTTTATCATCGATCTTCCAGAGGAAGCCACTTCAGCAGGAGAGTCTGCATGGAACCCATCCGGTTCGATTCGGAGGGAAGGATCCGGGAAGTGCCGATGACGACACAGGGAATCTCGGGGCCGATTCCCTCCACACAGGAGATGCAGGCGGCAAGAGCGTGCCAGTTTTCCGGAAACGTGCGGATCACAGGGGTTGATGACCCGGCAGCGGACGACAGCCGGGAAATGTTGTCAGGCATCTCATCCGGAGACTGGGCGGTCTATCGGTATCTGGATTTCAAGGCGGTTCGCGGTACGCTGTTCGTGGACGCTTCCTGCGAGGGAACCGGCGGGATGGTGGAGTTCAGATTGGATAAACCGCTTGGCCCTGTTGTGGCCCGGTGTCCCGTCACGGACACCGGCAGCCATGAAGTCTGGCGTGCTTTTTCCTGTGAATTCCAGGCAATCGAAGGAGCTCATGCAGTATACCTGCATTTCATCGGTGGGGAGGGAACTGATTTGTTCCGAATTCGGGGATTCCGATTTGTCGGTTGAACATAAATCGGTCATTGCGGCCTAATCTGTGGCTTGTGCGTAGAAAACCATCCTGTTTGTTTGTTTGAATAATTTGTTTATATGTTGGCAGCCGGGACGGCTTTGAACGTGTCAAGGGTAAATGCTTGACACGTTCTTTGTTTCCGTGGTATCATCATGCAGTCCGAAGTCTTCATACAGGCCGATACCGGAAAGACAAGGCGGAAAACAGGATGGCGAGCGCCCGTGAAAGTGCTGAAACAGGTGAGTACACCTCCATCGTCCTGCTGATGGATTTCTACGGAGAACTGCTGACACCAAGACAATCCGAAGTGCTGGATCTCCACTACAACAGTGACCTTTCCCTGGCGGAGATTGCAGAGGAACTGACAGTCAGCCGGCAAGCCGTCCATGATGCCGTCCGAACTGGAAAAGCCCTCCTCATGAGATATGAATCGAAACTCGGACTGGCGGCGCGGTTCCTGAAACAACAGGACATGGTTCGTGAAGCGCTGGGATTGGTCAACGGAGCCATGGAATCCGAATCAGCTGAAACGCAGAGAGCCTTGACGCAGCAGGCGGGGGCAAGACTTCTTCAACTGCTGGAACAATTATAGAGCAGAAAACGACTAGAGAAACCGGAATCGACTCTGTCATAGAAGAATCATCACAACGGCCGGACGGACGGCCCATGAGGTAGCATGGCATTCGAGGGACTCAGCGAAAAATTGTCAGCCCTGGTCAAAAAAATGAAGGGGCAGACCCGCATATCTGATAAGGACGTCAAGGAGATGATGCGCGAAATCAAACTCGCGCTGCTGGAAGCCGATGTCAGTTTCAAGGTGGTCAAGGACTTCATTGCCTCCATCAGTGAGCGCGCCGTCGGTGCCGATGTGCTGGAAAGCCTGACACCGGGCCAGCAAATCGTCAAGATTGTCCATGAGGAACTCATTTCCCTGATGGGGACTGTCCCATCCAGAATCACCTATTCTTCATCGTCTCCCTCCGTTTACATGCTTTGTGGTCTTCAAGGTGCCGGCAAAACGACGACAGCAGGCAAACTGGCTGCCGTCCTCCGCAAAGATGGAAAACGCCCTTTACTGGCGGCCTGCGACATTTATCGTCCTGCCGCGGTCAAGCAGCTGCAGGTTGTTGGCGGCCAACTCAATATTCCGGTCTTCGAGATGGGTACAGGAACGGATCCGGTTACCATCGCACAGAAAGCCGTGGCTCATGCCAAATCCATGCTGCTTGATGTGGTCATCATCGATACCGCAGGGCGTCTCCATATCGACGAAGCCCTCATGGATGAACTCAAGAAAATCCGGGCAGCTGTCAAGCCGCAGGAAATTCTGCTGGTGGTCGATGCGATGACCGGTCAGGATGCAGTCAATGTTGCCGGCTCTTTCAATGAGCAACTCGGCATCGACGGCATCATTCTGACAAAGCTGGATGGTGATTCCCGTGGCGGAGCAGCCCTTTCCACGAAGGCAATCACCGGAAAACCCATAAAATACGCCTGCATCGGTGAAAAATTGAGTGACATAGAACCCTTTTATCCGGATCGCATGGCTTCCCGCATTCTCGGCATGGGAGACGTGCTCAGTCTCATTGAAAAAGCCCAGACGGCCTTCGATGACAAGTCCGCCGCTGAAATCGAAAGGAAGATGCGGACGCAGACCTTCACGCTGGATGATTTTCTGGAGCAGATGCAGCAGATCAAGAAAATGGGGCCCCTCCAGGATTTGCTGGGCATGTTGCCTGGTGTCGACGCAAAGGCGCTCAAGGGAATGCAGTTCGATGAAAAGCAGTATGGGCGGACCATGGCGGTCATCCAGTCCATGACGCGGAAAGAGCGCAGTCGGCCGGATATCATCAACGCCTCTCGCCGCATCCGCATTGCGAAGGGCAGCGGCACCTCCGTGCAGGAAGTAAATCGTCTGCTCAAGCAGTTTGAGGACATGAAGAAAATGATGAAGCAGTTTTCAGGTCCGAATGGTAAGAAAATGCTCGGTCGGATGGGCGGTTTGGGTGGCATGGGCGGTAAGAATCGGCCGTTTTAGTTCTTACCCTGATATCATCCTTCCAATCTGAGTCCATACCCGGATTTCCCGCAATCCTGACATCCATTGTCCTGACAGGAGTCATCCTGACAGGAATCATCCTGACATCCACCCTGATTTCCGTCCCTTCCACATTGATGCCAAGGATTCCGACATTGAACCGATGTCGGCTCCCATGCATAGACAACATTTTAAAAAGGTGGTGAAACCAAATGGTCAAAATGAGACTGAAGCGCATCGGCGCAAAGAAGAAGCCCGTGTACCGCATCATCGTTGCGGATGGCCGCTCTCCCCGTGATGGCAAGTTCATCGCGGAAGTGGGTACCTACAACCCGCTGAAGAATCCGTCCGAAATCACCTTCGACACGGAATTGGCGAAGGAATGGCTCGGAAACGGCGCCCAACCCACGGATACCGTGAAGAAACTGCTCAAGATCGCCGGTGTGACGGAATAATTCCGCAAGAGACGGAACGATGCACCGGAATCCGGTGCGTCAGGCCGCCCATCACGGGTGTACCAACCTATAGGAGGTGCTGCCATGAAGGAGTTATTGGAACACATCGCCCGCCTGCTGGTGGAGCATCCAGATGACGTATCGGTCACGGAAGTGGACGCGGACGGGGAACTGATTCTCGAGTTGCGCGTGGCGGAAGACGACATGGGCAAGGTCATCGGCAAACAGGGTCGCATTGCAAAGGCCATCCGCGTGGTCATGAAGGCTTCGGCCGTCAATGAAGACCGCAAAGTAATCGTGGAGATCGTCCAGTAAGTCGCCGGAAAGAAATTACTTGCTCTTTTTCAAAAAACAATGGCGAGTTTGGCCATTGTTTTTTGAAATTCATAGAGCAAGTTTTTTCTTTTCAAGACAAGTCGCCGGAAAGAAATTACTTGCTCTTTTCAAGCGCTGCAGGTATAGTAAGTCCTTACTTTGCAGTGATGTAACCCTCCGCCTTCAGCAGTTCCGCCATCAGCACAGCCCCACCGGCAGCGCCACGGACCGTGTTGTGGGAAAGGCTGACAAATTTGTAGTCGAACATAACATCTTCGCGCAGGCGACCAATGGTAACCCCCATGCCGTTTGCATTGTCACGGTCCAGCCTGGTCTGCGGCCGGTTGTCTTCCTCGAAGTAGGTGAGGAACGGTTTCGGGGCACTGGGCAGATTCAGTTTCTGCGGAATGCCTTCAAAGGCCGACCAGCGGGCAAGGATTTCTTCCCGGGAAGGTTTTTTGTCAAAGGATACAAATGTGGCAGCCATATGTCCGTCCGTCACGGGGACACGAATGCACTGGGCGGTGATAAGCGGAGCCGAAGCCTTCACAATGCCCGCCGCACCAACAGAGCCCCAGATGCGCAATGGCTCCTGCTCGCTTTTTTCCTCTTCGCCACCAATATATGGAATGACGTTGTCAATCATATCAGGCCAGTCGGTGAAATTCTTGCCTGCACCGGAGATGGCCTGATACGTGCAGGCAACAATCTTTGATATTCCAAATTCGCGCAGGGGGGTCAGCGCGGGAACATAGCTCTGGATGGAACAGTTCGGCTTGACCGTGATGAAGCCGCGTGTTGTGCCGAGGCGCCTGCGCTGCATGTCGATGACGGCATTGTGTTCCGGATTGAGCTCCGGCACGACCATGGGCACATCCGGTGTCCAGCGGTGGGCCGAGTTGTTGGATACGACCGGGGTGCCGGTTTTTGCGTATGCTTCTTCCAGTGCCTTTATTTCATCCTTTTTCATGTCAACCGCGCAGAAGATGAAGTCCACCTCGCCAGCCACGGCTTCCACATCGGACGCGTTCTTCACCATAATTCCGGCCACGGAGGCAGGAAGTGGTGTGGTCATTTTCCAACGGCCCGTTACCGCTTCGGCATACGTTTTTCCAGCTGATCCCGCTGATGCGGCGATGCCGGTCACTTCAAACCACGGATGGTTTTCCAGCAGCGCGACAAAACGTTGACCCACCATACCGGTGCCACCTACTATGCTGACCTTCAACTTGCTGCCCATGGTACATCCCCTCTCGTGTCCTTGATTAACGGACATATGTATCTGATACAGACACATTTTGTATCCCTATTATAAGGGAAACGTATCACGGATGCAAGTATGCGTCAAAGGTTTTTTCAAAAGCAGGTCCTGAAACCGTCAAAGGCTTTATCGAAAGCGGATCCTGAAACAATCTTGCGCTGTGGAAACATTTTTGCAGGTTCTGGTCCATTCTTTACAACACCTCGTTCCGAAGTGGTCAAAACCTTTTATTTGCAATGGTTTCACTGTAAGTTCCCGTGGTTTGACAGTGATGGGACCGCTATGCTACACTGCAATCGAACCGATCAAGAAAGCCAATTGCCGTGCCTTTGACAGGCAACAACGGCTTTGCTTGTCGGCAAATGATTCCCACAACCGGTTCACCGGTCGGGAATCCATATTGGTACCGGTGCGCACGTCGAAAAGAGCGTGCGAGAATAGGGAATTGGGTTAGAATCCCAAGCGGTCCTGCCGCCGTAAGGACGGAACGGTTTCCGGAAAGAAGGTTTCCCCTCGGGGAAATGCCTTTCAGCCACTGGGCGAATGAATGGTGCGATGCAGCTTGATCCAGGACGTTGAGTCGGGATCCAGGCCAGATCGCAGCAGAGCCCGGGAAGGTGGAATCCCGTGATGATGTCCAAGCCGGAAGACCTGCCGGTTCCTTGCCTGTCCAGTACAGGCGGACTATGGCTTCACAGTGAATGAAGGTATGGTTGTTGTGGAACGGGGACAGTGCATTCTTTTCCCGCCCAAGGCAATACATGCGCTTCGATCGTGAGGATCGGGGCGTTTTTTGATCCAATCAGACATGATTTTGTGCGAATGGCCGGAGAACGGCTGTTCCGGGCAGAACCGCCTGCAGCGGCAGATGCGTCCCGGCACCGAATCAAACCTGAATGGGGAAGGAAGACGGCGTTCCAAACGATTGCGGCGAAGAATCGACATCCGGTGCAATCGAAAAGGAGAAATCGACATGAAGAGACAAAGAATTTCAGGCAAAGACAAGTTTCGCAGCGACCTCGCCCCTATTGGCCGGCTGACCGCCCTTCTGCTTGCAGGCATTCTGGTCCTGTCGCTGGCCGCATGTGGAAATCCCGCACCTGCCGCTTCCTCTGAAGCGGTGGCCAGTGTCTCCGCCACCGTGGAAGCATCCATGGAAGCCACCCCTGAAACGACACCGGAGGCTTCCGTGGAAGCCACGGAGGCGCCTGCGCAGTCTGCCGTTCCGGCCGCGTTGCCGACCCAGGATCGTGCCGGCAACGCCATCACGGTTCCGGCGAACGTGACCCGCATCATATCCATGGCTCCTTCCTTCACGGAAACACTCATCGCCATGGGCCTGAAGGACAAGATCGTCGCCATAGAACTGAACGCTTCCCCGCTTGAAGGTGTCAACCCGGAATGGCCGGTATTCGACATGATGGCGCCAGACGCGGAAAAAATGCTCGCGCTGAAGCCGGATCTCATTCTCGCTTCCCCGATGAGTACGGGCGGAGGCGAAGATCCCTTCAAGACCTTGCGGGAAACCGGCATCTGCGTTGCCTATGTTCCTTCCAGCAACAGCATTCAGGGAATCCGTGACGACCTTGCGTTTCTTGGCACGCTGGTCGGAGAGTCTGATGCGGCACAAAAGCTTATCACCGGCATGGATGCCGCGATGGCGGATGTGGCTGCGATCGGCAAGACGATCACCGAGAAAAAGCGCGTCTACTTCGAGATCGGCGCTGCTCCCGCCATGTACAGTTTCGGCAGTGGCGTGTTCCTCAACGAGATGATAGAACTGATCGGGGCTGAAAATGTCTTTGCCGATCAGCAGAGCTGGATTGCGGTGACACAGGAAGCGGCGCTTTCCGCCAACCCCGATGTCATCCTCACCAATGTGAGCTACATTCCGAATCCGGTCGATGAAATCAAGACCCGTGACGGTTGGGATGCCGTGAAGGCAGTCAAGGACGGAAATGTCATCTACATCGACAACATGTCGAGTTCCCTGCCCAACCAGGGCATTGTAAAGGCGCTGCATGAAATGGCGAAAGCAGTCTACCCGGACAAGTACTGATTTGCTGAAGAACCCGGCGAATGGCGGAAATAAACGCGTGATGGACGGGGTGGCCGGTTCCGGAAAGGGAGCGGCCATCCTGTTCACCTTGTTCTGCGCGGCAGGCATTCTGATTCTCGGGATCGGGATCGGGAGTGTATATGTCACACCCGGAACCATTCTGGGCATCGCGGGCAATCGGTTTCTGGGATTCGGACTGCCGGCGGGCATCGATGACATCACGGTTTCCCTGGTCTGGAAACTCCGGTTCCCCAGAGTCCTGATGGCGTTCATTGTCGGAGCGGGGTTAGGCGCAAGCGGTACGGTCATGCAATCGGTTCTCCGGAATCCGCTTGCATCTTCCTATACGCTCGGTGTATCCGCCGGCGCGGCGCTCGGTGCGGGCGTCATGATGATCACAGGCTTCACGATTCCTTTTCTGGGCAGACTGTCCCTGCCGCTGGTCGGTCTGCTGTCAGGACTGCTGACGGTCTTTCTTGCGGTCAGTTTCGCTGCCCGGATGGACCGGAGCATGTCCAACAATACCATCATCCTGGCAGGCATGGTGTTCTCCCTGTTCATCAATGCCATTCTCACCCTGGTTTCCGCCATGTCCAGGGACCAGATGCAGCAGTTGATCTTCTGGCAGATGGGAAGCTTCTCCCTCAAGGACTGGACGCAGGTATCCATGCTTGCGACGATCACGGTGGCTGGTCTTCTGGTGCTCTTCCGGTTCAACCGGGAGTTGGACATGATCGTTTTTGGAGAGGAGCAGGCACGTGCCATGGGCGTGGATCTCAAGCGCGTGAAGTGGATCCTGCTTGGCGTTTCGGCCGCCCTGACGGGAAGTGCCGTCGCTTTTTCCGGCATCATCGGATTCATAGACCTGATCGCGCCGCATGTCACCCGAAAAGTGTTCGGCTCTTCCCATCGTTATGTGATTCCCATGTCGGCGCTCTTTGGCGGCGCTTTCATGGTACTGGCGGATTTGGCCGCCCGTACCATCCTGTCCCCGATAGAACTGCCGGTTGGCGCCGTGACGGCCTTCATCGGCGCTCCTTTCTTCGCCTGGGTTTATTTCGGCAGGAATCGGAAGGGAGGCGCATGATGGAAACTGAAGCAAAACCAGGCCTTCCTATTGATACAGCAAAATCAGGCCTTCCTGTCAATGAAACAAAGCACAGCCGCCTTGCCGATGCAGCAAAACCGGGTCATCTGCTGGAAGTGGAAGCGGTCAGCTGTGGGTATGGTGGTGAGGATATTGTCCGCCAAGTATCCTTTTTTGTGCAGGGACACGAAAATCTGTGCCTGTTGGGACCCAATGGATGTGGGAAGACGACGCTGCTCCGGGCGATCTGCGGCCTTCTTCCACTCACCGGCGGCCGCGTCCGGCTCGAAGGAACGGACATCACCCGCATGAAACGGCGGGATATAGCCCGCAGCATCGCCATGATGAGTCAGCTCACCACCGTGCAGTTTTCCTATACGGTCCGTGAAACCGTCATGCTGGGCAGATATGTCCGGCTGAAGGGCGGCATGTTCGATGCGCCTGCTCGGGAGGACCACCGGAAGGTGATGGAATGCCTCGATGCAGTGGAAATGGCCGACCTGTCGGAGCGACCCATCGACAGCCTGTCGGGCGGTCAGCTCCAGCGTGTTTTTCTGGCCAGGACCCTTGCGCAGGAGCCACGGATCATTCTGTTGGACGAACCGACGAATCATCTGGATCTCCGTCATCAGATCGAACTCGTCGACCATCTCGTGAAATGGTCGGAAGCCGATGGTCGATGCATCATCGGGGTGCTCCATGACATCGGCCTGGCGGCGAGACTGGCGGACCGGCTTCTTTTGATGCGGAATGGCGAAATCGTTGCGGATGGCGGAATGAGGGATGTGCTGGATGGCGGATTGCTCAACCAGGTTTATGGACTTGATGTGAAGGCTTATATGCGGCAGATGCTGCAGATTTGGGAATGAGGAGGAAAAATGGCTGCTTCCAATCACCTGTACAGAAGTCCCTATGAAGCATATCCGTTCCTTGCGGATGCGCCGGACAACCTGATGTGCGACTTTGAACTGCTGACGGACCGCATGGCCAGTGAAATCGGCCTGCTGCATGCCTTGGTCGGGGATCAGGACATCCGGTCGGATCTGCTGAAAATCTGCGAACTTGTCTATCACATGAATCCGACTTTACGTACGCATATGACGGTAACCGCCGATGAAATCGCCTGGCTGCTGGAACGGCTCACCTTTCTGCAGGAGTCCGTTGAAGGCAGATGTGAAACGTTTGTCCTGACCCAAGGTTCCGAGAGAGGCTGTCAGGCACATCTTCTCCGCGTCCGCGGGAAGGAACTGGTTCGTCTGATATACAGACACATGCACCAGGGGCATCCCGTGCCGGATACCCTGATGGACATGGCCAATCTGCTCTCCGGCTACTTCTTCCAGCTTGCGCTGCGTCTGAATATGCTCGATGGTGTGGATGAGGTTCCGTATGTCAGCAGAAACTACAGACAGAATCAGAAGGATTAAGGTGCCGGCAAGAAATCACCTGCTCTTTTCCAGAAAGAATGGCAGGCCAGGCGAAAAAACGGCGTTGCAACATGCATGCATCCGTGATAAACTATATCGGCGTAAGTACGGGGCGGTCCGCTGTTCGAAGGCCGAGGTATGGCCCGGATAAGAACACCCTATGAATTGGAGGAAAGACCATGAACATCATTGATGTACTTGAACAGGAAGGCTTGAAGCAAAACCTTCCGAACCTGAAAATCGGTGACTTTGTCAAAGTCAACGTGAAGGTCGTCGAAGGAACCCGCGAACGTATCCAGGCTTTCGAAGGCACCATCATCGCCATCAACGGCACAGCCATCCGCAAAGCCATCACCGTCCGCCGCCTTTCTTTCGGTATCGGTGTGGAGAGGGTGTTCCCGCTTCATTCCCCCAAGGTAGACAGCGTCAACATCATCCGTCGCGGCAAGACCCGTCGCGCCAAGCTCTACTACCTGCGCGACCGCGTCGGCAAGAGAGCCCGCCTGAAGGAAGACATCGGCGTCTCCAAGGACTGATGTCCAGCCTTATCGGCCGGAACCCATACAATGTGGCTGCATGAAGGGCTGTCTCGTCAGGAGACAGCCCATTTTGCATGATGAGGCCGGGAAACGGCACAACCACGGGCGATTTCCATGCAGCCCCAAAGAAAGAGCGGTACAACTCTGTGGTGATTCAATGGTTCCCGGGACATATGACGAAAACCCGTCGACAGATGCAGGATACCATCAAGTTGGTCGATGTGGTCATCGAACTGTTGGACGCCCGAATTCCGATGTCCAGCCGAAATCCGGACATCGACTGGCTTGTCGGGCAAAAGCCGCGCATTGTGGCCCTCAACAAGAGCGATCTGGCCGATGAGGCCGTCAGCCGCCAATGGGAGATCTGGTTCCGTTCGCAGGGACTCGAAGTCATCTATACGAATGCCCTCAGCGGGAATGGCCTGAAGGACATATACAAGCAGCTTCGCGCCCTTACGCAGGTCAAGCTCGAATCAGCCCTTCGCAGAGGGCGACTGCAGCGACCCATCCGCACAATGGTCGTCGGCATCCCGAACGTCGGAAAATCCGCCTTCATCAACAAGATAGCAGGCAAGGCCGTCGCGCAGACCGGAGACAAGCCAGGCGTCACCCGGTCCCAGCAATGGGTACGCATCCATCCTGAAATCCAGCTGTTGGACACGCCGGGAATCCTCTGGCCGAAGTTCGAGGATGTGGAAACCGGTCTTGTGCTGGCATTCACCGGTGCCATCAAGGACGATATCATGGACACGACAGAGTTGGCCGCCAATCTTCTGGCGCGGTTGGCCGTCCTGTATCCGGCACGTTTGATGGAGCGATACAAACTTCAGGACATTGCAGGCAAGAATGGCATGCAGCTGCTGCTGGAAGCGGGGAAACGCAGGGGTTGCCTGATTGCCGGCGGTGAAGTGGACCTGCACCGCATATCCGCCATCATTCTTGATGAATTCCGTGGAGCCAAATTGGGGCGGGTCAGTCTTGAAAAGCCGCCGATGGTCGAAAAAAAACAGCAGAAATCCGAAACAAAACCGGTTCATGCGCCGATACAGGATACGGGGGCCATCATCCCGGAGGAAGATGCTTCCGAGGAAAACTGCGCCCCGTTGAACTGCGCCTCCCAAAACATCCCGGCGAGTTCACAGGATTGTGGGGAAAGCCCGGATGAGAGTGGCATGAAGGAGTAGCGGATGGCCGGATGGACGCAGAAAGCAATGGCTGAAAGAGTTGCAGGCATGGAACCGGAATCGGCTCTGGCATGGCTTCATGAAATTTCGCCTGAAGCAGCCGGAAAAGCAGACAAGCTGATTGAGGTGATGCTGCGTAAAATCGGCAAACTCGAGGCTGAACGGACAAGGCTTGCAAATCTGCGCATCATGGAAGCGGATCTGTGGCGGGAAGGGTTCCGTCATGTCGGTGGAATCGATGAAGCCGGCCGTGGTCCTTTGGCCGGTCCCGTCGTGGCTGCTTGCGTCATTCTGCCGGAAAATGTCCTGCTGGAGAAGCTGGACGACTCGAAAAAACTGTCTGCCGCCGTCCGGGACAAGCTTTATGCGGAGATCAAACGGAATGCGGTCGCCTGGGGCATCGGGATCTGCGACCAGACCTACATCGATCGCGTGAATATCCTCAATGCCACGAAGAAGGCCATGCTGCTGGCGGTTGGTGCCATGAAGACAGCGCCGGACTCGCTCATCATCGATGCGGTTCATCTGGACCTTCCGCTCCGCCAGATCTCCATCCCGAAGGCGGATGAGCGGTGTGCAGCGGTCGCCGCCGCTTCCGTGCTGGCAAAAGTCACCCGGGATCGGATTATGGACGCTTATGACGCCGAGTTCCCG
>JFJP01038243.1_pt1 | contig 18680 bp, 9 predicted proteins | sample 431651 | NCBI WGS metagenome assembly JFJP01 (sample SAMN02602958, study PRJNA72255) | Microbial mat metagenome, whole genome shotgun sequencing project. | biome: fresh water; feature: sink hole; material: water; isolation source: purple microbial (photo- and chemosynthetic) mats found in...
CGTGAAGCAGGGGCGTTTATAAAACGCCCCTGCTTCACGCCCCCCTTATAGAAATGAACCCTGTCATCCCGAATCCCGAGTAATCGGGATGAGGGATCTCATCGTGATGTAGTATTCTTAAATCCACCCCAAAATTCACAAGGGGGAGTTACTGAAATTCAATGATTTATTAAGCCCGTCTTGGGGGATTTGGGGGTCAGTTATACCTCATAGCTATCGGCATCGCGGTAAGCCTGAATACATTTTGCTTCTCCCTCTTTGCCTTCACCTTTGATTCCATGTTCCATACAAATCACACCCTGGTAGTTTTTGCTATGGATGAATTTGAAAAGATTTTTAAAGTTAATCTCTCCTGTTCCGGGTTCATTTCTGCCTGGGTTATCCCCGCAGTGGAACGCAGCTATTTCACTCCAGGCTGCATCGATATTCGGAATAAGATTTCCCTCTGTAATCTGCTGATGATAAACATCGTCCACAATTTTACAGACAGGTCTGTTAACTGCCCTGCATATCGAATAGGACTGAGGAATTCCGGTAAGGAACAGTCCGGGATGATCATGAATTGTATTAAGCGGTTCAATGACCATTGTGAGTCCTGCCGGTTCCATTACATCGCTGCAATATCTAAGGTTATCAATTACATTTGCAGTCTGGAAATCGCGGGAGAGTCTTTCGTCATATCTTCCGGGAACTACAAGTGCCCATTTTACCCCTGTTCGTTTAGCTACCTCAACACCCTCTTTCATCTTTTTCACAAGCATTTCGCGCACCTCGGCAGTGTTAAGAACAAAAGATGTTACAGAGAAATCGGCATATAGAACGAATGGTCCGAGTTCCATACCAAGTCGCTGCATCTCATTTGCTATTTTAACCTGGTCTTCAACCGGTCGCCCCATCAGTCCGTTATCGAACATAGCCCTGAAGCCCATGTCGTAACAGAATTTGATGTTATCTGCGATCCCGTTGCCTGCATGTCCGCTGAACATTCCAATTCCCGGAGCATACTTAAGTTTAAACGGAGTTGTTGCATCTGCAACCTTTTGCTGCTTCTGATATGAAGCACCACCAAAAACTGCAGGAGCAGCTAAAATAGCGGCTCCTGTAGCTGTGGCTTTTTTTATGAAGTTTCTTCTTGAACTATCCATAAATAATAAGCGGTATAGAATTTACTAATCCTGACCCTGAACATAAGCGAGTCCTGCGATAGGAACAGACTTATCGATATCAACCGGTCCGAAATCAAATACTTTTGGTCCGAGTTTAAGGTCTGAGTTCATCATCTCCTCATAGGTAGTCTCTTTTCCGGTGTAAGCGGAGATACGACCCATAATTGCTACCATTGTTGAGATTGCTGTATTTTCAAGTTCATTGAAAGCCTGACCTGAACGGATGGCTGTAACAAGATCAATATGTTCCTGAACATAAGGATCAACTTTTACATTTCCTGTTGATTTGCCATCTGCATCTAGCGGGTATTCATATTTCCATACTTCGGTTCCTGCAAGGTCAACTACAGTGTTCCGGCAGTTTGTTGAGCCCTTTGTGCCCTGAAGTCTTTCCGATACATTACTGGTTGTTCCGTTAATCTGACGACACATACTATGAAAATGGTTACCATTTTCCATTGTAAAATCAATGCTGAAATTATCGTATTGGTTACCGGTAACCCTGCGTAGTCTTGAACCCATACCGAGTGCTTTAACAGGATGTGTTCCTGCGAACCAGTTCATTACGTCGAGGTTATGAACATGCTGTTCAACTATATGGTCTCCGGAAAGCCATGTCCAGTTAACCCAGTCGCGGAGCATCCACTCCATTTCTGTCCATGAAGGATTATTTTCGCGATGCCATAGTTTACCGCCATTCCACCAAACAGTTCCTCCAACAACATCTCCCATTAAACCCTGTGCAACCTGCTGATATGTTGCAACATAATCGCGCTGGTGACGCCGCTGGGTACCTGTAGCTATTGATAGCTCAAGACCCTTTGCTTTCTGAGCTGTAGCCATTACTGATCTTGCACCGACTGGATCAACGCAGACAGGTTTTTCGGCAAAGATATGTTTCTTGGCAGCAACTGCAGCAGCAAGATGGTCGGGACGGAATGAAGGTGGGGTGGCGAGAATTACCAGGTCAACACCTGCATCAATAACTTTTTGATATGCATCAAATCCGACAAAACACTTGTCAAGAGGGACATCCTGCCCCTTTTCTTTCAAAATATCTGCACGGCACTGGTCAACCCTGTCCTGAAATGTATCACCTAAAGCAACGACCTGAAGATTCGGTCCTGCACTGAGAAAGTTGATGGCGGCACCTGTTCCGCGACCGCCGCAACCAATTACACCTGCTCTGATAACCGGACCATCGGGAGCCTGATCGAGCATTGTTGGAACAGCAACCACTTTTTTGGCCTCGCCACGGGAGCAACTTGTAATAATGGAAGGTACAATAACCCCTGCAACGCCCACTGTTGCTGCCTTACCAAGAAAATTACGTCTTGAAATTCCTGAATTTTTCATATTGGATTGGATTTTTAATAACTGATAATTATATAATTATAAAGGTTAGTTTCAGAATGTTACCAAATGTAAATATTGGCAGTCAAATAAGCAAATATTTAATCTATTTTAGTCTTTTTTAACTCAATACTTTATTCTGTTCAAAATACAATGCTGATTAGTTCTATAAAGTACGTACTTAGCTACAATCTCTTAGTATAATTAATTATATTTCGAAGATAAAAACAATAACCACAGAGACACGGATTACACGGAGATACACAGAGTTTCTTCTCCGTGATTTCTCTGTGAACTCCGTGTCTCCGTGGTAAAAAGTGGTTTTAATAAGCCATATTTAATTTTTACAAATGAAAGTACATCAAACGATATACATACCTCTGTTAATTCTGCTTTTACTATTATATAGCTGTAGCAGTAAGCCTGGCAACGATAATGCAGTCATTGAGCGGACTGCTAAAATTGAACCCGATTATTCCGATGTAACTATACCACCGAATATTGCCCCTCTCAATTTTGCTATTAAAGAAGAAGGGAATTCATTTTATGTAAAATTTTCTTCAGAGTCGGGAGATGAATTTGAGATCGCTTCAAAATCAGGTAAAATAATCATCCCTGAAAAGAAGTGGCAAAAAATGATGAAAAAGAATAAGGGGAAGATATACAAAGCTGACATTTACTCAAGGGGAACTGACGGAAAGTGGTTCAAATTTAAAACTATCAGGAATAAAATAGCCCCGGAAACAGTGGATCCTTATCTCTATTACAGGCTGTTATATCCAGGTTATGAGAGCTGGTCGGAGCTTAGCATTAACAGTCGGAACCTAGGAAATTATTCACAGGAATCATTTATCGAAAACAGTGTTGCTGATGAGAACTGTGTAAATTGTCATTCATTCAATAACGGTAAAAGTGATGATTTTCTTTTCCATATGAGAGGCAGCATGGGCGGGACTTACTTCTATTCAGGCGGAAATTTTAAAAAGATAAACCTGAAAACAAAAGAGCTGAAAAACGGAGCGGTTTATCCCCGCTGGCATCCGTCAGGGAAATTTGTGGCCTTTTCATCGAATAAAATAATTCAGAGATTTCATGCCGCAGACAATAAGAAAGTAGAAGTTAGTGATCTTGAATCATCGCTTGTACTTTATGATGTTGAAAAAAATGAAATCATGAATATCAAACTTGAGGGGATGGAAAACTATATGGATACATACCCTGAATGGTCTCCTGATGGCACATTTCTTTATTTCTGCAGGGCTCCCCTGATTACTGAAAATTATGATTATAAGCTCATAAGGTATAATATTTACCGTGTTCCGTTTGCAATGGAAACCAGGTCATTCGGAACAGCCGAACTAATTTTAGATGCTACACAGGGAATGAAAAGTGCTGTTTTCCCAAGGATCTCACCAGATGGAAAATATCTTGTATGCACTGTTGCAGATTACGGATGCTTCCCAATATGGCATAAAGAGGCCGATCTGATCTCAGTTGACCTGTCAACGCTTAAAACAATTCAGCTTCAACTTAACAGCGATTTTGCGGACAGCTACCACTCCTGGTCGTCAAACAGCAGATGGATTGTGTTCAGCAGCAAAAGAGACGACGGACGAACAGCCCGGCCATATTTCTCATATATCAATGAAAATGGTGAATCGGGAAAGCCTTTCATTCTTCCTCAAAAGGACCCTGAGTATTATAACAGATTCGAAAAGAGCTTTAATATTCCTGAGTTTTCGACAATTGAAATAAAAATGAATCCGGGAATGATCCGAAGATTATCCGAAACAAAGGCCGAAGATGCAAGGTGGTATGAAAAATAATAAAAGCCGGGGAAAATACCCCCTTCCCAGCCTTCCCCCACATGGGAAGGGAGCCACACATAATGTACTTGCCTGGTTTGCAAGTTATATACTTTGCTCCATTCTGTTGCACTCATGCAACGAACCCACACGTTTTCAGCTACTTAGTTCGGGAAAAACGGGTATAGATTTTGAGAACATTGTTACCGAGTCGGACAATTTAAATATCCTGAGCTTTGAGAATATTTACAATGGTGCAGGGGTTGGAATCGGCGATCTGAATAACGATGGTTTGCAGGACATAATATTTGCAGGGAACCAGGTTTCGCCTAGAGCATATCTCAATACCGGTAAGTTTAAATTCAGGGATATTACACCGGATTTTGCAGGACTTACAAATGATCAATGGTACATTGGCGTAACAGTAGCAGATGTTAACAATGATGGATGGTCCGACGTATACTTGACATCATCTGCAATTGACGAATCAAAACCAAGCAGCAACAGACTTTGGATCAATAACGGCATCAAAAACGGGATGGGACCAACCTTCACTGAAATGGCTGAAAAGTATGGAATTTCAAAGGGGGGCCAGTCTGGAAATGCAGCATTTTTTGATTACGACCTCGACGGAGATCTTGATCTCTATATCCTGAATAACACCCTGACAAAACGTATGAACACTTCCTACCGGACAAAAATATCCGATGGTTCGGCAGGAAATAACGATAAGCTATTCAGGAATAACGGAAACGGGACTTTCAGTGAAGTTACAAAAGAGGCCGGGATAGTATATGAAGGATTCGGTCTTGGCCTAGCTGTTAGCGATGTTAATAAGGATGGATTCCCCGATATTTATGTATCAAACGATTATATTGCCAACGACCTGTTGTATATAAACCAGGGAGATGGGACTTTCAGGAATGAAATAGCAAAGTATCTATCGTATCAGACCACTTCATCGATGGGTAATGATATTGCCGATGTAAATAACGACGGCAATCCTGATCTCTATACACTCGATATGATGCCCGAATCGTATGCAAAGAAGAAACAGACGATTGACGGGTTTAGTTATTTATATTATCTAATGGACGAGCAGTACGGATATGAGCATCAGTATCTTAGAAATATGCTGCACATTCATAACGGGTTTGATAAAGGGGAAATGATTCCTTACAGTGAGGTGGGGCAGCTAGCGGGTGTCTGGCAGTCGGAATGGAGCTGGTCGCCACTCTTTGCCGATTATGACAACGACGGCGATAAAGACCTTCTTATTACAAATGGCTATCCCAAAGATCTGACTGACAAGGACTGGGCCAGATATAAGCTTAAGGATAAAAATTCAGTGGAAGCTAAAAGGGCACTTATAAACCTGTTGCCTGAGGTGAAAGTTGCAAATGAGGCATATGAAAACACTATGGATCTAAGATTCGTTAAAAAGAAAGACTGGCTCCCGGACATACCATCATATTCTAACGGTGCTGCCTTCGTTGATCTCGATAATGACGGCGATCTTGATTATGTGACTAATAACCTTAATGACCCTGCTTTTATACTCAGAAACAACACTGTGGAAAGAACTCCTGAGAATTCAGGATACCTTAAAATAAAACTCACAGGGAAGGAAAATAACAGAATGGCTATCGGGGCAAAGGCAGAGTTATGGAGTAACGGAAAATACCAGTTTGCAGAGCTTTTCCTCACTAGAGGCTATGCCTCTACTGTAGATCATGTCCTTCATTTTGGTACCGGAGCTGACAAGGTAATTGATTCATTAAGAGTAACATGGCCTGTTAGCGGTAATATAACTGTTATAAGGAGTATTAATTCAAATCAGACTCTGCTTGTCGATGAAAAAGATGCTGTGGCTCCTGGTAGCAGTAAAATAAATAAGTCAGGTAATGAACTGTTGTTTAAGGAAAACAACAATATAATCAGCTACTTACATGAGCAAACAGATTTTAATGATTTCTTCCTCAGCCAGAAAATAATTCCTCACAAATTTTCACAGATCGGTCCTGCAATGGCAATGGGGGATCTTAATAACGATGGTTCGGATGATATTATAATCGGCTCGACAAATAAGCTGCCGACAGCTGTATTTCTGAGGAAGGGGCAGGAGTTTGTTAAATCAGATTTAGCCGGATTGGCAAATCAGAAAGGTTTTTCTGAATCCGATCTTGCAATTTTGGATGTTGACAACAACGGCTATAATGATGTGGTTGCTGTTGCCGGAGGATATGAAAGTCTTAAGGAAAGTATAAACCAGGAAAACCTGTTTGTAGCTTCAGTGGCAGGCTATGCTAATCAAAATGAGAATGAATTCCTTCATTATTTATATAAAAACCACAATGGTTCCTTTATCAGAACAGCTCTTCCATTACCCCCATTTTTAGCCTCTGTAATCAGACCATGTGATTTTAACCGGGATGGATTTACTGATCTGTTTATCGGGTCGAGGGTAAAGAAAGGAAAGTTCCCTTATAGCGGCGATTCATGGCTATTAATAAATAATAAGGGCAGTCTTTCAGTCGAACCTTACAGCCGGCTTAACCTTGGAATGGTAACTGATGCAGTATGGACCGATTATGATAACGATGGATGGGAAGATCTGTTGGTTTCAAGAGAATGGAATTCCCTGGTAATTCTGAAGAACATAACTGGAAAAGAGCTTGTTCCACAAAAAATCCCGGAGTTTGAAACTCAGCACGGGATCTGGTACTCAATCGCATCAGGCGATTTTGACAAGGATGGTGATGATGATTATATTGCAGGCAATCTTGGGGAAAATCACAGGCTCCCAGTAAGCGATCAGTATCCTCTGAATCTCTATCCGATTGACCTTGAAAATGATGGAATTATTGATCCTCTTATGACAGGTTACTGGAAAGATAAAAACGGCGATTTGAAAGAATTTCCTGTAAATTACCTTGAGGAACTACGCGAGCAATCTTCCTTCTTCAAATCGAAGTTTGATGATTATACGGCTTTTAGCTATACAACTCTTGAGGAAATAATACCCAAAAAACTGACAGAAAACCTTGAATTTAATTTGCATGTAAATACTACCTCAAGCTACATAATATGGAACGACGGCAACCAGTTCAGATGGGAAAAACTGCCAACAGCACTGCAAGTCTCCCCGATAAAAAAGATATTGGTGCATGACCTGAATGATGACAGTTTTCCCGATATAATAGCGGGAGGGAATGACTATTCCTGGGATATTGCCTCAGGCTATTTTGATGCAAATAAAGGAATGATACTTATGAACAACAAAGCTTCATCTTTTAAGGTCTTGCCTCCATCCGAAAGCGGAATGATGTTTAAAGGGGTGATAGAGTCATTGTTATGGATTAAAGGGAATCCAACGCTGCTTGTTGCCGGTATCAACAGGTCGAAGGTTAAGGTATTTGAGTTGCAAAAGAAATAGCCAATATTTAAGATGATCCTTGCAATGTTAAATAAATCCCGACTTCTTACCAGCCTGCCATTTTTTGTTTATTTCATTGGCTCCGCTTTATTCTTTGGAGTCTTTGCAGATTACATTCTTTTTTTCCAGGAGAAGTCAGCACTTTTCATTTTTTCGACTGATTTCCTTTTTGAAAATTTACGACAGCCCGGAGGGTTATTGGTCTGGCTTGGCAAATTTTTCACCTCTTTCTATTATTCCCCTCTTACAGGGTCTCTCATCCTCTCTTTGCTTCTTACTCTGATTCTAATTGTTGTGTCACGAATTTCAGTTTTGCTGACAGGAAAGAATTCTGTTTTTATTCTCCTGATTACCGGATCAATCCTTTTTTATCTTCATACCGATTACCGGTTCATGATAAGCAATTCCCTCGGACTCTTTTTGCAGCTGCTGTTTTTTATGTTTATAATCAGGTTTAAAAAATCAATGCCAATCTGGGCCGGGGGGATTGTTGCTATCCTGCTATATTTAGCAACAGGATCATTTGTGCTTGTTTTCATTATTCTGGCTACTTCATTTTTTTTACTGGAAAGTGATAAAAAGAGTATCCTTAGGATTTCGCTTTTATGGATATTATTACTGGTTTCTTTCTATATCTCGAAAGAATTAGTATTCTTCCGGACAATCAAAACACTTTTGTTGTTTCCCTTCAGTGAAATCAACCCCGGAACGGGTTCTAAGTTATTCTTCATTCTGATTGGATTTCTTTCAATAATACCGTTTTACTCAAAAATCAAATTCCGTATTCCTGAAAGAATGAGATTCAGTTCAGGGGTTGAAATGATAATACTTACAATTCTGTTTATTGCTTCAATTCTTCTGACAGGAATAACCAGGTTTGATAAAAAAGATCATAATTATTTTTATGCAGAGAAGTTGTTTTACCAGAGTAGATTTGATGAGCTAATCGCCTTCAATAAGGCCAATCCTCCTACCAATATCCTTACGATTTATCTTAACAATATCGCACTGTGCGAAACAGGAAATTTAAATGATCAGTTGTTTCATCTGCCTCAGAATACTGACGGTAAAACTCTTTTTCTTACATGGGAAATGAACAATGAAGTACTTAAAAGGGGAGGGTATTTTTATTATACAATCGGAATGATAAATGAGGCACACAGGTGGGCATATGAGAATATGGTGATAAAAGGATATACCCCGGAGGGTACCAAAATGCTCATAAAAACTGAAATTATAAACGGGAATTATGAGCTTGCTTCAAAATATATTTCATTATTAGAGAAAACCCTGTTTTACAGAGACGAGGCTGAAAAATATGAAAAACTGCTTTTTGATGATTCAGCAGTGGAAAATGATTCCGGTCTGGGAAGAAAAAGAAAAGGAAGGTTAAGTGCGGACTTTTTCACAATAACTGATAATCCGTCAGTTAACATTGAAAAGATACTTGCCAGTGATTCTCTCAGCAGGAATGCTTTCGAATACAAACTTGCTATAACTCTGCTCAGAAAGAATTACGAAGGAATCGTAAATTCACTTCCGCAGTTTGAGAAACATGGATATAAGACTCTTCCGCGCCATGTGGAAGAGGCTGTAGTATCATATGCTGCGCTTAATAAGAAGAGGCTCCCTCTTCCGGAAAATATTCAGATCGATAATAACACTATGGTGAAATGGAATAGTTTCATTTCTGTCTTTCAGAGATACAAAAATGACAGGGCTGCTGCTGAACCTGCTATAAGAAAAGAGTTTGGGGATACATTCTGGTATTATGTGATTTACAGGTGAAATCAGATACAGAAAGGGGATGTAGAGAAACTGCACAGATAAGTTTCCCCTCCTTTTGAACTAATCCTTATGCACATCTTTTTTAAGTTCCTGCTGTGAGGAAGGAGATCCCTCTCCCGCTGAAGCGGGATCGGGATGACCGGTAATTTTGTGGGACTTTGGAGGAAGAAGCGGTGATTCGCTATAGTGATACTTCATAGCACAAACTCGATGCGAATCACCGCTTCTTCCTCCTACTAATCAACAAGATACCTGTCATTCCAAGCGATAGCGAGGAATCTCCTTCCCTCTATTGATAAGCTTCATAATTTGAGATGTAGGAGTTAGGTGCAGCCAAAAAAAAGCAGGCAACACATTTCTGTATTGCCTGCCTCAACAAAATTATTTCAATATCTAACTAGTACCCAGGGTTCTGAATAAGTTTAGTGTTTTTATTCATTTCATCACGCATTATGGGGAAGAAATAAATTTTCTTATCAAATGCCCTTGCATCACCAGGTGTATCTTTTTTAGCGAATATTGGTGCGCCATAGGTTGAGCCATCTGATTTTCTGTATGCAGGAACTGAAGCATCGGTAGTATTGTAGCGGACATCCACAGCAGAGGTCTGCTTATAAGCAACTCCACCAATCAGCCAGCGGCGTACATCCCAGAAACGATGATCCTCAAATGCGAGCTCAATACGGCGTTCCACGCGATATGCCTGACGCAATGCATCACCGGTAAGTGTACCCGGAAGATCAGGTTGTCCGGCACGTTTACGGATCATATTTATATAAGTGCGCGCCTCTGCATCCTGATTCAGTTCAATACAGGCTTCAGCATAGTTAAGAAGAACTTCGCCATACCTCATGTGCTTGAATGGAACATCCTGCTTAACATATTGTGGATCGACAGAAGGATCAACCCATTTCCTGAGATAGTAGCCAGTTTTCCCACCATTCCAGTCTTCAATCGGACCTGAGCGTGTGTCGAGACCAGCCTTAACCATAGCGTTGGAAGGATTATAAACATAACCAACCTGGATTTTGCTGAAAGGATCTATTGAAAGTGCATCAGAAGGACGAACTCTCCAAGGAACACCTTCATAAAGAATTGTTGCATAGAAACGCTGATCGCGGTTAGCATAAGGATTTGCTTTATGAACGAGGTTAGCCCAATCGAATTTGCTGCCATCCTTCATTTCATAGTCATCAACAAGGTCGCCAAGTGGTGTATTGTTACCCCAGTTATGGTAACCGTTTGGTCCGCAATATAAGCCCGGGTTGTAACCATCCCAGTTCTCATCAGTCTTTGGAGTAAAGAACTGGAGAAGAATGTCTTCACTGGTTCCTTTAGATGTAAACAATTCAACAAAATTCTGAGCTATAGAATCGCCCGGTGCAGGAGTTGCTTTATACAGGCTATATACACCAAGATCCATAACGGCTTTTGAAGCATTCTTGGCAGCTGTCCAGCGTGCTACAGCATCACCACCGGTATAACCAAGTAATTCAGGATTTGCAAATCCGGAAGTTACTACACTGTTTTTTGCCGGGTTGTGGAGATCACTTGCAGCATAAAGCATTACCCTTGCTTTGAAGGTCAGAGCAGCACCTTTAGATACCTTGCCGTCTGTAGGATAAGTATCACTCAAATACATAGCAGCTGAATCCAACTGTCCTATAACAAAATCGATAACCTCTTCATAAGTGTTCCTAGGCACCTCAAACTGGTCAGTTAAGGTGTATGGCTCTGTAATAATAGGAACACCGCCATAGAGAGCTGTAAGATAGAAATAGGTCCAAGCACGTGTAAAATATGCCTGTCCCTTAAGATCATCAATAACTGCAGGATCTCCGGGAACTCCGCCAATCTTATCAAAAAAGATATTTGTACGCCTGATATTTGAATAGAGAGGAGCCCAGCGGAAATGCATAGTATGAGGAGTAGCCCAGTCAACCTGCCAGCCCAATAAACCGTCCTGAGTCATCAATGATTTATTGAAGTTGAGTACATCCCAGTCGGGAGTAAAAAGAGACTCGTCGGAATAATCAGAAAGACGTTCTATTGCGAAAGGCCATCCAAGTGCATTCCGGTACATGCTGTTTACAAATGTCTGCACAAGTGCAGGGTCGCTCCATACAGCAGTTTCCGAATAGTCGCCCAGGGGCTCCTTGCTCAGAAACTCTTGCTGTTTTGTGCAGGAGAAGAGGGATAAGACGATTGATACAATCATCAATATTTTAAATGTCTTTTTCATTGTTAATTAGTTTAGAATGTTAATGTTAAACCACCGGTAATAATCCTCTGAAGAGGATAATCAGTTCCAGCCTGTAGTTCAGGATCAATAAATTTCTGCTTAGCTGAAGTAAGCAGGTTTGAACCGTTAACATAGAATCGAAGGTTTGTAATACCCATTGCCTGATTTGCACTTGCCGGGAGATTATAACCGATCTCCAGGTTTTTCAGACGAACATAATTCATGTTCTGCAGCCAGAAAGTATTTCCCTGACTTCTCCAGTATTCTTCATCGCGGTTCCATGATTTTGGATAATCAGAAGTTGTATTCTCCGGAGTCCAGCGGTTAACTGCATATTCTTTGTAATAGTTACCGATTTCTCCCGATTCAACACCAAGGTAGACCATAGCTCCGGTTGCACCCTGAACAAGCATGCTCAGATCGAAACCTTTATATTTCAGATCGGCTGTAAAACCATAGATTCCTCTTGGCAGATTGTTTTTTTCATTCATTACCCTGTCGAGGCCGTCAATTGCGCCATCGTTATTGACATCTTCAAAGATAACATCGCCAGGAGCTGCGCCAGCCCAATGAGGATAATTATCAATTTCATTCTGATCGTCGAAAATACCTATTGCCTGATAGTACAATGCAGATCCCATAGGTCTTCCTGTTGATTGCTGATAATCAGGAATTCCAGGGGTCTCATCCCAGAACAGGATTTCATTAACAGAATAGCTGCCGTTTAGAGACAGACCATATTCAAAACTGCCTGCACGGTCGGTATAACCAATGATTCCCTCAAATCCGCTGTTTTTAACTTTTCCGATATTTTCCGGAGGAAGAGTAAAGCCTGCGGTTGATGGAACTGAAGCATTTCTCTGAATAAGAATCTGAGAACGGATGTTATTGAAATAATCAAAGGAGAGATTGAACTTGTTATTTACAAAGTAAGCATCAAAGCCGATGTTTGCCTGGTTTGCAACTTCCCATGTTACGTTAGGGTTTGGAACTTTTGTTTCATTAAGAAGTTTCGCATCCGATCCGCCATAAACATATGATCTGCCTGAAACATAACCATATGTAGCAAGGTATTGGTATTCAGCTATACGGTCGTTACCGGTCTGACCCCATGATCCACGGATCTTCAGGTTGTTAATGAAAGAAACATTGTTTTTAAAGAAATCTTCTTCTGAAATACGCCATCCTGCCGATATACCCGGGAAGAATCCGTAACGTTTATCTTCAGGAAACATATATGAGCCATCATATCTCCAGACGAATTCAACAATATACTTACGGTTCAGGTCATAGTTTACACGGCCGAAATAACTCTGGTAAGCATTCTGGCTTGCGGATCCTGTATTTGACATATACTGGTCTGTAGCTCCTGCAAACAACTGATCGACTGCAGTGGAGATATAGTTTTTACGGAAAGCCTGGAAATAATCGTTCTTACCGCTTCTTCTCTCGGCACCAGCCATTATCTTTATATTATGAATTGATGCAAGTGTCTTCTCATAAGTTACATAGCCGTTAATACTGAAGTTTTGTCCGTCAGTCATATATTCGGTTAACTGAGGAGCTTCGAGTCCCCTTTTTCCTTTAACTGTAATATGAGAAGGATTTCCATCCCATGAATAAAGATACCATGGTGTTTCCCATCTTTTCTGGAACTGGAATGCCTTATCGAATGAGCCGTTTGCAGTGATATTTAAGCCAGAAACCCAGGGAATTGCAATAGTTGTACGAAGGTTACTGTTAAGAACATACCACTTGTTATTATCATAACCGGTCGCATCAGTTGAAGTAACTGCAGGGTTGTCGCCATATTCAATATCCGGACCCGGATCGCCGTTTGGCCAGTATGCAGGCATATTAGGTTTTCCGCGCATAAGCATACGGAAAATTGAACCGGCAGAACGGGTAGGATAATTTCTAATCTCCTCTCTTCCTGAAACATCAAATGCAACGTCGATATATTTATTAACCTTACCGTCGATGTTTGTACGGAAATCGTACTGCTTATAATTAGTTGCACTGTTATAATAAACCCCACCCTGGTACCTTGCACCAAGTGAAAGGAAATATTTCATATTATCATTACCCCCTGACATAGAGATATTCTGCTGATTCTGGGCTGACCATGGTTTGAAAACCTCATCAAACCAATCAGTATTGGGGTGGCCCCATGGGTCAGATCCGTCACTGTAAGCCTGAAGATCAGCAGCAGAATATTTCTGGTTGCGTCCGCCTGATGGATTTTTGTAAAAATCGATTTCGTTAAGCATAGTAGCATACTCAGTGGCATTAGCCATTTCTGGTATTTTGGTAGGCTGCTGCCAACCGGTGTTCATGCTTATTGTGATTTTTGGTTTACCAAGTGCACCACGTTTTGTTGTTACAAGAATAACCCCGTTAGCTGCCTGAGAACCATAGATAGCTGCAGAAGCATCTTTAAGAATTGTAATACTTTCAATATCATTTGCATTAAGACGCTCCATACTGCGGTTTGGAACTCCGTCAACCACGATAAGAGGATTGTTATCTCCGAGGGTATTGGAACCGCGGATACGAAGAGTAGCACCATCCTGTCCTGGTTCACCGCTTCTTGAAACAGCTGTAAGACCAGGCATACGGCCGACAAGGCTGTTTGATACGTTTGTTGCAGGAGATTTTAACAGTTCAGCACCTTTTGTACTTGAAACAGAACCTGTTGAAGTAACTTTTTTCTGGGTACCATAACCTACAACAACAACTTCACTAAGTTGACTCATTTCAGCTGCAAGAGATATTTCAACTGTTGTCTTGCCTTCTAATGCCAGCTCCTGTGATACATAACCAATAAAAGAAACAATCAGAGTGCTGTTGGCATCAGTTACGTTGATTGTAAATTTTCCGGCTATATCGGTTACTGCTCCGACAGTAGTTCCTTTAACCTGAACGTTTACACCGACCATTCCTTCGCCGGTAGCGGCATCTTTGATTGTACCTGACACCTTGATCTGCTGCTGCATATCAGCAGCATAAGTCCCTGCATTCAGCGAGTAGCCCGGTAGGAGCACCCCGCACAACAGGAGAATTGTAACAATTTTCACTGTTAGCAGTAACTTGTGAAAATTCACATTTGGCCTTTGAGGCCAAAGGTAGTTGGGAGTTTTTTTCATACTGTTACACTGTTAGTTAGTTAATAAAGGTTGATTTTGAATTCTTGATAATTATTTAGGGTTAAAATAATTTCTTTTTAAATTTACAAGTGTAAAAAATACACTCATTCAAAAACACTAAAAAACTTCCTTGTTCTATCTCTACCTAAATCAGGATTTAAATCGGTCAGTTATAAAAAATTGAATTATTTTAATATGCAAGGTAAGTATGTAATTGGAAAAAAACAATATTTCCAAAGAAATCTTTTATCTGATATGTCATATGCCAGATAATCAGCTAATTAGTTGCAGCATTTCCTGTTTCTTCATTAAACTCACACACTACCCTGAAACCTACATTGAAGCAATCGGAGAACCACCATTTGCTTTTAGGCATCTGAGGATCAGTACGTAACCATGCTTCTGTCCGGGTATAATCCCTGGCAGCACTCCTCAATCCTCCGGCTGTACTCTGAAATGTGCCTCCCCTTACAACATGTTCGGTGCCCTCGGAAGGTCCCCTGGGATTTTTAATTATCCCGGCCGGATATGTGGCGTAAGTATCAGGTTTATACCAGTCGGCACAGAATTCCGCAACGTTGCCGGCCATATTTTTCAGCCCAAAAGGATTTGGTTTAACCCTGTCGGGAGTCTGAGTTTTTGTCGGACTATTACCTTTATATATAATGTATGTATTTATTACAGCAGTGTCGTTCTTTGAAATTTTCGCTCTCAGCCCTGTTTTTTCGAATTTTTTCGGATCGCCAGGAAATGAATAGGGCCCATCTGAACCTGCCCTGCAGGCATACTCCCATTCTGCTTCAGTAGGCAGACGATAGGTTTTACCTGTCACAGAAGTCAGCCATTTGCAATATGTTTCAGCCGCATGAAATGAAAAAGATATTGCAGGCCTCTGTCCAAGTCCCCACCCCTGGTCAGGCTGTCCGTAAGGAGGTGTTGCTCCCGAGATTGCGTCGGTACCTGCAGCTGATTTGTTTCTTAATCCTTCTGTATCTGTAGACCTGCCTTCCGCAGCTGTCTGAACATAGAATGCAAGATATTCTTCCCATGAAACTTCAATCTCTGCCATAAAGAAACTACTGAGCTCAACCTCACGCACAGGACCTTCATCTTCTTTCCTGAATGGCTCTTCAGCGGGACTTCCCATTTTGAATTTACCCCCGGGGATTGCAATCATATTAAAGGAGACCGACGATTTTGGAATCCTTTCGGTGAAATTCTTAAACTCTGTAACTTTTACAGGTTCAGTGAAGACTTCTTTTTTTGCAGATGAAGTGCTGCCGAAAGTTGAATTGCTTCCGTGGGTATAACCCGGCATAAAATGGCCTGCATTAAGATGGCAGTTTATACAATGGAGCTCAGGAGTCTTTTTTGTCTGTGTATAATATAGGTGTGCATCCTCTCCTGCTTTTGTGAGTTTTGCCGGAAAAAGGTTTTCGTGACATTTAATGCAACTGCTTTCATAAACATATCCCCGTGCAATTTCCAGACGACTACGTTCCTCCCAGTTGAATGATGCGGAATCTTTGGTCCATTTGCTCCAAAGATCACGCAACCCTGTTGTACCCTTTGCCCATAGGTATCCCTGACCTTTTGGAGGTAAATGGCAATCAACACAGCCTATGCGGTAGCCGGAACGTGTATCGTAATGAACAGATTTTTTCCATGACATATCGGCTGCCGGATGTATGTGACATGATACGCAGTAGCTGTTAGTTGAGGTAACATGAAGTGCTTTATTCCCTCCAATTATCAAAAGAGCACCAACAATCAGCCCCGGTAAAAACCATAAAAGAAATCGTTTCATAATTCTAAATTTGCGGGGTTCAAGATAGAAAATTATCCAATATTCAAAGCAGGTATTTATCATTTTCCCGCTGATCTCGCAGATGATCGCAGAAAAATCAGCGTAAATCTGCGGGATCCAGGGATGATTGAGGAATTTAAAGAACTTCTTTTAACCACGGAGTTGCACGGATTTACACGAAGGGCACGGAGGAAGGAAGAAGCAAGGATAGCGCGAATTTGCAATTCGTGTTAGGCTATTGTTGGTACGGATTACAACCGAGCAAAGGCACGGATTACAAATCCGCGCCAGCTAAAAAACTTTGCTTGAATTCTTATTCTCCTTGCTAAATAGTATTTTTACAACAACATAAACTGACATTATGAAAAGATTTCTGATTCTCACATTTGGCCTCTTATTAACAATATCTCTTTACTCGCACCCATGGAAACCGGGACATTATGTAATTATTGATACCGACGGCGGAATTGACGATATGCGGGCTATAACAATGCTTCTTGCATCGCCCGATGTAAGGGTCCTTGCCATAACAATATCCCCTGGAGCATTAAACATAAACAGCGCATATATTAAAGTGAAGAGCCTTCTTAATTCTTTCTATCATGAAGGGATCCCGGTCGGTGTAAACCACACTTCCGGTTTTAAATCGCCTGATTTTCCTGCTGCTTTAAATACAATCTGGGGCGGAGAAAAAGGGCTCGATGAAAGTCAGGGACCTGAATTCCTGAAGCTTATATCAGAAATTCTTTCTGCCGAGAAAACAAAAATTAGTTTAATATGTCTTGGCGGCTTATCATCAGCTTCAATTGCAATAAACGATCTGCCTTCTTTCAGAAGCCGGATTAAACAGATTGTCTGGAGTGCTTCCGGAGAATCATATAAAGAGGGCTTTAACTATAAAATTGACTCAAAAGCAGCCGATCAGGTACTTAAAAGCGGAATTGAGGTTAAAATCGTTAGTGGTTATGGAGAAGCTCCATTTTTTACCGACTCATTACAAGTGGATATTGCAGCAACTAATACTAAGTATGCTTTAAAAATTGCCGGTTTCTTTAATTCAGAAAATGCAAAATCTCATAAATATTCTTATTCTGGAAATGATGAGATGATATCTCTTTACCTTCACTTCCCACAACTGTTTAAGAATAAAACAGAATCAAAAATCAGTTTCTGCGCCCCTTCAAATATTTCTGAACTGCGAAAAGGAACTCATAAAATGCTTGCTGGCGAAACAGTGGCGAAAAACCAGGTTATAAAAGAACTCCCTGTCGATCCTTCATTTTATTTCCCTGATATTGAGCCATCTGTAGCTTCAATAGTTCAGAAATACGGAATCGATGAATGGATCTCAGGTGTTATTGCAAATGAACTTCACCGCCATCTTGGTGTATTTGCAATAGTTGGAGTCAAAATGGGAATAAGGGCAAGGGAGTATTTCAACACCGGGGTTGATGAATTCACGGCAGTATCATATGCCGGTTCTACTCCTCCTTTAAGCTGCATGAACGACGGCATCCAGGTTAGCACCGGAGCCACACCGGGACATGGATTATTAACAGTGAAGAACGAAACACCTTCAAGTCCTTCTGTCGAATTTACCTACCTGAACCGGAAGATCAGAATGACACTGAAGCCTGAAATCACTCAAAAGATAAGCGCCGAGCTTAAGGAGATTAATTATGTTTATGGTCTCGACAGCGATATCTACTGGGAACTTGTAAGAAAGAACTCTATCAAATACTGGCTGAATTTAGACCGGCACGAGATATTTGTGATTGAGGAAATTAAATAATCACAGTTCCTCAATTATTGACCTCTCCCCCTCCGGTCCCCCTCTCCCGGAGTGCTACTCTTTATACACATCTTTTTTATGAGTGAAAACACAGAAAAAAGGAATCTGTTTTTTTGTGATTAATGTGAAGCAATAATATGACTAT
>JFJP01038246.1_pt1 | contig 18674 bp, 11 predicted proteins | sample 431651 | NCBI WGS metagenome assembly JFJP01 (sample SAMN02602958, study PRJNA72255) | Microbial mat metagenome, whole genome shotgun sequencing project. | biome: fresh water; feature: sink hole; material: water; isolation source: purple microbial (photo- and chemosynthetic) mats found in...
GGGAGACTATCACGTACGGTTCCGTGAGAGGCTTGGGGTGAAACTCCCCTTGCCTACTTGACTGAAAAAACAGACTATCACATAAAAATAAATGATTATGAGAAAGATACTCTTATTGACAGTTTTGATTGTTGGATATTATCTGCCGACATTTTCGCAATTTTACAATCGACCGCAAAATTATCGGCTACCCATAGACACCACTTATAGCAATCTATCATTAAAAAATAATTTAAAGACTCCCAAACTTGTTAATCCTTTCGACTCTAGCTGGTTATTCAATAATTCCAAGAACAACAAAAAATTAATTTACCCTGGATTGACAGATATAAATTCGCAATCAGGTCAAGCCCCAAATGCGATTTTTAATATGCCGTCAACGTCCGACAACATGCCATGTGTTGTACCTCAGGGATATTTTCCAATGCCAATTGTCAAACCCGATACTACTGTAAGATATACCTTGTTGATTAAAAAATATTAAAAACCTCTGTGGCTATCAGCACCTGTACGCAAGCCAGGTTTAGGAGCAATGCATACAGCAAAGTAATAAATTGAAAAGCAATTCATCGCAGGAGGTTCTGCGGTTAACAACCCGCCCTGCGAGTTGCTGCTGAATGATAGCGGGGATTATTTATTGTTAATAATTGGTAAATACAATCCGCCCAATTACAGTTACTCATAACTTTATACCATTCAATAAAGTTTACCCTATACGAAATTCCTCTTTTTAAAACTTAAATATCTGTAAAATGAAAAATTATTCTATCCTGTTAACTGCCTTGATTCTTACAACATTAAATGCTTTAGGGCAAAACGACAAACAATTTGAGTTTAAAATAGATGGTACAATAAATGCTGACACGGGAACTGTCACTCTCCAATTTCTTACTGATTATATACCGAAAAATAACAGCGATATAGTGGCGAAGGTGAAAAATGGAAAATTTTCAATCTCAGGATACCTGCCCGAACCTCAATCTGTAGAAATTGGTTTTGGTGATAACTACCTGACATCGGATTTTATTATTGAAAAAGGATTACAAACTATTTCGATAAACATTGATTCGGCACGACAAGTGCCTGTTGTATCAAATAATACGATGCAAAACGAATATCCACGTTACACTGCCTTCTTTAAACAACTTACTATTAAGCGGAATTTATGCGACCAAAAATATAATAGCATATACAAGCTCAATAATTATACTTTGCCCGAAGATATTAGGTTTAGTATGACAAAAGAACTTGATATTCTTTATAAAGAACAGGATAAATTACTGTTGACTTATAGTGAAAAGAATCCAAACTCAGAAATCGCATTCTGGACACTTGTTAGACTTATGGGCTGGGGGTACGAACCAATATTTGATTCAATCTACAATTCATTTTCTGATCAACTGAAAAATGGGTATGCAGGTAAAGTTCTTAATACGAAACTAATGGAAGGGAAACTGCTTACTGTAGGAAAATATTTTCCATTAATGTCATGTGCCGATATTAATAGTAAGCCATTTACGTTAGATCTATTTAAAGATAGCAGATTTACGTTAGTCGATTTTTGGTATAGTGGATGCGGACCATGCAGGGCACAGTTTAATAGCCTGAAGAATTTATACAACCAATTTAGTACTAAAGGATTTGAAATAGTCGGTATATCTGTAGATAGAGCCACAGACAAAAAGAAATGGGAAGATATTATCATTAACGATAAACTTGTTTGGCAACAATATTGGGATATAGATGGAAAAGATGTGCATAGATTGTCCATTAATGCGTTTCCTACCAATTTCCTTATTGATCATACAGGGAAAATAATTGCTAAAAATATCTCCTTGGGTGAATTGGAGGAAGTGTTAAGCAGAAGTTTTAAATAAAATATTTATCATTCCATTTTGAGCAGATAAGAAACAAAATTTGAATTAATTGAAACGACTAAAACCTAACAAACGCAATGGCAAATGCGGGTATGCTTGTTCGTTGAAACATTTGAAATCTTTACATACATTTTTCGAAAAATCGGGACAGGTTTTTTTTTGCTGACAGGAATAAACCTCTCAAACTGCCACTTTTAAAGCTCCAACTTTTGGTAACATACATGGGATAGTATCAATGTCAGAGATTTTAGTATTAAACTATGGAGTAATATGAAATATTTGAGATTTGTATCATTTGCCTTGCTTAGCCTTGCCTTCTGTGCCTGCAAGGAAGAAACAACGGATACCCCATTTGTGATTGAGGGTATAACAACCGAAACTTATCCAAAGGTTGACGGTTCAACATCCACTGAACCGTTGCAAACTATAATTGCCTGTAAACTATTAGGAGGCAGTTACTATTGGAGGCAACATCTTGAATCGAACGGTACCTGGGGGATACAACCAAATTATGAGGATATTCCTTACAGCTTTTTATCGGAACGGATAAAAACTTCCCAAACCCATAATTCGTTTATCAACTTAATTGATAAAAATGCGGATTTTATTCTTTCTGCCAGGAAAATGTCGGATGACGAAAAGGCTTACGCCGATAATGCAGGCGTTTCGTTAATTGAAACACCAATCGCTCTTGATGCTTTTATATTTATTGCAAACCCAGGCAATCCGGTAAAATCATTAACAACAAATCAGGTTCAGGACATTTATATGGGAAACGTAACGAACTGGAAGGAAGTTGGAGGCAGCGACGCCACAATAAACCCTTATGTGCGGAATGCCAATTCGGGTAGCCAGGAACTTATGGAGTCTTTAGTGATGAAAGGTTTGGTTATGCCGGCATGGCCTGAAGAAATGCTGTCGAGTATGATGCTTGCCTTTACTACAATCCGGAGTGATGTTAACGGTTTATGCTATACGGTTTACTATTACAAAGAACTCATTGTCAGAGACAATGAACTGGTAAAGAGTATTGCTGTTGATGGAATTTATCCCGACAAAAACACAATAAAGAAAAGATCGTATCCTTTCACAACAGAAGTTTATGCAGTAATTCGCACTGATCTGGACAAAGCTTCGATGGCTTATAAACTTTATGAATTGCTTCAAACGAAAGCTGGGAAAAACGTTATATCAGAAAGCGGATATTTCCCGAACTGATATTTACGGGAAGCAGGAATGAGAAAAAACTCTGCCTAACAAAGGAGGTTATAACAAATGGCGGGTTTGGAAACATAATTGAAGCATCATCAGCCGCGCTATCTGAAACGGCTTATCGGGATACATTTTATAAATCAAAAACCGGATACAGCTATCAGCTGCATCCGGTCTTTCAGTAGTTGACAGATTAAGTTAGTACGACGGGCTTACATAAATCCGTTTTCCATTGGCGAAGGTTACAACAAATGCATCGCTGAATCCGTTTCGTACCATTTCGCTGCGGTATTGCAAAGCTTCCTCATGGGTATCGAAAACACCTGAGGTATATTTATACATACCGTCTTCATAATACATCTGCACATCAGCCAGTTCCTCGAATTCAGGATCAATCAGTGATTTTTCCCTGTTAAGAGCATATATCTGAACCCGGTATGTAACGGCGCTGGCAGTTACCGACTTCCTGGGCTGTTCAGGCTCTTTTACTTTTTCTTTTACAATTACAGGCTCTGCTTTTTTCTCTGGTTTTGGTGCAACGGGCTGCTTTTCAACAGCAACAGGTTTTTCTTCTTTTACCTGTTTCAGTTCCTTTGCTTTTTTAGTTTCCTTAGCGGGTGTTTTAGCTGCCGGCTGAGTTTTTTTCTCGGTAGAAACATTGGTATTGTTTGTTTCAGTAGTTGTTCTGGTTTTTGCCATGCGTCTATCCTGAAGACAATCTTTAAAGAAATCCTGGTCAAGAAGATAAGCTGGAATTTCTTCGTCGCTTATAAACTTGTTCATATCATAGTCTGAACTCGCATCAGGCTTTGTAAAACCAGTAATTTTAAATTCAGTTCGCCTGTTGGCCTGGTGCTCAGGTGGTGAGCAAGGTATGCCATCGGTACAATGATTTTTGGGTTGAGATTCGCCGTACCCTTTGGCTGTAACGCGGGATGCATCGATGCCCTGGAGTACTATGTAACGAACAGCTGATTCAGCGCGTTTCTGCGAAAGATCGACATTATATTCCTTACTGCCGCGGCTATCCGTGTGCGAACCGAGTTCTACAGTTAAAGGATTTTCTTTCATCACCTGAACCAGTTTATCTAGCTCTTTTGCTGCTTCCGGACGAATAAACCATTTATTGAAATCATAATAAATAGTTTCAATCGAATAATCCATATTACCAAGGCTGATAATCTTGTTCACTTCGAGGCGATCAAGCATCAGGTCCCGTGGAGTAGTTACAAAATGCGAAGTGTCAGTGGTTGCGAACCTGAAATTGAAACAATCGGACAAGAAATTGTTTTCCATCCCTTTTATAACATATAAAATCCCTTTGCTTCCAAGTGTTTTAAACTGTCCGTTTGCATCGGTTTTTAAAACCTTTGCTTTGCCGGTTTGAGTGTTCAACAGGAAAACTGTAGTGTTGGACAAGGGTTTAAGCGTTTGCCTGTCTCTTACAATTCCCGAAATCGTAACTGCAAGTGAATCCTTTAACTGATCAGCGAGTAGTTGTTCGGCTGCTGGCTTTTTCTTTGCTTTCTTGTCGATAAGTTTACAAGCATAAATATCATCATTTCCTTTTCCTCCGGGGCGATTGGAACTGAAAAAACCTTTTCGGCCACGTGCATCCAAAACCAAAGCGAAGTCATCAAAAGAGGAGTTGATCGGAAGTCCCAGGTTTTCAGCTTTTGACCATTTGCCGTTTGTAAGGGTTGAACTGAAAATATCAAGTCCTCCGAAGCCGGCAATACCATTGGATGCGAAATAGATTTGATTGCCGTTAATGGAAGGAAACATTTCGTCGCCAAAAGAATTAACAGATTCGCCAAGGTTCACTGGCAGATCCCATTGTCCGCCTTTCCATTCACAACTATAAATATCCGTGCCACCGGATCCGCCAGGCATATCTGATACAAAATAAATTGTGTTGCCATCAGGAGTAAGCGCCGGGTGACCAATGGAATAATTATCGGAGTTTAAAAAGAATGGTTCCGTTTTGGACCAGGATCCTTTTAAAAGAGAGTAAAATATTTTAAGCCTGTTGGTCCTGAAACTCTCGGAATCTTTTTTCTCACTGCCTTTCTCGGTACGGGTTAAATACAATACGCTATCATGTCGTGCAAATGAAGCCGGCCCATCATGGTATGTCTGGTTGAATTTATCGCTAAAAGATTTCGGTTCGTTCATATCCTGGAAAAACTCATCGAGGTATTTTGGAGTTGAAAAGTACAGATCGAGATAATTTGCATTGGTCCATTCGTATTTTCTGTTATCCAGAAAATTCTGACGCCTGTCGGAAACAAAAATGATACCATCGCCATAAAAAGCAGGCCCGAATTCGGAACGCTCTGAGTTGAGGTTGGCAGCATTTTTAATCTCAAAACCCGGTGCAATCTCACTTAAATTTTCTGCTTCGCCGCAAAAGGTTGCGTACGCTTTGCCACGGGGATCATCCGGATTCAGATAGTCGTACTTTTCGAAAGCTTCTTTTGCCAGCTCATATTCCTGGGCTGATTGCAGAGCTACACCGTAATAGAACCAGTTGATATTTTCGCTGTTAGGAAGGTTAACAGCCCTGGAGTACCAGGCTTTCGCATTGAGTTGGTCATTAGTAAGGCGGTAACAATCCGCAAGTTTGATGATGGCATAATTACGATCAGGGTCACCGGGTTTTTGGGCAATTTTCAGATATAGAGGTATAGCTAAAGAATAACTGTAACTTTTAAAAAGTTTATCAGCCTGGTTTATCTGAGCCTGAGCCAAGTTACCTGCGAAGGTAAAAGCTATGAATAAAACTAAAAATCGCTTGTTCATACTCGGGTCATTAGGTGCTAGGAGAAAAATTAACTAAAAATATCTTGGAGTGTACATCCTGTTTTTCAACAGATCCAGATCAATGCCAAGCCTGATTTCATGCGAGCTTGAATTGTAATGAATCCTGTCCTTAACATTCACATCGTAGGAATAACCAATGCGATATTTCCTGCTGATATTGAATTCAGTTAAAAAAACCAGGTCTCCATCAGTACGGTATGACATGCCAAGCCAGAATAAATCATTAAAAAGGAAACTTGCATTCAGATCCATCTGCCAGGGCGCATCCTTAACATATTTCACCAGAACGGAAGGGCGAAAAATAACCATGTCGGAAACAGGCACTGCAACTCCAGCCATACCATAAAAATGCCGGAGCAGTTTTGAGTATGTCTTCTTCCCATCTGATCCTGTTACCATTCCATATTCATTTTGTAAAAGTTGTTTCGACGAAATACCGGCAAACATTCGGTTCGAGTAATAGTAAATCCCAAAGTTGGCATCCGGAGTAAGCTTATTCTGCTGATCACCCTGGAATACAAAATCAGGATCTTCGAGTTGTATCATATTCCAGTCGATAGTATTATATTTTATACCAGCCTGCAAGCCAAATGATAATTTTCCTTTTGGAAGTATGATACGGTATGCGTAAGTAGCGAGAGCACCCTGATCGAGTGCAGGACCGATCTGATCACTGTAAATATAGCCGCCGATACCAACATGTTCATTACGCATTGGCGCATGCATGCTTAACGAAAGTGTTTTTGGCGACCCTTCAATACCTACCCATTGGTACCGGTAAACCATGTCAGCACTGAACACTTCACGACTCCCGGCATATCCGGGATTTATCATAAGCTTATTGAACATATACTGGCTAAAGAGCACGTCCTGTTGTGCAAAACCGGCAAGGCTTGTAAACAAAACGATTATGAGGATTAATTTTTTCATTTGTGCGTTTTTTATTACAGTTCAGATGTCCAACCAGCCGTGGCTGATGAATTTCTCTTTACTTGTTGTAATTCTTTTGTCATGAACCTCACTGTAGTCAAATTTTTAAACTTTACTCCTTTTACAGGATTACTTTATACAAAAGAAATCCGTTTCAATTAGCGTCATTTACTGCCCCTGATATAAATCCATCCTTTTAATTCTCCGATATCTTTTACATCCAGGATATAGAAATAGGTTCCGTCGGGCAGATGATCACCATTCTCATTTTTTCCGTCCCACGCTTTGGTAGTGTTATTATAACCGGCAAATTCGCGCAATATATCACCCCAGCGATTGAAAATAATCACTGTATTATCAGGATATTTTTCAATGCCACGCACCTTCCATACATCATTAATTCCATCATCATTTGGTGATAAGCCACTGTAAGCAAAGAGATCGTTGAGGCCTGGTTGCTTAACATTTACAAATACTGTGGCTTCTGAACAAAGTGAAGGATTAACATTGCTGCAGATCCTGTAACAGAATTCATCATCTCCTTCGTAATCGGAATAAGGCGTGTAGGTGATTGTATTGTCAGAATTGATAATTACCAGTCCATGTGCAGGATATCCGCAAATACTTACAGTTAAAGGATCATTGTCGGGGTTTTGATCATTATCCAGTACATCGAAAGTACCTGATGCATTTATCAGTGTTGTATCATGATCAGCAACAGCAACCAGAGTATTGATATCATCAACCGTTATTTCAACAGAGTCATCATCGGTACAGCCGGTAATGATGTCGAATACTGTTAATGTAAATGTGGTGGTAGCATTTAATGCAATCGTAATCGGATCCTCGTCCGAAGGATTTAACAGTAATTCTGAAGGTCGCCAGTTCCAGGCATAAAATCCAGATCCACCTGATACTGAGCCAGACAATATGGTGGCTGTTCCGGGTACAATCGTTTGATCATCGCCTGCATCAGCAATCAGCGATCCGTTTACGATAATGTTCATTCCGTCAAATACTTCAGCATCACTGCACGCCCCATTGCCTTTTGCGCTGAGTGTAAGAATAGCAGTGCCTGAGAATCCGTTTGCAGGTGTAAATGTTGGATTCAATGCAGATGGATCGGAAATAATTCCGGCAGTATCAGGAGCGACAATCCACAGCAATGTGCTGATATTTAATGCGCTGGCCTGATTCAAAATAATTGTAGCACCGGCACACATAGTAGTATCAGCTCCGGCAAAAACCACAGCCTGTTCCTGAACTTCAATAAAAATTGTATCGTTACTGCATTCAACCGGTATTCCCGAATCGCATATGCTTACTATTACAAAATCAGAACCTGTATACCCGTTGTTTGGAGTATAATCGAAAGTTCCGGTTACTGCATCGGTTATGGTAAATGAGCCATGAGCTGCATCCTGAACCAGAATACTATTCAGCGTTAATGGCAGGTTATTTTCAGGATCGGTATCACCATTAAAGATGGTACCACTATTAGTTAATGATCCGGTAAATGAGCCATCCTGGCAGGCGGCTATATTCTCATTTATTGTTACAGGTGGCAAATTGGCCGGAAGCACAACTATAAATATAGTATCGCTGCTACAAGCTTGTGGTAACGGAATGCCTGCATCACACATGCTTACGATAACAATATCATTACCGATAAAATTCAGATCAGGTGTGTAGGTAAAGCTTCCGTCGGCAGCAACAACAAAGGTGCCGTTAACCGGATCCAAAACAGGGGTTGTTGTTACAGTTATAGGCGTTCCATCCGGATCGTAGTGTCCATTCAGTAAAAGATTGCCGGATGTTGCCAGGTTATAATTTACAATCACTGAATCATTTAATGTAACCGGCGGATCATTAACCGGATCGATGGTTATAAAAACCGTTGCTGTTGAAGTGCCTCCAACATTATCAGTTATGGTATATGTGAATGAATCTGTACCATTATAATTAAGTGCTGGTGAATAAGTAAACGTGCCATCCGGATTAACTGATACCAAACCATTAAGCGGGGAAGTATTTGAAGTGACAATAATCGGAAGATTGCATGCAACCTGATCATTGTTCATTACATTATCATTCAGCGGCGTATCTTCGGCAGTAATATAAGTATCATTTGCTGCCTGTATTAATCCGGAAACTATTATTTCCACATTAAATGGTGCTTCGCAATTGTTTGTATCCTGCACTGTAATAATATAGTTGCCTACAGCCAGATCGGCAAAGGTTCCGCCAGCCTGGTAAGGGCCACCGTCAATACTATACTGATACCCCGGGGTTCCGCCAGTACCTGCAACAGTTACTGAACCATTGGTGCCTGTAGCACAATCGAAATTAACCTGGTTGGTTATAGTAACCGTAAGAGTTGGTGGTTCTGTTATAAAAGCTGTATCCCTTACAACACATCCGGCAAAATCTGTAGTTGTTACTATGTAGGAACCGGCTGCCAGGGAAGTGATGGTAGCCGTGGTTTGAACCGGTACAGTATTCCACGAATAGGTGTAGGGTGCAGTACCGTCCGTTGCAGCAACAGTAGCGATTCCCGTAGCCTGGCCAGGACATAACACATTCGTCTGGCTGGCAATTGAAGCTTTTAAAGCATTTGCCGGTTCGGTTATTGTAGCTGATAAATCAAATGTACAATTATTAGCATCCAAGGCAGTAATAGTATATACTCCGGCAGATAAACTGTCGAAAACACCACTTGTCTGGAATGCGCCACTATTGATCTTGTATTGATATGGCGGGATTCCTCCGCTGCCGGATACTGTGAGTGAACCGGTATTTCCGCCGCATGTAACATTAACCAGGTCCGAAATTGATGCTGTGAGCGCAGTGGCAGGTTCAGTAATGGAAATGAAAGCTGGTTTAAAACAGCCCAGTGAATCAAACACAGCTACTGTATATGTACCGGCTGGCAAGTTTGAAGCGGTTGCTGTTGTTTGTACCGGGGTCGTCATCCATGCATATGTATATGGTGGAGTTCCTCCGCTGGCCAGTGCAGTGGCAGTTCCTGTTGAACCTCCGAAACACAGAACATCTGTTTTGGAAACTGCAACAACAAGAGGAGCAGGCTCTGTTATCGTAACACTGACAGGGACAATGCAGCCAGCCGCATCAGTTACAGTAACTGTATAATTACCTGTTGAAAGATTGGTAGCCGTTGGGCTCGTTTGAACAGGAACCGTATTCCAGGAATAAGTATATGGTGATGTTCCTCCGCTTGCTGTAACGGTTGCGCTTCCGGTTGATCCGCCGGAGCATAATACGTTTATCTGATCTGTAATTATAGCTGTTAAAGCGTTAGCCGGTTCAGTTATAGTAGCCGGAACAATAAAAGTGCAGTTGTTTGCATCCCTTACGGTAATAGTATATGTGCCTGCAATAAGGTTGTTAAAGGTCCCGCTTGCCTGAAAGGCTCCACCATTAATGTTGTATTCAATCGGGGCTATTCCACCACTGCCGGCTACTGTAATTAAGCCGGTATTTCCACCTGTACAAAGCACATTAACCTGGTTGCTTATTGACGCAATAAGTTTGGTAGCAGGTTGTGTAATAGTTACAAAAGCTGGTTTAAAGCAGCCTAAGGAATCAAATATTGCTACCGTATATGTACCGGCAGGAAGGTTTGATACAGTTGCTGTTGTTTGTATGGGAACTGTGAGCCATGCGTATGTGTATGGAGGAGTGCCTCCGCTTGCCAGGGCTGTAGCTGTACCTGTTGAGTCTCCGAAACACGAAACATCAGTTTTGAAAATAGTTACGATAAGTGGTGTCGGTTGAGTTATAGTAACATTAGCAGTGCTTATACAACCAGCAGCATCTGTTACGGTTACTGTATAACTGCGTGCCGGCAGGTTAATTGCAACGGCAGTAGTTTGAACCGGAACTGAATTCCAGGAATAGGTATAAGGTAATGTTCCCCCATTTACTGTTACTGATGCACTTCCATTTGCCTGACCTGAACATAAAACATTAGTCTGGCTGGAGATTGTTGCAGTTAATGGACTTAATGGAGCAGTTATGGTAGCTGATAAATTAACAATACAATTGTTGGCATCTCTTGCAATAATAGTATAAACACCTCCTGCAAGGTTTGTGAATGCACCGCTTGCCTGGAAAGCTCCGCCATTAATGTTGTATTGGATCGGAGCCACTCCGCCACTTCCGGTAACAGTAATTGATCCTGTATTGATTCCGGCACAGGCAACATTTATTACACTGGTAACTGAAGCTATAAGTTTAGTGGCAGGCTGGGTAATGGTAACAAAAGCTGGTCTAAAACAACCTAATGAGTCAAATACGGCAACAGTATATGTACCGGCAGGCAGGTTTGTAACAGTTGCTGTAGTTTGTATTGGAACCGTAAGCCATGCATAAGTATATGGCGGTGTGCCTCCGCTTGCCAGGGCTGTAGCTGTGCCTGTTGAATCTCCGAAACAAGAAATATCTGTCTTGGTTACATTTACAATAAGCGGAGCAGGCTGGGTTATTGTTACATTAGCTGTACTTGTGCAACCTGCAGCATCGGTTACAGTAACAGTATAATTGCGTGCTGTAAGATTGATGGCAACGGCAGCAGTTTGAACCGGAGTTGAATTCCAGGAATAAGTATAAGGTGATGTGCCTCCGGTTGCGGTTACTGTTGCACTTCCATTTGCTTGTCCTGAACATAAAACATTAGTCTGGCTGGAAATTGTAGCACTTAATGGACTTGCAGGTGCAGTGATAGTAGCGGGGATAGTAACAGTACAGTTGTTGGCATCCCTGGCAATGATATTGTAAACTCCGGCTCCAAGGCCGTTGAAAGTTCCACTAGCCTGGAAGGTACCTCCATTGATATTGTATTGTATCGGAGCAACGCCGCCACTTCCTGTCACGATAATTGAACCGGTATTGTTTCCGGCGCAGGCAACATTTACAATATTGGTTATTGAAGCTATAAGTTTAGTTGCAGGTTGGGTTATAGTAACAAATGCCGGTCTAAAGCACCCTAATGAGTCAAATACGGCAACAGTATAGGTGCCGGCCGGGAGGTTTGAAACAGTTGCCGTTGTTTGTATTGGAACGGTTAACCATGCATATGTATATGGCGGAGTGCCTCCACTTGCCAAAGCTGTTGCAGTGCCTGTCGAATCACTGAAACAGGCGACATTAGTCTGTGATATAGCTACAACAAGAGGTGCAGGCTGTCCAATGGTAACAGTAGCTGTTACCCGGCAACCAAAAGCATCAATAGCGGTAACCGTATAATTTTGAGCTGCCAGATTAATGGCTGTTGCTGTTGTTTGTACCGGAACAGTATTCCACGAATAGGTATAAGGAGTTGTTCCTCCGGTTGCCGTTACTGTTGCAGTTCCATTTGACTGACCAGCGCATATTACATTGGTTTTGCCGGTTATTGAGGCGGAAAATGCTGTGGCCGACTGAATAATAGTAACTGGCACACTTGAAGTACAATTATTTACATCTCTTACTATAATAGTGTACGCACCAGCAATCAGGCTGCCGAATGTGCCACTGGCCTGAAATGTTCCACCATTGATATTATACTGATAAGGTGGTAAACCTCCGTTTCCGGCAACGGTTACTGATCCTGTAGCTGTACCAAGGCATGATACATTTGTCTGGCTGCTTATTATTCCGGTAACAGCTGTTGCCGGTTGTGTGAGTGTTGCTGTTGTGGTGTTTACACAATTTTTTGAATCCCTGACGGTTATGGTATAAGTACCGGCTGCAAGATTTGGAAATGTAGCACCTGCCTGAAAGTTTACTCCATCAATACTATATTGATATGCAGGTGTGCCACCATTGCCGGCAACGGTTATGGAACCGGTTGAACTGCCAAAACATGTAGCATTAAACTGGCTGGCAACTGCAACTGTAAGTGATGCTGCTGGCTGAGAAACAGTAACTGAAGTTGTGCCGGTACAGCCATAAAAATCAGTTACAGCAACGGTATAAGTGCCGGGGAGCAGATTTGTGGCAGTTGATGTTGTTTGAGCCGGTACCGTGCTCCATGAATAGGTATATGGAGGTGATCCTCCGGTAATACTGACTGATGCGGTTCCATCATTACCTCCAAAACAGCTTATAGGTGTGCTGCTTCCGGTTAGATTCATTGCCGGCTCATTAATTACAGTTACAGTTTGTGTGCACTGAGCTGAGTTCCCGCTGATATCGTTTGCTGTCCATAATACAAAAGTATTACCCAGTGGATATTGAGCAGGTGCATTACTGCTAAAATTTAATATTCCACAATTGTCACTGACCGAAAGCAGGCTAAATGAAATCGGATCAGTTATGGTGGCGCAACTGGGAATGGTCAGCGTTTGGTTCAAAGGACATGTTATCAGTGGTATCTGGTTATCAGTAACCGTAACCGTAAAACTGCATGAATTTGTTGAACCACCGGCATCAGTAACTCTGTATGTAACTGCTGTTATTCCCTTATTGAAAAGGTAGGCACCTGAGATATTATTTATTCCGCTGATTGGCGAAGCTGCAATTGTAGTCCCGGTCATTGTCCAGGTAAGGGTTGTTATATCGCCATCTGGATCATTTATTGTCGCGCCAACACCACTTTTGGATGCAGTGCAAAAACCAGGGTCGGTATTTGTTGTAATATTTCCTGGACATACAATTGTTGGAGGAGCAGCCATTGCTTTCCCCGGGATATAATTTTGATTTGATTTCTTTTTTAAGAGATTGTAAAGAGAATATTGTGAACTACCTTCAAATGAAAGTTTAGAAGTATCAGGATTTCCAAAAGCAGGATTAAACAGTATAACGGCCGAAGTATTTTTGCTCACGGCCAGGTTTGCCGGTTTTGTTGATTCAAAATCTGTTTTAAGCGACGATGTACCGGCCAGGGACGTTGCGCTATACAAATAAGGTATAAGCAGGAAAAAAAATCCTAATGCCTTATTGCAGATTCGAATATATAAAGATTTCTTCATGTCGGTGGTATTAATCTTTAACTTTATTATCCCGGAAGCAGTTAAGCCCTTTTGCTTCGGTTTTTAACAGGCTGAAATGGAACTATAGCTATTTTGATATTTCACGGCGTGATTTAACATTTTCCTTCACTTCATTCCAACAAAGCCGTTTTTAAGTTATACGTCTAATTTATGTGCAAGTTATTACAAAAAAATGCCAGCGTTAGGTCGCTTCAAATAAGTTATTAAACGATTTATTAACAACTATATGTCAGTATATCAATAAGATAAGTGATATTTTGTGAACCTGTTTTTTTACTCTTTCTCTAACCCAGATGACATATTTCAATCCTGATACGTTAAAATTTTAAGTTTGGAGGTCTGTGAGAGTAAAACCACTGATTCAGTGATCTGTACAAATCAAGGTTTACTATTTAACTGAACAGTATGATATTTTCTCAAATTGAGTGATCAGGATAAAATATAAAGGTTTAGAGAAACGTGAATGAGATTGACTGATATTCTTAAGTATAACAAATCCTGTAACCTTTATTTATATATATATATCAATGATTTTCCATTAAAGTAGCCAAATAATATAAAAAGAAAAAGTTTCCAATAGTTATTCTGAAAATCCGTTACATATTAAACGTTTCTTTATTACTTTTGCAAAACGTAAATTAAAACTAACTAAAACTTGGATTCAGAATGTGTTAAATAGATTAGGCAAATCTTAACTATTTGTAAATCTGATAGAAATAAATATAATTATGCAATTTAAAACAAAAAAGATGAAAACAAAATTCCTTTTAGTAATGGGACTCGCAGCAATAATGCTGGGGACTTCGTGCGTAAGCCAGAAAAAATACAAAGCTCAGACCAGCAGTCTTGATGCCCTGAATGAGCAGTATTCAAAAAAACAGAACGATTTAAATGCCTGTGAAACTGCCAAAGCCAATTATCTGAAGCAGATCGATGACCTTAACAAGCAACTGGCTGATTTAAAAAAGGAGCAAGCTTATCTTAAAGAAAACAACACTTTAGCTTTAAGCCAGTTAGAGAATCTTTCGGTTATTACCAGTTCACAGGCTGAAAGTATCAAAAAGTCGATGGACAACCTCGGTATGAAAGATGCTTATATTCAAGGCTTGCAAACTTCGCTGGCACAAAAAGATTCGCTCAACATGGCTTTGGTTATGAACCTGAAAGGCGCTATTGGCGATATGAATGACAAAGACATCAATATTAAAGTAGATAAAGGTGTTGTATTTATTGATATTTCCGATAAATTGTTGTTCAAAAGCGGTAGTTATGTAGTAACCGACGAAGCTAAGAACGTACTTGGCAAAGTTGCCCAGGTTCTGAAAAACCAGCCTGGTATGGATTTTATGGTTGAAGGTCATACCGATAATGTTCCTTTTATGAAAAAAGGGGAATTGGTTGACAACTGGGATTTAAGTGTAAAACGTTCGACTACAATTGTTCGTTTACTTCAGACTCAGTACGGACTTGATCCTGCAAGTATTATTGCCGCCGGACGCAGCGAATATCAACCAATAGCTGAAAACACTTCTGCTGAAGGCAAAGCTGCCAACCGCAGAACCCGTATCGTAATTTTGCCACAGCTGGATCAGTTCTTCAAATTGCTCGAGAAAAAATAAGTGTCAACACCTGAATGATTTTAAAAACCATTCCGGAATAGAATAATTAGCCCGAAGTATTTTCTGCCTTTAGTAAAGCAGATACTACTCCGGGCTTTTTTTATCACTGTTATTTTATGAATAATCTGGCAGTTGTTGAGGCTACGGAAATTGTTGGATTATCAGCTTCGATCAGCATATTCCAAAATGTCACCAGGCTGGCAGTCCAGGGCTTTGCAAATTGATTCTAAGGTGCTGAACCGGATTGCTTTTGCCTTTCCGGTCTTTAAGATAGAAAGGTTAGATAATGTCAGGTCAACTCTTTCAGAAAGTTCATTCAGAGAAATCTTCCGTTTTGCCATCATCACATCTAAGTTTACAATAATTGGCATAGCTTATACTGTTAAATCGTTTTCGTTCTGAATTTCGACGCCTTTTGAAAAAATAGTGGCAATAATATAGATTACAGCCGCCATTAAAATATATGCCTCACTGTCAGCCCAAAACTGGTTTAAGGTATCGATAGCAAGGCCATGATGTTGCAAATTTTTGGCTGTCTGACGCGCCATGTAACTTAAAATCCCAATCGAAAAAGTGTAGTAACTGATTTGTGAGATCCTTTTCGAAACAATGTTGCTAAACGGTTTCGACAAGTTAATTTTGCTCACCAGCAGGATGACTACATAAAACAGGACTGCTTTCAGTATCGAGATAACCAGGATAAAACTGTACATACTGAAAAAAGTCCATTTACTGCGTTCATACATTTCACTTAAGTCCAGTTTTTGATATAAGTTTTGGACAAATTCAGGCTTGTACAGGCTGAAAAAAAAATTGACAATCAAGCCTCCTGCTTCAATGCTTAAGCCAACGAAGATTAGCCAGGCAACAATCTTCAGGCCGATAAATACGAAGTTGTTAGTTTTTGACATACTTGTTAAATTTAAAATTATACCGCAAAAATAATATATATTTATTGATAAACAACAAATATGAATTTATATTCAACAAATAACTTCTTATCTATAATATTGCAGAGTAGTAATTTTCTGTTTTGGTTGAGTCGTCATTTTACAATGCCCGGTAACTATACAATAACAATACTGTACAAAGTACCAAGGTATTTAAAGGCATAGTACTATTTCAGATTTGTAGTTTGCTGAGCCGTGTAAAGAATATCAGAGAAACTCATGCATGGTCTTGAGTATTGGACAATCACATGATAAAGTGCATTTCCCGGAATTTCCGGCTGATGAATTAAACTGTTTTACTCAATTTTACAGCAATTTTTCGTACCGGTAACCAGGCAGCAGCAGTACCAATAAGGGTGATTGTAATAAAAACATATAAAAAATCAGTGGCAATCAGTTTCACCGGGTAAGCGCTGATAATAAATGAATCGCCACCCTGAAGTTTTATAAGGCCGAAATGCTGTTGCAAAATGCAAACCGTCAATCCTATTATAAGTCCTGAGAAAGCGCCTGTTAGCGAAATCAACAGGCCTTCGAAGAAGAAAATCTGCTTGATAACCGCATCTTTCGCTCCCATGCTGCGCAATATTCCGATGTCTTTCTTTTTGTCAAGAATGAGCATGGTGAGCGATCCGATAACACTGAAGGATGCAACAATAAGGATAAAAGTAAGTATCAGGAAAACAGCCCATTTCTCTGACTTCATAATCTTATACAACACTTCCTGCTGCTCGAAACGGTTTTGAATACGAAACTGAGGACCTATTATTGAGGCAATTTTTCCTTTTATTGATCCCGCGTCAGCATCCCTGGCCAGCCTGATTTCAATACTTGTTACTTCATCGGTGTAATCCAACATACGGCGGGCAAACCGCAGTGGCACAAGCATGTATTTGTCATCAAAATCCTGTTGTACCGAAAAAATTGCTGTCGGCCGGATAAATTCGCTGTAAAACGATTCCTGTGGCAAACCACTGATGCTTCCTTTTCGTTTTGGGATATAAACGGATATAAAGTTATCGGGCGCATTCATGTCGAGATTTAGAAAATACGCAATTCCATAGCCCGGAATGGCAAAATCCATGCTGTCCAGCTGAAGTATCATTTCGCCGGTAACCAGCAACGAATCGTTAATAGGGCTGTTCACCTGGTAAAGTGAATCCACACCTTTAATGGTTGCCAGGAATTGTTGCTTTTTATAATACAGCAAGGCATTTTCCTCCACTACTTCGGTATATTTAATTACACCGGGGATGTTACGGATCTGATCAGCATTAATATCATTATTATGGAAAGTTTTCCCCTCAACCACAGTTATTTTAACATCCGGATCGAAAACTGAAAAAAGAGAAACAACAACAGATTCAAAACCATTAAATACACTTAGAACAATTATCAATGCTGCCGTTCCAACCGCTACGCCCACCATCGAAATACCCGAAATCAGGTTGATGATATTGTGCGATTTCTTTGAAATCAGGTACCGGCGTGCTATGAAAAACGGGAGGTTCAACGCTTTGATTTGTTAGGTGAGGATTAATTGTTGGGGAGTAGTATTGTCAGGATCAAGAATTGGAGAGTCTCTTTCTGATTTGTCCCGTTAGGGACAGTATATTGGTAGAAAAAACCAATATGCAATTTGATTAAGTGCCGTCAGGTACGTTATATTCAATATTTACAGGTTTAAAGATATATCTATCATCAAAATCAACATCAAACTCCTTTAACATATCATAATATTCTTCGTTAAATGTTTTTCTTTTATGGTGATCAGATTGATTAATAATGTATTGAATAATTGTTGGCACTTCGGCTTTGCTGTAGGAAAATGCTCCATATCCCTCCTGCCATGAAAACTTGCCTTCAACCAATTTATTGTCGTTTATCCATTTTGATGAACTGCCTTTAACATCTTGCATTAAATCAGCTATTGATTGTGATGGCCTTAATCCAAACAGAATATGGATATGATCAGGCATGCCATTAATAGATAAAAGTTTGTGATTGTTACTTTGCACAATTCCACTGATGTATTTATAAAGTTCTTCCTTCCAGGAATTACGGATAACACATTCCCTGTTTTGGACAGCAAAGACAGCCTGTATGTGAATTTGGGTGTAGGTATTTGCCATGATGTATTATATATAACGTCCCTAACGGGACTTTTTCACAAATATAACCATTAACTTTCTACCAACATATTGTCCCTAACGGGACAAATAAGAAATCTGGTCCCTGATTTTTAATAGTGATCCAGTATTATTTATTAAT
>JFJP01038247.1_pt1 | contig 18669 bp, 22 predicted proteins | sample 431651 | NCBI WGS metagenome assembly JFJP01 (sample SAMN02602958, study PRJNA72255) | Microbial mat metagenome, whole genome shotgun sequencing project. | biome: fresh water; feature: sink hole; material: water; isolation source: purple microbial (photo- and chemosynthetic) mats found in...
ATATTTTACCGGATGCTCGAATGAAGGACGGAGTAGTGTACCTAGTAGGCCCTACTGGAGCGTATTACACTAACTGGGAATCAAGCTTTATTATCGAGGTACTTTAGTGCTCTTATACCTGTTATAAGGATGTTTACCGGTACCTGGTAGACGCCTAGTGCCTAGGACCTATGAACTAGGAGTAGGACTACAGGCCCTACATTTTAGCCTACAGGTCAGATACAAGACACTAACTTTCTCATAAATCTCGCACGCATTCGAATCAAAATCAGGATCTGCAACGCAACAATGAAGACCTTCATCGCTGCTTTTTCTTTACTCCTTACATTCACCCATACGGTCGTTCAGGCTCATTCGAGAACCCTGACACACACCCGTAATGCAGTGGAGGCTGGAACAACTCTCGAAATTGAGCTTTTCGATGGCGTGCCATCTCATACGTACAATGTGTCCATGGATGAATCTATCACTTTCTACATGGATGTCAAGAATTTCTCCATTGTAAAATGCGAAACAAAGGGCAATAATGGAGTTCTGGATCTCTTCATGAGTTTTAATAATCCAAATGCCACCAGTTGTACGTCTGAAGGCGTGGAAACTTCCATCCAGCAATGCTCACTTCCGGGCCATGGCAGAGTCTACGCCGTAGTGTACGGGTACATGTTTACTACCGACTTTACAGTCACTTGCTCAGCTTCCGAGACTAGCATCACTAAGCTTGCCAGCGGCGTCAAAGCAGGTCCATATGTTCTGCAACCCAACGCTATTCAGTACTTTTATTTGAATGCTTCGACTCCTGCTCTCATAACTTGTGAAATTGAAGATTCGGATGATATCATGAACCTATACATGAGGTCATCCATTAGCTCAGAATTTGTCTGTGGTTCAGAAGGCATCAGTCTTATCAAAAACTGTTATGTGGGCCCTGAGGCGGGATTTGCAGTCATTGAAGTGCAAGGCATGTCATCAGCCATACAATTTTCACTCAACTGCACTGCATTGGCGTACATTGCTGTCCCTGTGGAAAATGTTGAACTGGAGAGTGGAGTGAGAGCTGGTCCCTACAACTTGTTGATGGATGAAACCCTCCAATTGTTTATGCATGTCTCAGTTTTGTCCTTTGTTACCTGTGAGACAGATGAACCAAATGGAAGTTTGGAGCTTCACTTGTACTGGGAGAACCATCCTGGAAACTACTGCTTTTCAGCTGGTTCATGCTTTTTAGGTCCAGATGAGGGGATTGTGAAGATTGAACTTTACAGTTATCCTGCAACTATTGGCTTCTCTATCACCTGCACAGCACATGCAGCTTCACCCACAAAAATGGAATCTGGTGTTGCCACAAGCTCATTCAATGTTGGTGCAGATGAAATCATCAGCTTTCTATTGGATGTTCCTGCACCTTCTACAGTTGACTGTGTAGTAGATGGTAATGGGAATGCAGACCTTCATTTGCATTTATATGCAGGATCTGCAGGCTATGGCTGTTCTTTGAATGGTACCACACCTATGTCATCAAAGTGTTCTTTCAAAGCAGGTGCAGGTGAACTGTATGTATCAGTACTTGGAAAAATGAAAGCTTCTGATATATCCATCACATGCACTTCCAACATGGTTACTGTTGTTCACCTGATGGATAATGTCCCTTCAGGCCCTCATAATGTAGCTGTGGATGAGTACTTGTATTTTTCCTTTCCTACATCTGTGGAGTCCAATGTGACCTGTGAGACAACTGCAGATAATGGTGACTTGGATCTTCTCATGAACAAGGATGGGTCTGACCAGTATGATTGTACATCAGTCAGTTATTCATCCATTGAGTCCTGCTCAGTGTGGAGTCACTCTGGAGCTGTCTATGCTATCACATATGGATTCAATGCAACCAAGAACTTCAACATCACATGCACTGTATCCCCCTAAACTGATTGACAATACAAGAGCCATTGAATAATTATCTGAAGTTGAGTAGAGATCAATTGTTATATATGCTTTGAGTCATATGGACTAGCTAGTTGAGTAAAATTGTGACATCATCAGAGTGTGCAAATATGTAGGTTTGTACTAGATCAGTAGGAATTTCCTACTAATCTATGTAAGTTTGCATCAAATGTACCATGATACTCTGTTAGTAGGATCTTGTACTAAGTGAAGCAGTTAAAGTGCTATTTAACTTTTTACCACTTCGTACTACAATCAACATAATTTGATTTATGTTCTTCAGGATACTGTGTTACTAGTAGTATCCCAAAATTTGTAATCATCATGCAAAAGGATTGTGTAAATTTATTGGATCCTTGGCATAGTACATACAAATAATTCATTATGGCAATACAATGCAGACAAGGCAAAAAATAGAGTACACATAATGCTGTACTGTAGAGCATACTTTGTACTCATCATTGACACCTCTTTCAAGATCAGGTGAAAATCACAGTAACAATAACAGCAACAGCAAGATGACATTGAGAACCACAACTAAATACAGTATTCAGCATTTTGAATAGTTTGCTTGACAAAAATACATTTAATTAACAGAAGTTAAGTCAATGTTGCAATCATCACTTGTATTCTACAGGAAATGTAAGTGCTCTTCTGTAACTACATCATTCTCACCCATCACCATGTATCATCAATGCTGTAGTTTTAAACCAATATTTGCAACTCTATGGCCTTTTTAATTGATTATTGTACCAGAAGAAACAGAAGAAGAAACAGGAAAGGTTTGATAATTTACATAAGTAAATACTGCTGCAGTCACTGTATTTCATGCATATGTCAACAGTTTTATATAGCAGTCATCTTACTATTTTGCTATTTTCATTTCATCATTGAGGTGGAACACAATACAGGAAAAAGAGCTACATTGCAATCATTGTAGTTATTGGACCAAAGACAAGTTACTACATAGAAAGGTTTGAGAAAAGGGTAAGTGCATGTGTTATGATGCAGTCTTGCAGTATACTTCTCAAAATTATAAATTCATAATAGCAGTCATCCCACCCTCTTGTATTAGCCATTATCAAAAGGAAAGGACTTGACCCTTTGAAGAGCTCAGTTTCATTTATCCATTTATAACATCACCAATACAACAAAAAGCCCTCTTTGAAATAGTAGCAACTGCTTTGTCTAAAAGGTAAGAAGCAACAAGCCACAATTTTCAATTAATACCATGCAAATGTCAAAACTTTTTCTTTTTGATTTAAGATACCCAGAATATTAGCAGATAAATAGAAGCTTGGACTTTCATACATCTCCAAGTTGTCACTCTCCCATCAATGCAAGAGTTTTAGTGGTGGGGTAACCAATTGCAAATGCATTTGCTATTGCCAACACAAGCTCCCTCAAGTCAAATTATTTCTTGAAACTAAAGTCAAAGAGTTTAGGCAGGTTCCAAGTCATCTTTCTGTTATGAAAGAAGCTGCAGTTGTTGGCAAGCTGTTTGGTACATACTTGTATTTTCACAGTACTTTTGAATCAGAAAGAGCTGGATATATTTTTAATATTAATTATTATGACATGCAGGTTTGTCTCACAATGCTTACTAAAATTTTTGGTCTTGGCCAAGAAGCTCATGCTGCTGTCAGGACTATATTAATAGAAGAAGACAGTCATTAGGCTCTGTCTTCTGAAGAAAGCTTGTTGGCTTGACCTCAAGCATAATCATGATCACAAGACACTTTACAGGAGATACAGGAGTTGGTTCAAGCACCAAGATGTTCCTGTTAGCTACAATAATCCATCTACTATTAAGCTCATTGATAATTATTTGGGTGGGATTATTGTTCAGCTTAACCAGAAGTCTATGGATGCTGTTGATCATATGAGCAAAAATTATCATCCTTATTTTGGTGACTGAACCAATGTTTCCAATGGTGGAGTCAACATCTGGTATGGGCCTGTTATGGGCCTCCTGCAAAGTCCCTTCCTAAGTGAAATTGTTTTGACAAGAAACCCAGTTGCAGCCTTTCATCCATCAAGTTAGTGATGCCATTAAGTTTCACTGGGGCAACAAGTCCAGTTTCATGGATTATGAAAATGTTTTTAATTTTTCAAATTGATAAATAACATTCCCCAGAAGGCTCATGTGGATATGCCATCAGCAGTCACTGATTTTCAAGAGAAAGGTTTAGGCACCAAGTCTTGCATTTCATTCACTTCCATTAACCATGTGATGGGATGATGATTCTAGTGTGGACAGATGGCAGGCACAAGAAGCACAGAACTGATATAGATCAGAATAGACCATCAGAGGAGGGTTCAAAACATTTATATTGCTCCAGGACAATATTTTTTGTTTATTCCCCATAGAGTATTTGTTACTTTCTGTTGAATTCCACAGAGTCCAGCAATGGTACATGAGTGGAGGGCTCTTTGACTTGGCACTGTGAATGAAATGAACAAGGCAAACAGCTGACTGGGGTCTCAAAGAAATAAACAGGACAACAACAAGCAGACACAGTGAACCAGTGAAAGGATGCTATGTTGAGATGCAGTGAGATTTTCTATTCAAGCAAATGTGAATGTTGTGAGCTAAGATGAAAGGTTAACTAAACTAAACTCTGATCCAGGACTGGTCAATCAATCCAAATCTTAGTAAACTGGTAAGCTGAACAGCTTGCCATATCTTGGAAGTTTGGGTGATTCTGGATCTTCTTGATATACAGGTGACCAAAATGACAGTGTGGTCCTTGGGCTGGTTTTGGAAGATGGACTCCAAACCAGTCAAAATGTTAGATGAAAATGGTTCTTGTTTCTGGCCTGTGGGTGAGCACCCATTAACCATCAAAATGTGCATCCAGGTCTGGTACTTAAGTTCAGGCCTCAGAGAGGACCTGCATAGCTAGGCTGAGAAATTATTCAGGTTGGGCCTGATTGTGATAGGCCCAGACTGACTGAACATGACTTTGTGTATGGGCCTGGTAGAGTGGCCCTGCATAGCCTTGGTACCCTTTGACCTTCCTGTGGGTTTATGGCATTGCTGACTGCCACCAAAATGAATATCTTCACACTCCCTCTCAGCATTGCCTTTCCTGCCCCAACCCATGATAGTTGCATGATGTTGATTAAATATTGGTTCATTCAGCATCTTGGTGAGCATGTCTGCTGGCCGATTGTGGGTACTGATGGCATGTAGCCTGATTTCACCCCTTTTGACATAATCCTGGAAGTTGTGGAATTTTTGACATTGATGTGCATGGTGCAGGGTTGAATCTTTGGGACTTTGGCAATTTCAAGGGTGCCACTGTTATCCTCAAAGACTCAGCAGTGAAAAATTGTTTGGGTTGAAACCATGTTGTAACCTTGATCCTTTAGCTCTTTGACAAGCTCCATGATCAGGATAGTTGTGCAGAGTGCAGTTGACAGACCTATGAATACACTCTCTGTGGAGCTGAGCACTATTTCCATTTGGAGTTGGGATGCCCAGAGAATTGGGCAGCCAGCATACAAAATGATGTTGTGGTGTCTTGAGATGATGGTGTCCCAGGATTTGGCTTCCAAATGGTCCCAGTTACCTGCAAAATCAGCATCAATGTAGACATCAAAGGAAGTCCCTTTGGTTTCAGGATCATTCCCTTGTCCTTGGTGCCCTTGAGGTATCTGCCTAGCCACTTGACTGCATTGGCATGGGGCTGCTTGGGGTCTGCAGAAAAGTGGGCACATTGGTGTGTGGTGTAGGAGATATCTGGTTGGGTGCTCTTATCAAGGTAGTTGAGCCTCCTGATGATCCACCTGTAGTGGAAACTCTTGTCATATGGAGGTGCATTGTCATGGTGGCCAAGCAGTTTGCTGGAGGCCACTGGTGATTTGACCTTGACATTGTCAGCATGGAGGCCAAGTTCTTCAAGGATGCTGTTGATCAGGTGAGATTGGGTCAAGTGGACTGTGCCATTGTTGTGACATTGAATGCTGACAACAAGGAAGTCTGAGATATCTCCCTTGACTGTGAGATCCAGGCCTGCCTTCTTCATGTCCCCAATGATCTTGTCCAGCTCCTGAAGGTCTGGTCCCATCAGGATCAAGTCATCCATGTGTACAGGACATAGATTGGCTTGCCTCTGGTGAAGACACACTCCCTGGATTGGCATTGGTGGAATCTGATGGAATTGAGCTTGCTGATGAAGTGCTTATTCCATATGCAGCAAGCTTGCTTCTGGCCATAGATGTTCTTATGGATCTGGAGAACATAATCCCCATCTCCTTCCACCTCAAAGCCCTTAGGGATTTCCATGCACATGTCCCATTCAGCTGGGGCTTGGGTGTAAGTCATGACAAAGTCAATCTGCTTATGCCAGCCTTGAATGATGGCTTTGGCAAGAATGAGACATATGGAGCCCCATGTCATGACTGGCACATAGGTATCCCAATAGTCACATCCCTTGACCTGGCAAGAGCTGTCAATGTTGAGACATGCCTTCCACTTGTAGACCTTAGTTGTTTGGATCTGGCATTTTTGTTTCATTTGCCAGACCACTTGATGTATAGTGGCACCCTTTGGAACCTTGGACCTGATGAAGATGGAGAAATCCTTCCCTTTGAGTTGGGCAACCATCTTTTCCACCATGGCAGTTATGAATTTGTCCCTGTTGGGCTTTTTCATCACCTGATGCAAGTACATGGTGTTGGGGTCCTTGGAGGCTGCAAATGTGACAGCATCTGGGAACAGTGCCTCAATGCAGAACAGCAGCAAATAGGAATGTCCCTCTTGCTGCAAAACATTCAAAAAGAAGGTTTGTGCTGAGCAAGGAGAAATGGGAGGTTCTTTCTTCTTTTTTCTTTTTCAGCTAAGGAATCATCATCATTACTACTTCCTTTTGGAAGTTTATTCTTGTTGCAGTGATAAAGGTGGTAGTGGTATCCCCATTTTACAGCCAAAATGACAAAGGCCAGGGTGTTGAAACAATCAATCTTGACAACCCCAAGCATGCTGATAAGACAATGCTATTCAAAGGGGGAAGAGTGATTCTGCTTTTGGAGCATTCCAAAATTCCAGCAGCATATACACGTACATCAGCATACATTTTTATGTAACTCTTTTATTTTTTCTTTTTCCCCTGTAATGGGAGAACAAAATGCATCCCAGCATTGCATAATAAGCATAGAGAAAACACCAGCTATATAAAATTCATTCATATTTATCTTTCTAATAAACACGTGCCCACAGAATATGCTGATCACCACCACTCTTGTCCTTGACCCAGAGAAAGGATGAACAGCCACTACCACTCTACCATGTGAGTTGGTCACACTTTCTAATTCTAAATTCTACTACTGTAGCAAAGAAACAGGAAAGAAGCAATAATATACAAATGATGTGATAGAAGCAGAGAAGACATATGTTATGAGTTATATAATACTGTAGTCAAAATAAACATATACAAATCAACTCAGTTGTGGAGACTACTACACATCAGTCTTGTGATAATCTTTGCTTTGCAAAGTCTTTTGCAACTTTATGCAGTTAAGTTAGTGCTATGGAAATGGTACAAATATTAATGTTGTTACAGATGATAGGACATTGTAGGCAAAAAATATGTAGCAGGATTTCCAGGGAACAATGTTTGATTTTGATTTTGTTGACTGTTGAGTCCACATCATTTTTCCACAGAATTTGCAGTGCAACTGCTATGGCAACATGCAAGAGGTGTTCTATTCAATTTAGAGACCATAAAAATTTGGCCAAGGAATCTTGACTGGCTCAATACATGTGGTGGTATCATTTTTTCTATTTGTATGTAAGTCAATGAACATGGTGAATTCAAAGGCATGGGATGTTATCTTGCCATTGCAGTCAGAAGGGTTTGGAACACTTATTCCTGCAAGTGCAGCTGCATCATTGATTAGTATCACTGTCATTTGGTTTAATAAAAGAAAGAAGAAGATGATCATGGTTCAGGGAAGCAAGAGCCTCCAGTTGCTCCTTGCCTGGTGGAGCAGTTTTTCTTTAATTTGACAAAGCAGGATGGTCATGTCTATGTGCTGAATATGTCCTGCTGCATTGGTGAGGTCTTCTGTGTGGATATGTTGTTGTGGTTTATTCCAGGCAATTTTTCACATTGTTACATGGTTTGTGAACATTGCACAGTGCACAAGATTCTGGAAAATTCATCATCAAGCAAATGGGAAGAGGATATGCAGCCATTTGTGGATACTACAAATGGAAAAATGAACATGATTGTGGCCAATGGCCATCACAGGAAACATGTTTGCAAATCTATGGCATTGGCATTTTCCAATCCAAATATGATGCAACTGATGCAAAAGACAATTATGCCATTTTAAATGAGTGGATTGAACAACTATTGGAGCCATTCATGGTGCAATTGGGCAAGAACAGTGGTGACAAGGCTCTAGCCAAGGATTGGATATTCTTGGTGAACTGAATAGAGTCCCCTCGACCTGTGGAGCCTTTGACTACAAAATGATGCCACAAGAACAAAAAGACTTTCTAGAAAATATTCCCATCTGCTGGACTGAATTCTTTCAAGCAAACCCCTTTGAAAAATTCCCTCTATGAGGTGTATTTCTCCAGGTATTTGCAAGGCCAAAAGAGTAGCCAAAGACATGTACAATTTGTGTCAGAAAATGTTGCTGGAGTACAATGACAAAGCCAATAGGAAACCACACATGCTGATTGATACGATCCTTAGTGATACCAAGTATGTGGATGACAGTGAATGGATCAGCAATATGATAATCTATGTGATTGTGGCCTTTGACACCATGGCCAACACATTATTCTTCTCATTTTGTGAATCAGTGCTTCATGGTGAAGAACAGAGCAAACTGCACATAGCACTGCATGAATATTTGAGGAGCAGTGAAGCCAGCAACTGTCCAGCAATGAAGCATATTATACATGAGATTATGTGCATGTATCTGATTGTGGCAGTGGGCTCTGCTTGCATGACAGGAGCTGGCATTTCTCTGCCAACTCAGAGTACATTATCCCATTGGGATTGGCTATGCTCATTCCCTATTATTTCATTCATCACAATGAGAAGATATTCAAGGATCCCAATTCATTCATACCTGCTTGTTGGGAGAACCCATCTGATGTGGAGATGAGAACTATTATGACATTCTTGGTGGGATATCACAGTTGTCAAGGCCAGGCACTTGCCCAGGCAGAAATGTCAGAGATTCTATATTGCCTGATTAGCATGTTTGAATTTGGAATCATGGAAAAAGGTGAGCCCCAGAGTGTTCCACTTTTCAAACCAGTCAGCACATACCTCTTCATTAAGAAGGCAATTTAGGGATAAGGAATTGGCAGATTTGTTCAAAAGAAAAAGTATTTTGCCCAAATCTCATTAAAGTAAACATTTATGCATTTGAATGAATTGAGTATTTAGTGAAATCATCCAGTCTTTCTCCCTAATTTGTTTTCATCACATCCAAGATCAATGTTGGAATAGTCACACAACAGAAAGATTCAATAAGTTGTGGTATGTAGGTCATCTTTTATTTTGCATCAGCATTTTTCCACTGAACATAACATATTAGTTGTACATCGACCATCTGCAGCTTCTGTGAAAATAATAGTTGATGCACTTATTATTATTGACAGTCAATAATTGATATCATGCATGGATCAGTTCAAATGTGGATTCAATCATAGCCTCTCACTTTTTTGGTTAGTCCAGCAATATGTGGAAGGAAAAATGTGAACAATAAGAAATGCTGTGGATTGTATCCAAAACAAAATTTTTCTGACATTTTTATCAAACTATTTGATATTTGGTCTGGCAGTGTCTGGATTGTATCCAAAACAAAAGTTTTCTGACATTTCTATCAAAATATTTGCTATTTGCTCTGGCAGTGTCCACTTCAACATATATCAGCTATCTCTCTGTCAGTATCTCCCACATTTGATCTGTTATGGCAGCCAGCAGGGATTGGTTGTTGCATTAATTTCCCCCCATCACAATCTACTTTTGTGTTTTATTTTATCTTCAAGAGGGATAAAGATTTACCAAAAAGTATCATCCTGCTGTGGACTTCCCAAAGGTTCATACATAATGCTCATCATTAATTTTCTTGCCACTTGAAATACTTGTAATCAAAAATGGTTCATTCTACATACTCCAGTTGACAGAATTCAAATGGTGACAAAAATGCAAACAACAAGCTGCACTGACAAAACAATTTGACAATAGATGGAGCTGCACAGAAGCAACAATGACAATAAAACAATTGACAAAACAAACACCAGGAAACCTCCAGAAGGGAGCTGGTGGACAAATGTTCCACTGAGCTGTGCATCTCTGTGAGCATGCACCAAGTCCCAGGGTCAGAGACAAGTTCTCAGCTGTAGTCACTTAAAATAGCTAGACAGGATTGGAAACTTAATATTTTGAGAAAGATGAACTAGTCTGGGCTAAAAGCTGATCTTGAAGCCCAGATCTTGACCAGTTTCCTGTGGATTTCAGCAGAAATCCCACTGGAGACATCTTGGAAGAGCTCTTGTTGATGATGTGGTCCTTGAAGAATGATGTGGCCTAGCATGGTTGAAGGTATGAGCTGTCATTGGTGATTATAATGTTGCACTTGGTGAATGATGTCATGGTGAAATTTGAGGTGAAAGAATGATCTGTCATGGTAGGGGTTTAGCATTGTAGAAATCCACAAGGTCTGCTGGGATAATGAGTGGATGGGCTCTTTAGACTTGGACACTTTGAACAAAGACAAGCAAGTCAAACAGCTGGCCAGGGCCTCAAAGAAATAAAAAAATAAAACAATACAACAGCCAACAAACACAACAAAACATGCAAGTGCTGCTAAGTGTGAGTGTGTTGAGATTTTCTATTCAACAGAATGGAAAATGTTGTGAGCTAAGATGATGATTAACCTAAAACTAATGTTGGGTCCAAGATCAGATCAATCAATCCAAATCTTAGTAAATTGGAAAGCTGAACAGCTTAGGATATCTTGGAAGTTTGAGAGATCTTGAATCCTCTTGATATGCAAAGGAACAAGGTGACTGAGTGGTCTTGAGGCTGGTTTGGGAAGTTGTATCCCAAACCAGTAAAATGTGAGATGAAAATGGTTCTGTTTTTTGGCCTGTGGGCAAGCACCTGTCAACCTGCAAAATGTGCAGTGGGGGCCATTGTTTAAGCCCAGGCCTTCAAGACCTGTGTAGTCAGGCCAATAAATTATTCATGTCTGGCCTGATTGTAGTAGGTCCAGATTGGCTGAATGTGACCTTGCATACAGGCCCGGTACTGTGGCTCTGCATAGACTTAGTACTAGCAGGTTTTCCCACAGGTTTGTGGCATTGCTGATTACTGCTGCAATGAATATCTTCACACTCCCTCTCAGCATTGCCCTTCCTGCCCCAACCCATTATGGTAGCATGGTGTTGGTTAAGGATCAGCTCTGTCAGTGGCTTGGTGAGCATGTCTGCTGGCTGATTGTGGGTGTTGATGGCATGCAATGTGATTTTGCCCCTTTTGATGTAGTCCTGGAAGTGATGGAACTTGACATTGATGTGCTTGGTACATGGGTGCATTTTGGGGACCTTGGTGATTTTGAGGGCACCACTGTTGTCCTCAAAAATGTGGCAATGAACTATTGGCTGGGTGGAGATGATATCAAAACCTTGTCCCTTGAGCTCTTTGACTAACTCCATAATTGGTATTTTCACATGGAGTGCAGCTGACAGACCCATGAACTCACTCTCTGTGGAGCTTAGTGCTATCTCCATTTGGAGTTGTGATGCCCAGAGGATTGGGCAGCCAGCATACAAGATGATGTAGCCATGTCTTGAGCAGGCAGTGTCCCAGGATTTGACTTCTGAGTGGTTCCAGTTTCCTGCAAAGTCAGCATCAATGTAGACATCAAATGAGGTTCTGGTTGGCTTGAGAATCATTCCCTTGTCCTTGGTGCCTTTGAGGTACCTGCCTAACCACTTGACTGCATCAGCATGGGGTTGCTTTGGGTCAGCGGAAAAATGGGCACATTGATGTGTGGCATAGGAAATGTCTGGTTGGGTGCTCTTTTCAAGGTAGTTGAGCTTGCCAATGATGTGCCTGAAGTGGAAACTTTCATCATGTGGGGGTGCATCATCATGATGACTGAGTAGTTTGCTGGAGGCTGCCAGTGTGGACTTGGTCTTGGCATTGTCTGCCTGGAGACCAAGTTATTTGAGGATGCTGTTGATCAGGTGGGACTGAGTCAGGTGGACTGTTCCATCTTCATGATGCTGAATGTTGATGCCAAGGAAGTCTGAGATGTCTCCCTCAACCATGAGATCCAGGCCTACCCTCTTCATATCTTTGATGATGCTGTCCAGTTCTGTGAGGTCTGGTCCTGTGAGGATGGAGTCATCCATGTACAGAACATAGATTGCCTTGCTCCTGGTGAATACACACTCCTCCAATTGGCATTGTTGGAATCTGATGGACTTGAGCTTACTCACCAGTTGCTTGTTCCAAGTGTGACCTGCTTGCTTTTGGCTGTAGATGTTCTTGTGGATCTGGAGTAGATGTTCTTGTGGATCTGGAGTACATAATCTCCATCTCCTTCTACCTCAAAGACTTTGGGAATTTCCATGTACATGTCCCTTTTGACTGGGGCTTGAGTGTATGCCATAACAAAGTCAATCTGCTTGGAGTGTCAGCCCTGAATGATGGCTTTGGCAAGGATGAGGTGGATGGAACCCCATGTTGCAACTGGTGCATAGGTGTCCCAGTAGTCATGTCCCTTGACTTGGCAGGAGCCATCAATGTTGAGAAGTGCTTTCCACTTGTAAACATCCTGTGTTTGGATCTGGCATTTGTGTTTCATTTGCCAGACTGCTGGGAGGATAGTGGAGCCCTTTGGAACCTTGGATCTAAGAATCAGTGAAAAGTTCTTCCCTTTGAGTTGTGTGTCTATCTCTTCCACAATGGCATCTATGAATTTGTCCTTGTTAGGCTCCTTCATTGCCTGATGCAGGTACATGGTGTCAGGGTCCTTGGAGGCAGCAAATGCCACTGCATCTGGGAACAATGCCTCAATACAGAACAGTTCTCCTTCACAGTTCAGGCAGGCATGGCTTAGCTCAGCTCTCATTGCATAGGTCATTCAATCAACTGGTTGGTGGAGGTGCCTAGACCTTTGCAGGGGAGGAAGTTCCTGTGGTTCCAGGTCCTGATCTTGGTTGGTATTGGTCTCTGGGACCAGCTGTGGCTCATTACAGTCAGTTGGCTGAGCTCCCTCTGGCTGTTGCATTGGGAATGCCCTGGTCATCATTATGGTTAGGGGAACTGGGTCATGTTGGTTGGCCTTGGTTGGCTGTTGGACAAAACCACACTTGATTTGCCATGAAGATGTTGGCATCTGGGCTCCTTTCTTCCTCGGGGTCTGGAAGTTGGAGTCCAGCTTGACATGGAATTGTGGGGAGACTAGTCCTGTGTCCAGGTTGAGCACCAGGGAGATGTCCCTTGCATGCTGTGGCAAGCACCCTAGGTACATGCTGACTTACAAGCACAATTTCCATTTGTGATGGATGGCAGTGTCCATTTGAAGGTCCTGGACCAGTATGTATGCCAGGCATCCAAACAAATGCCAGTGTTTGGGATTACTAGCCACCTTGGTCCTGGTGAAGGACTCAATGGGCATTTGAGCATCCTTGAATTTGAGATTGGGCATGACATTGATAGCATTGTTTGCCATTCTCAGTGCATACAGCCAGAGATTTGGAGTGATGGCACTGGGCCACCTGTGATGGGCATGGATGAGCATTGTGCATGCCATCTCTTAAAGTTCCCTAATCTGCCTCTTGGCAATGCCATTTTGGTGGTGCACTGCAACTCCAGCAAATGTGAGGCCCTGTCCTTGTTGTAGGCACAATTGTCTCCATGATCCCATTGTCCATGCGATAATGCTGAATGGTGATCCCATGCTCTTGACAAATTGTTTTGAATGCAATCTTGCCTTCCATGGTGTCTTCTAAGTTGACAGACTTTTGAAGCCAGACAAATCCCAGGCCAGTTGCCTGGTTGACATAGATGGCATCATGACAGTACCTCTTGCAAGTGGGCTTGCCCAACATTTGGGTGACAAGCCTGGGAGTCAGCAAGGTCATCATGTTGATGGAGATGCACTCTCCTGGTTGAATAACTGGGTGGTGTGCCTCCCTCTTTTCATCTGAAGTCTTGGACCTCCATGCTTTCTTGGTGTTTTTCCCATAGAAACATGCTTGGCAGTTTGAGATTGGACAGGTAGCTAGGTGCCTGGGTAGGATGCCCTGTTTGGCCATGGCTTGGATGCACTTGGGTGGCACATCATGTCTATATTGCTGATGATAGCAAAGGAACTTGGCAGAGGCATCTGTTGGTTTGACTTTGGTGATTTTGTGTGTGAACTGCTGCTTGGATGATGGTGGTCCTTGCAGGTCAAAGTTGACTTGGATTGGATGTTCTTGAGCAATGGCTCATTGTAGTCAGGGATGCACTTAAGATCCACATGTTCTCCCCCCTTTTGTTAGGAGTATGGGATGGCCATCTTCATCTTTGGGAATGATGTGTGCTTCTGCAGTGAATGCTGCAAAGCAGTTGTATCCCAGTGCAAGGGTGAACATGGCCACATTACTACTGTCAAGGGAGGTGGTCTATTTGTACTTATCCTTCCAAGTCAGCTGAATGTGGTCATGCTTGGTGATGCAGGAGTGGCTATGTTGGTGCTGCTCTTGTTTAGACATGGTCTTCTGCATCCAAAGCTGAGGTGACAGTAACCAAATGTGACCATCTGGGATGTAGTATGAGTCTGGGATGGTGTGGTCATGGATCATGCCCTGATCATCTTCCCAGTGCCATCTGATTGTGCCAATTTGGATGCTCAATGTTTTAACCCCCCCCAAGCCCTTGATTGAACCAGAAATGGGTCTTGGGGTATCAATGAAATTGGCAATGTCATGGGAGATACAAGCAGAGCACTTTTCAATGCCTATGGAATGGGAGTTGGTGTCAAAATAGACTCATTCTGGTTGGCATGCTGCTGTTGCTGTAAGTGCAAGGATTTGAAGTACTAGAACAGCTTGTGGTCATATGTGTATGCAATGTGCAGAATGTTTGCAGGCTATGGTGCAGTTGCATTGGAGCACTTGTCTGCAGTGCCATGTGGCCCTCCAATTGGTAAGATCTTCATTGGCCTTCTTGATTCAGGACTTGAGCACTTGCCTTCATTGTCCCATCAGTCTTTTGAATGGTAATCACTGTGACTTTGGGATGCAGGTAGGAGGTTTGTGTGTGGTGGATAGGACTGGGATCAGGAGGGCCATGGCAAACAGGAGCCAGCCCCATATCTGGAGCCAGTCAGTGGTTGCCATCAGCCCATGTGGTAAGGTACCCCCTGGGCATGACCATCATTTGCTGTTGGAGAGTCCAATGGCAGATAGCACTTGACTGAGGCCTAGGCATGCAGTGGTCTGAGGAGAGGGCAGTGGTTCTTGATTGTCCTTGGGGTCCTTGTTCAGACCCTTGCCCTGGCATGTGGATGTGATGTGTCCTGCCCATTTGTCATGCTTGGCACACCAAAAGTACTCCTTGCCCTTGATGGTTTTGGGCTTGTCCTTGTCAGCATTGGCAGGTGGGACTTTCATCCACTTGGCACCTTCCATTTTCTTTTTCTTTTTGCCTTTCTTAGTCCCATCCTTGTCTTCACCCTTTTTGTCCACCTGTTTGGGCTTTATCTTCTCCTTTTGCATCTTTTGAATTTGGGGTTCCAATGCAAGGATCTTTTCCTCCTTGGGAGAACGGCATTCCATGTTTTTGCTTGAAACATGGTCTTGAATTTGTTGTCGGCCTGCAGCATGAGGAGGTCAGTGTCAATGTTCTCACCTTCCTCATACTGATCCTTCTTCTTGCAAATGTATGAGACAAATTTGCAGTCTGTTACCACCTTGTAGGCCTTGAACAGGTTTGCCAAGAGGTCATGTGTCATTTCCCCCTGGCTGTCAAAGAGTCAATCAAGTCCTTGATGTATGCATTGAACTTGTTGATGTCACATCCAATGGTGAGAATGTAGGAATCCAATGCACTGAGTTTGGCATTGATGTGCATGACAGTTGCTTTGGTGTCAATGTGAGCTTCCTGGATGGGGATCTTGAGAAAAGCCATGCCAATTGGGTTCTGGCCAATGTGATAATCCTGATGGTAAATCATGGCCTTGGCTTTGACTTTGGGCATGATGGAGGTGGCAAGACAGGTGTACAGCATGAGGTTGCTCTGGGCTGCACAAGTCTGGGTGTTGTGGTAGATGGTTGCATGGGCCCTGATCTGGTCCATGGTGACCTGTCCATAATGTGTGATCATGGAATGGGTTGGTCCAGCTTGGACTGCTGCATCTTCAGGTATGGTAAGGATGTCAGCCCATCCATAGGTCATTGCTTGATTGGCAAGCATTGTCAAGAATATTTCAGAGTTGTGGGCTTTGAGGGTGAATGGTTCCTTGGCCAATGGTTTGATGCCCAACCTCCAGAGCTTAATCCTGTCAGCCATGGAGTAGTCAATGGGGCCCTGGTTGATCAATGCTGGGGCCAATGCAAAGACAAACTTGTTCAGAATCTGGGTCACCATGTTTGCTGCTGGTCCCTGAGGTCCTGGAGATCCAGGCAGTCCAAGAGGTCCAGGTGGTTCCTGCTGTGGTCCTGGTGGAGGAGGTTCTTGCTGAGGGCTGGGAGGAGGTGGTGGCTGCTGCTGCCCTTGTGGAGCTGGTGGTGGAGGTAGCTGCTGTTGTGGTTGCTGGCTTGCAATCCTGGCTGCTGCTTGCATTACTGTGGCTGCATGTGTGGGTGTGGCAATTGCAATTCACCTGGCTGCAACTGCTGCTTCTCTTGCTGCTGCTCCAGCTGCTCTTTGGGCTACTGCTACTGCCTGCCCTGCTCTTGCTGCATGTTGGTTAGGTCCTCTCCCTGTCTGTGAGTGGGTCCTGGCCATGCAGGTCTTGATACTTGAGCCCTGTAGGTGGGCCTCAGGCTATGCAAAACCTCCCTCAGTTTTGCTGAAGCTTGCCTGGATGGATGAGCACTTGGACTGCCAAGCTGGTAGTCTGATTCCAAATTTAGACCCCACAGTCCTGCCTTTCACTTGTGTTGCAGGGTTGGCCCAGTCTTTAGCAATCCACATCAACCCTTCCCTGCTCAAAGTTACTCCTGCTATTGGCCAGGTTATGGATACCTGACAGGTTATTCAATAAAGGGGAAATCCTAACCCCTATGGTAGCTGACCCAAGTTCTTGTCACTTGAGATACCTCAGCAACAATGGTTTGTGCTGGTTCACAGGAATACTTCAATGACACTCTCTGCTGGTAGAGTTCACTGACTAGATAGTCTGGTGGAGGGAAGGTTGCAGCCATTTAGACTTCACATCTGGGTTCAATGCCAACCCACCTCTTGGAGGATTTAGGAAGTTCAGCTTTGTTTGCAGGTGTGCTGGGTCACCTGTGGATGTGTTTTGGTATGAGGTTGCAACATGGACTCATGCCACAATGAGGTTAAGGCAAACAGTGTGGATGCTCAAAACCTGATGAACACATGGGTGGTCAAAGTTCCAATTGCAGGCTACCTGAGGGTGCAGCAACCATAATGGAGACAGTGACATGGATAGCTATTGACACAAGATAGCAACAGTGACACTTGGATGATGCAATCAGCATTGCAAAACAATGGTGATTGTTGACAATTGATTGGCCTTGGTGATGTGACAGCAAGGCTTGGTGATGCAATTGCTTTGCAAATTGTTGAGTCAAAACAGAGGTTCTCCACATGGAAGAGAGACAAGGAATGATGATAAGAGACATGCCACCAACAGACTCAATGGATGCTGCTTGGATGACTAGCACAGAGGAAGCATGTAGAAATCCACAAGGTCCACTGGGGTAATGAGTGGATGGGCTCTTTAGACTTGGACACTATGACCAAAGACAAGAAAGTTGCACAGCTGGCCTGGGCCTCAAAAAATAAAAGAATAAAACAAGACAACAGCCAACAAACACAACAAAACATGCAAGTGCTGCTAAGTGTGAGTGTGTTGAGGCTTTCTATTCAACAGAATGGAAAATGTTGTGAGCTAAGATGATGATTAACCTAAAACTAAAGTTGGGTCCAAGATCAGATTGATTGATCCAAATCTTAGTAAACTTGTAAGCTGAACAGCCCAGGATATCTTGGAAGTTTGAGAGATCTTGAATCCTCTTGATATGCAAATGAACAAGGTGACTGAGTGGTCTTAGCACAAGAAAAATGGTCTTGTGGGGGGCCTAGGCCATGCCTGGCCTATGGCCATCAGTCGGTCTGTCCATCATCCATCATCCCTTGATGACGTCATCTGGGGTTCCACATGGAACCACCTGGATAAGGACCCTTTTTCATATGGCCGACGTCATCAGCATGCTGATGGTGGGAGTAGCACCATCGTACATCATCGGAATGTGCTATTCCGACCATTATTCCGACCTGTATGTTATCAGAATATGGTACAGTGGAAGTACCATATAATGGGTACCACTGTAGTACTTAATCTACGGTGGCTACGGAAAGATTTTTCCTCCTGTATGTACCATCAGTACAATGGTACCATCATCCATGGTAGTTGCTGTAGGTCTAGGTTGATTGCCGTATGGTGGGTACCATGGTACCCCAGGCCCTGTGACCATAGTACCATAGGTCCCAGGCCTAATATTATGGG
>JFJP01043750.1_pt1 | contig 18668 bp, 13 predicted proteins | sample 431651 | NCBI WGS metagenome assembly JFJP01 (sample SAMN02602958, study PRJNA72255) | Microbial mat metagenome, whole genome shotgun sequencing project. | biome: fresh water; feature: sink hole; material: water; isolation source: purple microbial (photo- and chemosynthetic) mats found in...
ACTGGTCCGCACAAGGTTAGTGGACAATCCGGTGCCTGTCAAAACCGTACATTGATCTCGTACAGGAATGGTCTGTTTAGGGCCCGTTGCTTGTGAGTTCCCAGGCATCTATAACGGGGCTAAAGTGCCTGAGGAAAGCCTGTATACGCTGGCCAACGAGTGGCCTAGGGTGCGAAGCACACTCGCTTACAGAGGTCGTACGCAGGGCGGCCAAGGACCTCAAACGCTCACGCGAGCAACTCATTCCGGGTCCTGGGTCTAGGAGGAATGACCGTAGCGTCGAATAGGAGGAATTACTGGTTAAGACGCATAGCACCCGATAGAGGCCTCCCGTAGGCCCTCGATAGGGACAGTTAGTCCCCCCTTAAATACTTCAAAGGAGTGTCGAGGTGTGTTGAGTGAGGCTGCGGTATCTGGACGGGCTTGTCCGGGTTCAGGTCGGGACGCATTAACGTTCCCCGGCGAGTAAGGCCTGTACTTGCTGCGGTACCTACGTTGTAAGGTGGTGATTACCGCCTGCGCATGCTGGACACGAAAGTGTCAAGGCTGGAAGGCGATGCAAGTAGTCGAACGTTGCTGCATAGCTTAGCGTCCGCTTACTCTGGCGTAATTTGGCTGGTTTTGACGCTAGCGCAATAACGCTTACGGAGTGGACCGAGGTGCTCGCCATGCTTTCGAGACTAAGAAGCTGAACTTCACGCTGTTCATAATAGTTGTACCACCCTACGAGCATGTGTACGTGTACTTGTCCGTCCTTGAGGCCTGGTGAAGAAGCGCTATCGAGCAAAGAAGGTACGCTGACTGAGTTTTCCCATCGTCGTAACCTTAGAAGGCAGACGCGTGAGGTGTCCAAGCGCCAATCAGGCCGGAGAGCAAGGCACCATCCTCCGACGCGTTTATTCTGACTACGTTATTCTGACGGGTTTTCTTCTGACGTGGTATTCTGACGTTGGATAGTATTCTGACGTCCGTTGCTTGTCCGTGGCGTAAGGTCACGTGACCGTTAAGTTGAACATGGTATCGTTTGCAGGACGTCGACCTTGGGAGACGACCGTCGTTGCCTGGGCTTGTCTAGGTCAAGTTGAGGAGGGTGGTTAACCTGCTTGCATACAAAGACGCGCTTTACTTAGGTTCGCTTTAGGTGTATCACCGAAGCAGTATTTCAACGCTCGAACCGGGGCGTTTGATCCTAGTGTGCGTGACGTAAACACCAACCCCGTACCGCCTTAACCACTGGATTTATACGTTAACCCTGGGTGAGTTGGCTTATGAGTTAACCACCCGCGGGTATACCGTCGTTTCCATGACCACTGACGGTTTAATAACGGACTGCCCCCGCTCAGCAGAAACCCCACTAACGGCCGATAAGTATTAAGGGCTCGCCCGAGAAAAGCAAAGACTGTATTCCACGCATGACTCGAAACCTAGCTATAATCAAAGATCGCATTTGAAGTAAATCCAACATTCGGTATAGCACTCGAGGACTAGTCGCGTTAGCGCCGATCGCTGTAATTGCGAGTGGCGGCAAGCCAGGGGTTCTATGAGGCAGCCCTGCGTTTGCGTCGCAAGGGATCCGGCTTTTCAGCAGCAATGTGGTCGCGCTCCCTATGAGTATGACTTTACTGCGCTTCTTTGGGTTGCGCGCCAGTGAAGCAGCTCAAATCAGCTTAAACCACTTAACCGAAATCAGGGAGGGGCTAAAACAGAGCTAGACATCCTGCAGCCAAAGACGAGTGGCTTTCGCAAGGTCGTGGTCCCGGAGAGCCTTGTCCGTGTACTAAGAGTGGAGCACGTGTCAGACCTGTCAATTCTGCTACAGGCTGTCGCCGGTGACGTCAGCAGCTGCTTAGGTGCTGCATTAACAGGAGGTACACGCGGTCGTCTGAAGAAAAAACGTGACTGGGTAACGTCGTTGAACCGTTACCTAAAGTACGCAAGTGAGAAGTACGGGCAGTCTCCGCGTATAACAACGCATTGCTTTCGCGTTAACTATATAACGTCTCTCCTGGATGAGTCCGCTCACTTTTCGATGCCATCGGTGGTTAAGCTAATGGGCCATTAGCGTATTCAACAACGGAGCGGTATTACCGCTACTTTCCAGATCCAGACCTTTCGTCAAAGATAGATCAAGCGCTTAATAGTTCAAAGCGTAGAAGGACACTGGTCGTCCGCCCAAGCTCGCCCAGCAAAGTTTAACCAGGTGAACCAACTCCGCAATTTCACAGCAACCAATGCTGTTGCTGCAAAGGCTTCGCTGCAGTAGTTTCTGCAGTAGCTGCAACAAGAGCAGTAGCTGCTTGACGTGTAGCAGGTGCACCCGCCCAGCAGTAGCTACTAGAGCGGCAGCTCTTCTGGCTGCAGCAGGGGACTACACAGCTTGCGGTGCTGTGATAGCTATGAAGCTGAACTTTACGCTAAAGAGAAGCCACTGTACGATCCTACAAGGAAGGGCAGCTAGTCCGTTGCTGGCTTGACTGACGAGCCTGCTATGACCGTGTGCTCGAAAGAGCAGCGTGTAGCTGTCGTAGCAGCGTGCAGCGTTTTGTTGCTGCTCCGCGACCGTCATAAGTGGACACTGATACAGTAGGGCTTTAAGGGTTGAAGTCGGGATGCATTAACGTTGCCCGGCCAGTCGAGCCTGTACTCGCAGCGTAAGCTACGTCGTAAGGTGTTGATAACCGCCTGCGTATGCTGTAACGTGAGTGTCAAGGCAGCGATGCAAGGAGTTGAACGTAGGCGGATAGCTTGGCGTTGGCTGTATCGGGGGTAAGGAAGGCTACGGGTAACTGAAGACAGCAGCACAAAGCTAGGGTAGCGTGTAAAGAGCTCAACGCCATAACCGTGTCATTTTAACGCGTAAGCGTGTCATAATATCCTGTCATAATAGCGTGTCATATAAAGAAAGCGCTTATAATGCCGGTACTACGGGCGCCCGAGCAGGGAAAGCAGCCGAGGCGAGGCGCTTGAGCGGCTCAGGCAGGAGGGGCAGTCGAGTCGGGGTGACAAAGACAGGTTTCGAAGCGAGCACAGTCAGGCTATAGCAGTGGGCAGAGCAGTAGCTCTGCTCTGTACGCTATAAAGCTGAACAGGCACGCCAAAGAGAAGCCACTCAGGTCCTGGCTTGACTGACCATAGAAGGCTGAGCGTGGGCTCCCTGGACAGACCGATAGTAGGCAGTCGTGTGTTTTAAGGCACTGTCATAATATCGTGTCATAATATCTTGTCATAATATCCTGTCATAATAACCCATCGTGTTATAACCGCAGACGGCATACCACTTAGTCAGTCTAACCGACCAACGACTAAAACGTTTATTCGTTAACTTAAAAGACTAAGCGAACGAACCGACGACCCCAACGAGGTCAACTTAAACTAAGCAACCTAACCAACAACAAACCGACTGCAAAGCGCATAATCGACCGTAAACCTCGTTGCCCTGCCTGCAGCCTTTCGTTGTGGACACCTTCCCTGCCTGGAGACAACCAACGGACGTGCCCCTGCGTCTAGCGCCTACGCCCTTAAGCTTCCCGGGCTCGATCGAGCGGCCGACCAGCCTAAAGCTTCACGTTTGAACGAACCGCACGGTCAGCCTTCTATGGGTCAGCCTTCGGCTGGTTCAGTCAAGCCAAACCACGGTAAGCAAGGGGTACGGGCCTGCTCGTATCGTGGATAAGGTCAGTCCAACACTTAGAACCGTAACCCTGGAGCACAGCCACTTGGTCGCACCAACAAGGCAAGGCTAGGCGCCTTGAGCTTCGACCGGCTGGTTGAAGCCCTCCAATGTCTATGTACACAATTCAAAGGCAGAACGCCAAGTCAAGGCACGTTATCCTGAAACGTCATCATGTTAGAGCGCTGTCAGCCTTTGGCTGGTTAGTCAAGGGTGCAAGGGGGAGCGCTATTAGCCTTTGGCCGGTTTGTCGAGGAAACACCCGACTTGCCAGGGAACGTAGAAGCGTCTCGACCGCAGACTTGACCCAGGCCTTTTCCAAGGCCACGGGCTACGTCCGTCTACCTTAGCCTGGGCGCTCCTTTCGAGCGCAAGCTCCAGTCTACCCCACCTATATCTAGCAGCTACGCTTCAAGCGGACGAATGTGCTTGGTTTTATAAACCTGACCGAGCACAAGCAACGCCTCTTACAGGTGACTACAACGCTTATCGTTATCCCTAAGCTTGGCGGTACAACAAGGGGAAACATAGCTCATAGTTCAGGGAGCTGCTACGTCAGCGAACCGCACAGTCCGATCGACCTGTACGCTACCCTAAGCAAAGGACGCCCCGTTTAATTGCCCGCCGTTGAGCGTACAGGGGCCTACGCCCTCCTACCTGAGGCTCAACTGAATAGACCACGTTCCAACCGCTTGACCGCCTTGGATTACCTGCCGCGGCGCCTCACCTAGAACCGCAAGTCAACGCTCTCCTCCGGGAGCATCTCTGGCTCGCTCGACTTAACCAGCCTTTAGCTTCACGTTTAAACCAACCGCACGGTCAGCCTTTGGCTGGGTCAGTCCAGGGAAACCACGGTCAGCCAGGGTTACGGGCCTGCTCGTATCGTTGACAAGGTCTGTGCTACGCTCAGGACTGTAACCCTAGAGCACTTAACTTGGTTGCACCGACGAGGCAAGGCGCCCTGTTGGTCATTGTACAGCAATACGCCGAGCGGGCACTGCAGTGCTTCTTTGTACGGAGAACTCGGGCTTGGTCTTACGATGGCGTATAGTTTTAGGGGCGTGGCTTTGTGTCGTACACCATACGGCAGTACACTACAAGGCGGTTAACAACAAAGGGCCAGTAACGACACAAAAGCTGCTATGTTTAGAACTAAACCTATGCTAAACGCTGTGGCGAAAGGAAAGTATCGATCCAGACTCCAATGGAGCGGACGTTTCCGTTCGGGAATATGCAGGGTTATGGGTTCTTGTAGCGGTGCATTATCTAACTCGCCTCTGGACACCCTCTCCCACGCAAAACCACCCCTTCGCACTTCCTTAAAAATGCTGAAGTCAACTCCAGGACGATGATGCAAGATCAGGCCGTAAAGGGGCTTGTGCAACTGCCAGGCTGCGCCTAATCCAAAGACTAGGGTCGCACAAAACAATGGTGTTTCGTGATTCCCTATATACCCCCAGATTTGATAATCAAAGCTGGATAAATCATGAGCTCCCCAGTCAATCAAGCTATTCAAGTAAGTAGGCGCCTCCCTCGCAAATGACTCCAGAACCTGACTGGTATGCCGGTCTGTATAATAAAGAGGCCCAAGCACCGTATCAAACCCCTTAGCTATTCGGTATTGCTCGTAATGTTGGATTTCTAGAGCACCTGAATGATACCAGAGCTCTAGGTCGGTTCTGTCTATTTCCGCAAAGCTTGGAGCGGGACCTGCGGGTGACTGCCGAGAGAACCACACATCCATCCAGCGAGCGGACGAGGGGGGCCTGGGGTACCACCAGTCTAGCTTTAAATACAACCAAAAGCTTGCACTAGTGGCTATTACGGCGAAGGCTAAGTAAACGTTTTCCAGAGTGTTATCTCCCATAGTTGTCGTTATCTTGTTTTTAAGCTGTTTTTATCGTTCCTTCTAACGAGCCACGTGCCGTACGGTGTACTGGTTGCCGTAAGCTAAACCATGCAAGACAGGACAGTCTGTTACCTGCTTTGGTCGGGTGCCTGCTGTGGCCTGGCTACTGAGCTGACCGAACCTTCAACGCAACCAAGCCCAAGCACCGCCCCCCTGCCGGGTGGCTTCAGCACTGTACGTTAGCCCTTTGTTAGGCGGTTAACCAACGCTATTAGAGCTGCACAGACAAGGGAGCTGCAACGTCAGCGAACCGGACAGCCCTGCCAACTTGTACCGCTCCCTAATGCCAGGGAGCTCCGTTTCATTGCACGCCGTTCTGCGGACGGAGCCTGCGCCCTCATACCGGAGGCTCGGCTGGCTAGACCACCGGCGTACGCCTTGACCGCCTCGGCTTCCATGTCTGGGCGCCACACCTCAAAGCGCTAGTCAACGCTCCTTCCGGGAGCACCACCAAGAACCCCACCAACCACCGAGCCGCCCGGGCCTTTGCCCGAAACGGTTAGACACTAACGTCCTGCAAGTAAACAAGCACAAGCAACCATTAAGTATACAAACAAAGCAGCGCCTAACGCTTTGACTATTGTCTTTTTGCCCGGGTTACCTATGCAGCTGACTACATAGCTTTTTGGTACATAATGATAAATAAAGTCTTGGCCGCGTTTAAACCGTAAAACCACAAAGAATAGTACAGCACAGCTGATTACGTCAAAGACAATCAAAGTGGCTATAAGCACAACCAGTTGCTCGTAAATATCCGGGTTCGGGATCTTACGGCCAAAGACAAACACACAGCACAAATAACAATAGACACCATAACCAAAACGATTCAATGTCAAAAAGTAGAGAAACAGTAACTCTGCTTTTAAGACTAGACGAATCATTGTGGAGCAAAGAGCACTTACTTGACTACTGACACCAGCATCCGTTGGCTTCAATCGCATAAACGTACTATTTTGTTTATTATGGACAGAGTAAGGCCACAAACTAAGACCGTCAGTGCTAGTCAACATACGCACCCCGGACGTTACTAGAGCTAGGACTCTGTGAGAAGACCTAGATAGTACCCAACCCGAACGGTCTTAGTGTAGCCGCTAAAGCGAAGCACCTGCTTAGCGAGAGCACGCAGCACCTAGCTTTATCCCGTGAGCTACGAGTATCTGAGCACGCGTAGACCTTAGCGCTTTTCCTACGAGACTAAGCACTCTCCAGATAGTCAACCAAGCCGTACGATCATGGAACTCACCGATCCGACTATGCGGCCCCCTTGCTTTGCCCTGTAACGGACCGGCCGGTCCGTGACCCTGCGGTTAAGCCATCTTCGAGCCCTACCTTCCTTGCCCAGACTGCCGACCCGCCAAGCCTACCTTTCACGTCCTTGCTTTACTCCTTAGTACGCAGGTGGCAACAACAGCAGCCCCTTGCCTTGAACGCTACCCGCCCGTCGGGAGCGAGCCACCCGGACTGCCGACCGGAGCCACAGTGAACTAACCGACCTGCAAACGCTTGAGCCCTGCCACTGTAAGCTTCGACCCGTAATCGATGCCCAAGCGTTGCGTCACGTTATTTTGCTAAGCTTCACCTTCCAACAAACCCACGGTTATAGGAGGCTGCGACTGTTCAAGGAGCGCAACGGTCATAGGAGGCTGGTCAGTCCGACGAGACCACGGTCATAGGAGGCTGGTCAGTACGACGAGACCACGGTCATAGGAGGCTGCGACAGTCAAGCCGACCAAACAAATCCTGCGTTACAGCGCCTATTCGAAGCCTGCCCTTTGTGGAGGCGACGAGCACACCGTTGGCCTACAGATCCTAGCCCTTGTTTTGACGGTGGATTAAGCTATCCCCGAACGCGCAGCCTGCGTAACGGTTGACCTATGAGCCACCTCACCTTTAGCTGCGGCCTTACTTTCTTGAGCTACCTGTATCGTCCGGACTGCCGGACGAACCTGCCTTCCTTCTCTGTATCGTCCGGACTGCCGGACGAACCTGCCTTCCTGCACACAGCACGAGCGTCGTACCTCTTGAGCACCCCCTCGGCCCAACACCACCTTATCCAACCCGACACAATTCAAACGTATCATCCTAACGTACCGGCCTGCTTCCTAGACCTAGAGCTGGCTGCGTACACTCACCAAACGCTCGAGCCTTGCCCCGTAAGCATTGACCAGCTGGTCGATGCCCAAGCGTTCCGTCACGTTATGTCGCATGACCAGCGAGTACATCACTGGGCTAAGCTTCACGTTCGAACGAACCGCACGGTCAGCCTTTGGCTGGGTCAGCCTTCGGCTGGGTCAGTCAAGCCGAGCAAACAAAACCAGCGTTAAAGCGCCACGTACGGACGAACCTGCTCAGCACGAGGGGGCGCACGAGTGAAGTGGTACCACTGCAGCGCCCCTCGTGCCAACACCACCATGCGCTAAGCTTCACCTTTGAACCAACCCCACGGTCAGACAAACGCTCGCACTGTTCGCGGACCAGTACGGTCAGCCAATAACGCGTTACGTATTATAACGGGCACGGTGCAGCAACTTCACGCTGCATGCTGCAAATGCAACAGCAACTGCACGCTGCACGCTGCAACGACAATACCACGCTGCACGCTGCTATGGCGACTGCACGCTGCAACGGCAACAGCACGCTCCACTCCCGAACACATTGTCAGCCTTCTATCGGTCAGTCCAGGGAAACAACCGTCATAAGGGGTACGGGCCTGCTCGTATCGTTGACAAGGTCTGTGCTACGCTCAGGACTGTAACCCTAGAGCACTTAACTTGGTTGCACCAACGAGGCAAGGCGCCCTGTTGGTCAAGGGCCAGTAACAACACAATAGCTGCTATGTTTAGAACCAAGCCCAAGCGAGGGGCGAAGGCAACCCTGCGATACCAACGTTTGCTAGCGGACTTCGTCCGCATCGAGGTCCGGTTCACGGACCGGGTCATAGCAGGAGCCTGCCTAAGCCAGTGACGGCAACGCCCGGCATGGCTAGCCGGGGGATCGAGCAGCACAAGGACAGGCACCGAGTGCCTGGACTGAGAAGCCCATGCCAAGAAAGGCGGTGCCGAGCCCAGCATCGGCTCGGCACTTAACTGCGCAGCATTGCCATGCTGCTATGGCTCAAGCAATGGCTTGTAGCACAAGCGCATCTATGACCATTACCAGCACCAACAATGGTACCTTAGTATACGTGCACACGTAGACCTTAGCGCTTTTCCTACGAGGCGAAGCACTCGAGCCGTACGTTCATTGAACTCACCGATCTGACTATGCGGCCACTCATGGCCATGAAGCCACCTCAAGTCTTGAGCACCTACAACCCGAAACCGTATCAAATATGGGCACAAAAAGCCCCTTTATACTAGGAGCTAGTCATTAGGGGCACTCCTCTTGAGGAACTCACAAATTATTCAAAGTGAGCTTTATACTAGTGGTTGTTGTAGTTGCCCGACCAGAACCACCCGCAGGCCGTACGAACGGACAAGTACAATACACGTGCGGGCAAAACACCTTTGGCAGAGCCCAAGCCTGCAGCCTTGTATGCAGCCACAACTGCGTGATGGTCAGCTTTGCTTACACTGAGAGCTGTGACTGCTGTTTGCTTCTCTGCACACGCAGATGCTCTACCCGCGCTGGCTTTTTGAGCCCTGAGCCGCACCCCCGGCACTACCTTTCGTGTTTAAGGCTTCAGATATAGTCCACAACAGCGACTCATTGTTTACGTCAAACCGGTCATATAGTGACGTGGTCGTTATGTCACGATGCCCGATCACTTTCTGAACTTGCTGGATGGGAATCCGCGCCAGCAAGCAGGTTATATAGTTGATCCGGAAGCAATGCGTCGTTATGCTTCTAAAGCCATGTTTCTTAGCAACAGATTTTAGAATGATGTTGAGTCCCGACGACCAATCACGAGTGCTCAGGGGTTTGCCCTTTGTCTTACCCTGGCAAGATGCCGATAAGCAAACCTCTGAATTACCACCATGCGCCGCTTTCAGCCGGCGCAAGTCCTCCTCGTGGTGCCTACGAAGAGATGGGGCCACATCTGGAGTTACTAATGGAACACGAAAGTCGTTGACCTTTGGTTGGAATATGCTAAACGAGTTCGCGCCCTCCATCAGCGACTCCAGATCTGACACTTTGACCAGTCCTGCTTCACTTGCTCGTAGCCCAAATAGGCGCAAGCATGTTATGGCCAAACGGCTACGCAACCAGTTTGTTTCCGAATACCCCTTTGGCCTCCTTTCCTTGAGGAACAAGTCATAGAACTCTTGGGTAGCAGCCGGTCTAGGCTCCAACTTAACCGCACGCTTTTTGACCCTCTTTGAGCTAAGCTCCTTTTTTCGCCTCCTAAAGTATCGCATTTTCGTTTATTGTTTGCTAAGCACTATACTCATTGCACCCGAAGTTCTACTGTACGTGTCATAATTGCCCTGTCATAATACACCCTTGTCATATTTTACGTGCTCCTTTGGCGGTCAACCCAACGAGAAAGGAGCTCATTGTCCAGGGGTGCTGCTACGTCTGCGAACCCGATTACGGACTGAACCGGTACGCCTCTATGGAGGATGCCCTGTTACCCCCTGTCATGGCCCGGCTTTTAGCAGACGGAGACTACACACCTCAAGCGCTGGCTAGGCCTTCTTCAGCACACCCTTCATCACCGCAGCCCAGACTGCCGACCAGACTCCTGTAGCCCGGCCGGGGCGCGGCCGTATTCGACCGCCTTTGAGAAGGACAAGCCTGCTGCCTACGCTACGAGTACGGACATGCCTTTACTTACCTATCAGGTTTGCTCTGACGTCAGCCACCTTGCAACGGTCCAACGGACAACGAGCGTAACGATTGACCGCCTACCTTAACGCCCTGCTCCGCTAAAGCGGGTTTTGTGTAGAGCACCCATTCCATGCAACCTATAGGACTGGCCCTGCTTAAAGCCCGACCGGATGAGCCTCCCTTGCCACCCCATGACTTGACGGCCCCTACAACCAGCGTGTCATAATTGCCTTGTCATAAACAACGTGTCATAATTGCCGTGTCATAATTTACGTGTCCTAATAACGTGTCTTAATTACTGTCTTTTTTGCACGGCTACACTAGCTACCTTTCACCATCCAGCGACCAGCAAGCGTCACGGTACACCGCCAGCCTTAGCGCCCTGCTCAACTGAAACGGGATTTGTGTTTAGCACCATCCCGTGCACCCTTGCCGGACTGGGCCCTGCCGTTAAGCCATGCGTCACGTTGTTGGGCTAAGCTTCACCGTACAACCAACCCACGGTCAGCCTTCTATGGTTCAGACAAAGGACGACCGGACTCAACGGGGAACGTTTATTCTGACCGACCGGACCTCAACCAAGCCTGGTCACCGCCGTACGAAGCGAGGCTACACGTAAGCCCTTCCGCTTATAACTTAGACGTTATGGCCTGCTACCTGGACCTAGACCTGGCTGCTACGACTCAGCTAACGGTCGAGCCCGTACGCTGTAAGCATCGACCTGCCGGTCGATGCCCAAGCGTTGCGTCACGTTATGTTGCATGACCTGCGAGTACTTTGGCTGGGTCAGCCTTCTATGGGTCAGTCCAGGGAAACCACGGTCAGCCTTCGGCTGGGTCAGTCAAGCCGAGCAAACAAAACCAGCGTTAAAGCGCCTATTCAAAGCCTGCCCTTTGCGGAGGCGCCGACTTTTTCACCTGGCCTACGCCTACCCGTCCGTTTGACAACCGAACCAACGACCAACGAGCACACCGTTGCCCTACAGACCTAGCCTCGTTTTCACGGTGTACCGATAACGCTATCCTTGAACGCGCAGCCTGCGTTACGGTTGACCGCCTTAGCGCCCTGCCCAACCGGATGGCGCTTGTGTTTAGCGCCCCTTCACGTGCTTACTTGCACGCCGGGCCTTGCGTACGGAACCTTGCTCTCACTACGTGGGTTACGACGAGGTGCTCAACACCCTGCGCTACACCCCTTACGAGGTCAGCTGTTACGTCAACGACCGTTTGACTACGGGCACACCCTCGGCCAACAGGCGCGGCGCCCCTGCTTTGCGCCTTGCCTTGAGCACATGGACTCAACTGCTCCCCCTGCTAGGCGCGCCCCAATTGAACGCCCCACTTTGCTCTCCCTGTTTCGTCCGGACCTAGGACGAACCTGCCTTAGCGACCATTCAACGACCAATCCGACGACGAGCACACCGTTGCCCTACTGGTGCGGCGCCCTCGCCTTGCCGGTGTCCCGATAACGCTATCCCGGACAAACCTGCCTTAGGTGCGTGTCCCAGCGTTTTAGCCCTCTTTGAGCGCTCCCCGTCTTGAGGACTGCCGACCGGACAAGCCTGCCTGACACGTCCTGGCTTGACTGCTACCCCTTAGGGGCCACTGGAACGCCCCACAACGCTCTCCCTGTATCGTCCGGACTGCCGGACGAACCTGCCTTCCTTCTCTGTATCGTCCGGACTGCCGGACGAACCTGCCTTCCTGCACACAGCACGAACCTCTTGAGCACCCCCTCGGCCCAACACCACCTTTTCCAACCTGGCACCAAGCTAACAAACGTCTTACCCTAACGTACCAGCCTGCTACCTTGACTGACGACTGGCTGCTACGTCAGCGACCGTTTTGCTACAAGCACACCGTTGGCCAACTGAACCTAGCCCAGCTTTCCGTCTTGCCCCGAACACATTGACTGGACTGCTACCCATGCTCGGGGCGCAGGTACTTTCACTGAGCTCTACCCCTTTCGTCCGGACTGCCGAACCAACCAGCCTTGGCTCGACTCTACTGCACCTCCTGCTGAGGTGCCTGACTAAAGCACCTTGCCTAGGCCGGCCTATGACTGCTAGCCCTGCTGGGGGGCGTTCCTGTGGGGCGCCCCCACTACGCTCTCCCTGTTTCGTCCGGACTGAACAACCTACCTACCCTTCAGCACGAGCGGGCGCACCTGTTTAGTGGTACTAAGGCTTTGCCCGCCCCTCATGCCAACAGCACCATGCCCTAAGCTTCACCTGAGCACACGGACAGCCTTCGGCTGGTTCAGACAAGGGACCACCGACCAACCCACGGTCAGACAAACGCTTGCACTGTTCGCGGACCGGTACAGTAAGCCAAACGCTGGGACAGTCAAGCCCACTAACCGAATCCTGCGTTACAGCACTTGCTTCGAACCCCGCCGAGCTTACTCACGTGTTTGCCTGCGCGCGACTATATGACAACACTTTATGACAAATGACTTTATGACACGAGTTTATGACAAGGTTTATGACACGGGTTATTACAAGGTTTATGACAAACGACTTTATGACACGGGCTTATGACAAACGACTTTAGGACAACATAACTGGACGCGTTCACTTCACTACACCTTACGCTACGAGCCCGGCACCCTGTACCCGCCCTGAGCTGGCCATGCCAAGACAGGTAGAGCCTTTGCCCAGCATGGGCTCGGCACTTCACCGCGCAGCTTTCCCGTGAACAATAGCACCAAACCACTCAACGGAGCATGAACACAAACGGCGAAGTGACCAAGCCCGTCCTGGTAAGCTGCCTCACTCTACACAACTACACACTCCTTTGAAGTATGTGCGTGTCCAAAGCCCTTTGTAAGATATCAGAGCACAGGGACTAAGTCAACAGCCCTAGTGGACGTCGCGCACTTGCGGAGAGTTACTTGCTTGAGCAAGCCAAAGCGTTTGTGGCACAAGGCTTCAAATGGTCTGCGTTTCGTCAGAAGTACCATATGGAGCGACGTTCGGGCGAGGTATGTGCCAGGATAGCCAAGGTCTTTGGTGTAACTTATAGAGGTCACAAAAAGAGTAAAGGGTCGCCCCAGGAGGGGCGGCCCGACCCAGTGTGTCAAGCGGTCAGTCAGGCAGAAGGTCCGCACGAGCGTTGCAACGATCACAGCAGGGCTCTCTCAGCGGGGGTCTCCACGTCGTACGTTTCCGTCCCGAGTTTGGAGTCCAGTTTAGCCCGCATTTTGACTTTGCTGGAAGACATCTCAAGCACCGCTCGTGAACTGGTCGAAGGGATGAAAGAGTCCAAACACCACGTGGGTGCAACGTCAGTAGCCCCGGAAAGGTTCACATTGCAAAAGGTCAATCGGTCAGCAGACCAGACGGAAGCCACGTTGTCAGTGGACGGTGAAACCGCCGCTCAGTCAGCAGACCAGACGGGAGCCACGTTGTCAGTGGACGGTGAAATCGCCGCACGGCCAACATCACGCCCTAGTCTCAAGGTCAAGCAGCCAAGAGTGGACAACAACCCGCAAGCAAGGCTAGCCAAACTGTTCGATCTGGCTAAGGCATAGGGGCAAAGGGAGAAAAGAGCTGGACTGAGTTCTATCGGTCAAAGAGCTTATACCGGTTTGGCTTGAGTGCCGAGGAGGTAAGAACACTGAAGGAGTTGTTCACAGAGAGACCTGCTGTTTTACAGGGGGGTGTACCTTTAGAAACGGACAAAGAGCAAGTGGTTAGCTTAGACTCTTCAGGTCAAACAGAGGACCTTGCAGGTCAAGGCCAGGACGAAGACTCGAATTAGAAAACAAGCGAGGAAAGGGGTCCAAAGCACGTAGTGTCGTCCGACGAAACAGGACGACATTAGGGACAGCATCGCAAAAAGGTCAAAGCAAGGGCCGACGTGACAGCTTATACGAGCTAAGGTTTCACACGAGGGACATGTACGTCTCGTCGTGCTCAAAGGTCAATTCTCATTCAGAGGAGTTCGACTTAGGTACGAGTGTTTTCATGTCAATAGTGCGCCGGGAGAAGCTCAGTGTAACAGACCAAGCACAGGTCGGATGTCGTAAAGCGATAAAGAAGTTTACACAAACCTCACGTGATCGGCTTCGGTTCCAGATCCGCAATGCGCACTGTGTGTGGACTTGCTTTACAACGTTAACGTATCCGTCTAAGTATCCTCATGATGGCCGCTACGTGAAGAAGCACCTAAACACGCTGCTTACGAATATGCGAAGAGATTACCCTGGTATACGTTACATGTGGTGGCTCGAGTTTCAGGACCGTGGAGCTCCACATATTCATTTGATAACGACATGCCCTTTACCAGGCCGTATGTATGTGAATCCTTTGTGGTACAGTATAGTAGGTAGCAAGGACAGTCGCCACTTGAGCTCGGGGGCCGACGTCAGACCGTTCTATGGTGAGCTCTTAGGTTATGAAATAGCAGAGATCTACGCAAGCAAGATGGACCAAAAGGCCAAACCACCGAGCTATTCAAAGGTGGGCCGTTACTGGGGTTGCAGTCGCAACTTAACAGCATCAACGATAACCATTTCAGGCTTAAGCCCAGCGTTAGCCGAAGGCATTTGTGCCCAGGTTAACGAGTCCACACGGCAGGAACCCGGAAGGATTCGTAGTGAAGAGATCTGGAGCAAGGGCGATTCTAGTGCATTGAAGAGCACAGGTTTCCACTGGACGGGTAATAAAGCATCTGCTGCTGTGTGCCACGGCTTGGTGTCGGCTTACGAACAGGGGTTATCGGAAGAAACGAGTCTTAACTTACAACTACATAAGGACATGTACGGTAAACATCCGCAGCTGAAAAGCGTGGAATCTTGGTCAAAGTCGCTGGAATTAGCGAGGGCATGTACGCGCTCTCTTTGGGAGAAGCAGCATGGCAAACCGTTGTACAGCCCTCGGTATCATACTAAGGTGGTGTTGAAGGATGAAGGCAGAAGACAATTGAGTAAAACGTTATTAGAAACAGTGGTAACTAAAGTACCCGACGGATGGGACGAGGGCGTGTACCAGGAAAGAGAAAGGATAACAAAGTCACGTTCTCCAGCAGCAGCAGCATTATCAGCACTTGAGAAAGAGCATTAGACTTGTCCGTGTAGGTACTTAGATTAAGCAAGAACTAAACGTAAAGCAGGGTGCCAAAAGAGCGGTGACGCAAGGAACAGTAAGCGAGCACGGTACGCAGCACAGCATAAGAGTAGCAGCCTAGCAGCAGAGCGACGTTAAATACGCTCTTGTAGCTGCTGCATCTATAGGTACTCTAAGGTAGTTATAACTTCAACAACGTAGGAAGGGATTGGTTGGACGGGCTTGTGTACAGGGACGAAATATAGGACACCAACACGTACACGAAGAGGGTATGCACCCTGGCAGGTTAGCGGGACATAGGCAAAAGGGGTTCGATAGCAGTAGCTCATAAGCGCGGAGGGGTTCGGCGCGCGTAAACGGTGCTGCTCTTGTTCCTCCCTTCTATATGTCAACAGGAGGGTATTCCGCTTGTATACACGCATACTAGCTATACCAAGCATAGGAGCTATACCACACCACGCATAGGAGCTATACCACACCACGCATAACCACGCATAGGAGCTCGTACACCTCTAGACCGATACAACAGGCGCTACGAAACGCTGCGTTTGTCAACCGGTACCAGTATCCGTCCCCTGTCCATAGCAAGCGTACGAACGGAAGCCAAGGCAGCCTACCTTCGCAACCCCGACTCAACAGAACCTCCTTAGTAGACTTAGACTCAAGCGCCTAGCCAACGCCTGCCCTATGGGCTCCCAACCTTAGGACCAGCCTTCAGTCCTCAGCACTTCGGGTCTGCACAATACTCCCAACGAGGCTAGCTGCTACGTTACCGACCTTCGACCACCGATCCAACAACCAACGAGCACACCGTCGGCCAACTTGACGGTGTCCCGATAACGCAATCCCCTATATCCTGTCTGCCTGTGCGTCCCCCAGCGGTTAAGCCCTCTGTTCTCGAGCACTCCCTGCCTTTAGGACTGACGACCAACGAGCCAGCCTTACACGTCGTGGCTTCACTGTTTCTCTCGCTGGAGCGCCCCTGCTCTGCGTCTTGCCTTGACCGCACCTATGGTCGCTACCTGCAACTAAGGACTGGTGACCGGACAAGACCTTCGTGGCCCTCCTCGGTTCTTGTCCTCGTCCGGAACTGAAGGCGCATGAGGCCTTGGCCTGTAGCGTTGCCCCTACGTACGGAGCCTTGCTATCACTACGTGGGTTACAACGAGGAGCTCTACACCGAGGACAGCACACCCAAAGACCTTATGGCGTTGGTCGCGGAGCGTACAAGCCAGGTATAGCCTCCCTTCGGGAGGCTACAGAACAACGTTTATCCGTTAACTTTTTTGATCAATTGATCGACCACCCTGACCGGGTCAGCAGCAACGTCAGCGACTGGACGACGACCGATCCAACGACGAGCACACCTAACCGATAGCCGCGACGCCCTTGCTTTGCCCTGTAACGAACCTTAGGGCCGTTACCCAGCGCTTCAAACCAAAGGCCTAGAGTCCACCCCGATCGAACCCAACGTAAAAGCCCTGACTCACTCGTTTCGTCCGTCCGTCCGTCAGGGGATAACCGTAAGGACAGCAAGGGCGCGCTTTGCTTAGTAACCAAAGGTCAGCGTCGAGCACAGAGAGTGGAGCAGCCGGTTTGTGCTGCTGCGCCTTGAGGCGTAAAGAGGGACAGGTGACCAGGCTAGGGCAGATGGGGGTACCGCTAAACAGGGAGCGTAGACGCAGTTGTTTCCAGTGCTGGGTTTCCGCAGTGTAGCTTGCAGCGCACAAGAGCAGCAAGCTCTAGCAGCAAGTTAAAGCAGCATTATATAGCAGCAAGATATAGCAGCAAGTTATAGCAGCAAGAGAGCAACAGCATCGCAAACAAGAGCAGCACTCAAGCAGTAGCCTTAGGCTGTACGCTACACACATGGGCGCATTACAGCATCAGCATTGGTCTACGCCGTAAGGTTTGGCTTTGCAAGCAATGAGCGACACGGGGCCGCTCAAGAGCGACGCCCGTACGCATAGCAGTGTGCTCACGCGTGCTTGCTCGTTACAGGCTTCTGTACTTTCGCGTCAAGAACTAACACGTTTGCGTACCAGTGCTGGTTCGCCTCGTACAGTGGCGGTTTAAAGCATGCCCGCATACGTTTACCTGTTGGGGAGCACATGCAAGTAACTCGGTCTCCCTTACTAGTCCGTATGTTGGTAATTCGCTCCAACCAGGGCCGCGGCTTCGTCGCGTAGCCCGTGGTCAAGTAACCGAACCGCTCTGTTGTAGCGTTGTAACCCACTAATCGGGATTAGTATGCCAAATCTTCGAGGGGCTTGAGCGGGTTAAACACCCGTCGGGCTCTTTGTACAACGGCTTTTTGAAGCTAAAGTGGACAAGGTTAACCACCATGTTGCGTAGCGAGTGCTTACGTACGCAACGTCGCTTCGCAGCGACACGTTGAGGTCCCTAAAGGCCAACTAACCAGGAGTGTTCACGAAAAAGGGGGCTACGCCAATAGCTCTACTGGTTACGCAAAGGACGAAAGAGACTGCCAAGACCGACCCGAGATAATGGTTTGAAAACAGATCTAGTGGTCTCTACGAGGGCTGGTTATTATGTCCTTACGTGAGCCCACCGACGGACTCATTATGTTCGGACCTTGCTTTTATATACGATACGCCTCATGTTCGAAATCGTGCAAGCTATTACGGTTCATGAGGACAGGTCTTATGAGTATACGGTAAAGTGTCAAACCAAGTGGCTCATGCGGTCGCGGACTGATCTTACGGTCCAACCGAAGGCCCTTTTGATGTTTGGGCTGGGTCGGTTCGCTGTTACGAAGCAACGCCGCGCTCGGGACGCTCGGTCCGTTAGTGTATAGCCCCGGTTGGTTTACAAATAGCACCTATAGGAGTAGCCAAAGACGGTCCATAGTGGCATGCTACGTCCCTTTGGCTCCCCGCGCTGGGTCGACGAAGGATACACCAGCACAAATGCACAGTCGGTGTTGTGGTTCGTATCGACGTTGAGGGGACAACGCGCTTATCGCTTGGCCTAGGGTCGTCCGTTGTGTACGCGGGTCCAGTCCACTTTGTGTCAGACGCTCTCCTTCTTGGCGTTGGACAAATCAAGCGGCACGTCATTCCACCGCCATAGTGTCCAAGCTTCCAAACACGTCCGTTGTCCGTAGGTGTTTCGGGACACACAGGCTACAGGTTGCAACGCGATGGTTCGTCCTCTCATTCACACCTTGGTGCACGCCTGTTTTGACGTTGGCAACGTCGTCCTCCCTACCTGGGTGACCAAACAGCCTA
>JFJP01005607.1_pt1 | contig 18666 bp, 23 predicted proteins | sample 431651 | NCBI WGS metagenome assembly JFJP01 (sample SAMN02602958, study PRJNA72255) | Microbial mat metagenome, whole genome shotgun sequencing project. | biome: fresh water; feature: sink hole; material: water; isolation source: purple microbial (photo- and chemosynthetic) mats found in...
GGAGAAGTCACCCGAGCGGGTGATGAGCTACTTTCAGGACCCAAGGGTCAAATATGCCGCCGGTTAAGACTTCATGGGGCCGGAGCAATAGCAGACGAGGGATTGGTCGCCGCCATGCCGCTTGATGCCAACGAGGTTTGAAGTGCCAGCTGGCGGATTCAAAAGTGAAGTGCAACACCTGCAAACCCCGTAAGGTCAGCAGATGCAAGCATCACCCCGGCCCTACCAGCAACTCCAACCCGAAGACCGTGTGACCATGGCCAGCCTGCTGCAGCAGAACCACAGCCTGCGCGGCATCGAACGAGGAGAGGTCAACGTGGCCCTCGTGAACATCGTCAAGCTGGCTGCCGCGCTGGAGCTGAGCGTTGAAGCATTGATGAAAGAGGCGGGACTTTAAAGCCCAAAACCCATTGCAGCGCTTGGCAAGACCGCCTAGACTTGTCCCATAAACAAGACAACTCAACAGGTGATGGTCATGCATGTGGTGAACTTCTCCGAGGCCCGCAACAGCCTCAAAACCGTGATTGACCGGGTGATAGATGATGCCGACTACACCGTCATAGCTCGACGCGATGCCCCCGATGCCGTGGTGATGTCGCTGGACACCTTCAACAGCCTGATGGAAACGGTCTATCTGCTGAAGTCCCCCGCCAATGCGGCGCATTTGGCCACCTCCATGGCGCAGCACCGGCAAGGCCAAACGCTGAGCAAGGCGCTGAACGATGCAGAGTGACGCCAAGCTGCTTCAACTCACCTGGACGCTGGCAGCATGGAGCGATTACGAACACTGGCAAGGCCAAGACAAGAAAACGCTGAGGCGAATCAACGGGTTGCTCAAAGATTGCTTGCGGCACCCGTTTAAAGGCATAGGCAAGCCAGAGCCCTTGCGGGAAAACCTGTCAGGTTACTGGTCGCGCCGCATCGACGACACGAACCGGTTGGTGTACGCCGTGGACGGACCGGCGCTGGTGGTCATTGCCTGCCGCTACCACTACCAATGACCCACCCCTGCGCGGGCCAGGACTCAGGCCCCGCAGCACTTCTTGAATTTTTTACCGCTGCCGCACGAACACGGGTCGTTGCGGCCGGGGGTGTTGCCTTTGACCACGGTGCCCACGCGGGGGCCCAGGCTGCTCCAGATCTGGTGCAGGTCGTACACCGCCCACAGGGCTTCACCAAAGGCATTCAGGCGCAACTGACTCACGCTGGGTGGGCCGTCTTCTGCGTACATGGACACGTCGGGCGTGGCGGTGTCGTCTTCTGTCAGGGCCACCAGCTTTTGCAGTGAGTCGTCCAGCCACTGGGCGGTGTCGCGGTCGCGAGGGGCTTCCCAGGCCTCGGTCCAGTTTTCCACCACGTACATGAAGCCCAGCGCCCACACCTGAGCGAAAGAGGGCAACTCCAGCTCGGTGCTTTCGGCCTCCCATGCGGCGCGTTCGTCGTCGGGCAAAGCGGCCACGGCTCCGCGCACGTCCATCACCTCGGGCGAGAATGCACGATCGTCGTCCAGCGAATCGACCTTGGCTTGCAGGCTTTCGGCAATTTCGGCGCGACGACGGGCCCACAAGGCCAGGAAACGGGCTTTTTGTTCGGGGCTGGCGAACAGCGGTGTTTCGCCCTCGAACTCGGGCAGCAGCGCGTCCACGGCTTCTTCATCGCTGATGGGCTCGCGGGTGCAGACAACGGCTGCCAGAAAGCCTTCGCAGAACTCCCACTGGGGCACCTCTTCGTCGCGGGTGCGCAGGTCGTCGAGCAGGGTGTCGAGTTCGTCAAAGTCGTCGGACGTGAGAGCGGCGGTTGTGTTCATGGCGCTATGGGTGTCAAAGGGGTGAAGGGGCGGCGGGCGGTTGCCATTTCGGCACCACGGTCACGCCGAGTGTGGCCAGACGCTTTTTGAGGCGCAACACGGCTTTGTCTTTGCTGACCAGCACCACGGGCACGCATGCGCCACCGGTGCCGTCGTTGCCCTGGGTGGCATGAAAGGCGGCGAGGTCAATGAATTTCTGGTCATCGCCATCGGTGCAGGTGAAGCGGGCCTTGGGTGCCACTAGGTGCAGCGTGACCAAGGCGTCCCAGGCCTGGAGCACGGCGGCGGCGGCCTGGCCGTCGAGAGCCTGGCGGCGCACCAGGTGCGGGTAGGCCAACACACGCTCCAGTTCGTCGCGCATCACTTGTGTGCCAGGCTGGGCCAGGGCGGCGCGCAGAGGCTCGGTGGCGGGGTCGGCAAACACCCACAGGTCGAGCACCACGTTGGTGTCCAAAACGAACGTAAGGCCCCCACGCTTGCCAGCAGAGCTGTCTGCGCTGCCCCCCAAGGGGGCTGTTTCGCCTTGGGGCGGCCCGGCGGCGAAACGGCCTTCGTCCGGGTGGCTCATGGTGCAGGCGGAGCGGTGTCAGCAGCAGGCTTTGTGCGGGCACTGCCGGCCACCAGGTCGAAGCGGAACAGGCGGCATTCGATGGGGCCGTTCCACATGGGCACGCGGCGCGACTCTTTCAGGCGCATCTGGCTGGGCAACTTCAGGTCGGGCGTGAGCATCCAGGCCGTCCAGCCGCTGAAGTTCTTTTTCCAGTGCGAGGCCAGGCGGGGGAAAAAGTCGCTGCCGCCTTCGTCGGTTTGCGCCTGTTCGCGGCCCATGCCTTGGGGCACTGGGCGTTCTGCCGGAGCGCCCACACGGTGCACGCGGGGCACAGCTCGATCACCGCGTTCGTTGCGCTCGCCATACCGGCCTGTGCGGGGGTCGGCGCGGAACTCGGCGCGCTGCCCCGCCACACCGGCAGCGGCGATGCGCTCGCCATAAGGAGGGTTGAGCAGCATCACACCCGGGCGCTCGCATGGGGGCATGCGCTGCAGCGCATCGCCACCCACCCCAGCGCGTTCGGCGTTGCGCTGGGCAAAGTCGACCATGCGGTGGGCCACGTCGCTGCCGAAGATGAACGGCGCATCGCCATCTTTGAAGCATTTTTGGCCTCCATCGCTTGCCAGCACTGCATCTTCAGCTTCGTTTCTGATACCTTGCCACACGTGCGACTGATACGGCAGCAGCTTCTCGAAGCCAAAGCGACGGGCCCAACCGGCCGGAATGCCCAGCGCCATTTGCGCGGCCTCGATGGCGATGGTGCCGCTGCCGCAGCAGGGGTCGTACAGGGGCAGGTCAGCGCCCTGGCTGCCATCCCACCCGGCGGCGGCCAGCATGGCGGCGGCCAGGGTTTCTTTCAGCGGGGCATCGCCAGCCGCGCTTGAACAGCGGCTCGCCCGAGGTGTCGATGTAGATGCTGACGTGGTCGGTGGTGAGGTGTACAAAAATACGCACATCGGGGCGGGCGGTGTCCACATCTGGCCGCACGCCGGTTTTGTGGCGAAAGCGGTCGGCCACCGCGTCTTTCACCTTCAGCGCAGCAAAGTTCAGGCTTTGCAGCGGGCTGTGCTGGGCGGTGATGTCAATTTTGAAGCTCTGGCGCGGCGTGAACCAGATTTCCCAGGCCACGCTGGCGGCGGCGTCGTACAGATCGGCCTCGCTGCGGTAAGGCTCGTGGGCCAGTTGCACCAGCACGCGCTGGGACAGGCGGCTGTGCAGGTTCAGCTTCATGGCGTCGCGCCACGAGGCATGCAGCATCAGCCCGGCGCGGCCTGTTTGGCCGCTCAGGCCGGTGACGCGCTGCACCTCGGTGGCCAGGTAGCCCTCTACGCCGGCGGCGCAGGGCAAAAAGAGTTGGAGTTGGTTCATAAGCGAGCATGAGGATAACCGGGCACTTGTGGATGCACCGCTGGCAGCAGTGTTGGGCTAGACTGAACCGTTCCAAAAACCACCTCCACCATGACGATCTTTGCAGTATTGGCCACCCTGATCGCGTGGTGGGGAGCCACCCGATCGAACACCCACGGCACACTGAAACTGCTCCAGTTACTGGTGTTTGTCGTTTTGGGTTTTTTGATGCTTGTGTTTGGCGGGTTTACCTACTGGTGGGACACCAACAGCTACACCTACCCTGAGCGGGGCAACCTGGCTGTGCCCGTCTGCGGCGCATTGATTTTGCTGGCTGAACTGGTGCTGAGTGCGCGCAGCGATGCCAACTGAACCCCTACACCCCACCTTTTCACCACAACTATGCACATCATTCACTCTTCACCCTCTCCTGCATGGCTTGTCCGCTTGCAACATGTCTGGACCCTCTGTGTGGCCTGCGTCCTTCTGGCGGTGACTGGCGCAGCAAACGCGCAGAACCTGAAAGGCTGGGACGAATGGAAAGCGGCCTTCCTGCAACCCGATGGCCGCGTGGTGGACACGGGGCAACGCAACATCAGCCATTCCGAAGGCCAAGGATTTGGTCTGGTGCTGGCCACTGCAGCCAACGACAAGGCTGCATTTGAAAAAATGTGGGGCTGGACACAGTCCAACTTAGGCGTGCGCCCCGACGGCCTGTTTGCCTGGCGCTGGGAGCCAGGCCGGGGCGTGACAGACCAGAACACCGCCACCGACGGCGACATCTTCATTGCGTGGGCACTGCAACGCGCTGCCGAAACATTCAAACAACCTGCCTACAAAGACAGAGCCGCTGCTTTGGGCAAAGCCATACGCGAGAAAGCGGTGGTGGACGGCACCCCCTGGGGCACGGTGCTCAAGGCGGGCGTGTCTGGCTTTGACACACCACAGGGGCAGGTGGTCAACCTGTCTTACTGGGTGTTCCCTGCCTTTGATGCACTGAACAAAGTCGACCCACACCCCCAATGGGAAGCGCTGACCAAGTCAGGTCTGCGCCTGTCGGAAGTGGCACGCTTTGGCCGCTGGCAGCTGCCACCCGACTGGCTGCTGCTGGTCAACCCCCTGCAACCCGACCCCAGCCGCCCGCCGCGCCATGGCTACGATGCCACCCGCGTGCCGCTGTACATGTACTGGGCCAAACTGGCCGATGCGCAAAGGCTGGAACCCTTCAACAAGTTCTGGACGCACTTCAAGTGCGAGGCCTTTTTGCCCGGTTGGGTCAACGTGTTGGACAACTCCATTGACTCTTACGGAGCTGATCCCGGGGTCCTGGCCATACGCAGCCTGCTGACCACGGGCAAAACACCCAACAGACGTACACCCATGACTGCACAGAGCTACTACTCAGCCACCCTGGGTTTGCTGGTGGAAGTGGCGGCCAAAGAAGGTGGCCGACGGTAAACCTCCAACCTGTTACGCCCAAGCACCTTGGCCTGATACAGGGTCTGCGGGCACTTGCATGTGTGCTGGCCCACAGGCCAGCAAAAACCACGGCAGCCCACTTATGCTGGAATCCGCATAGGGTTTCATTCCGGAATGCAGTACAGCGCATGAACCTTCACAAACACCCCGCACTGGCCAAGGGAACTGCGCAGAGGCAGTAGGCCCCAACCCTCATCAAACGCCCTTGCGCAAGCTCGCGGGCGCGATGCGCAGCGCCTCTCTGTACTTGGCCACGGTGCGGCGGGCGCATTCAATGCCCTGCTCTTTCAGCATGTCGGACAGTTGGTTGTCGGACAGCGGCTTTTTGGCGTCTTCACCGGCCACCAGTTGCTTAATGAGTGCGCGCACCGCCGTGCTGGACGCGTTTCCGCCGGTTTCGGTGCCCAGGCTGGAGCCGAAAAAATACTTCAGCTCGTAGGTGCCGAATGGCGTGGACATGTATTTGGCCGTGGTCACGCGGCTGATGGTGGACTCGTGCAGACCCAGTTCGTCGGCAATCTCGCGCAGAACCAGGGGGCGCATGGCCAGTTCGCCGTGCGCAAAAAAGTTGCGCTGCCGCTCCACGATGGCGCTGCTCACGCGCAGGATGGTGTCGAACCGCTGCTGGATGTTTTTGATGAACCAGCGCGCCTCTTGCAGGCGCTGCTGCATGTGTGCGCCGCCCTCGCTGCGGCTGCCGCGCCCTTCGCGCAGCGCGCTGGCGTACACGTCGTGCACACGCAGGCGGGGCATCACATCCGGATTGAGCTGTACCTTGAAGCCACGCCCGGCGCGGCTGACGATCACGTCGGGCACGACCACGTTGCGCTCCACGTTGGCAAAGCGGCGGCCCGGCTTGGGCTCCAGGCGGATGATGAGGTTCAGAGCATCGCGTGCCACGGCCACATCCACTCCACACAACACGGCCAGCTTTTTGCTGTCGCGTCGGGCCAGCAACTCCATGGGCTGGTCGCACATGGCCAGCGCGGCGCGCGCTGCCGGTGAATTGCGTAATTCTTCGATTTGCAGGCGCAGGCACTCGGCCAAGTGGCGCGCACCCACACCAGCGGGGTCCATGTGCTGCAACAGGCCCAGGGCCACGCGCAGGTGTTGCACCACGTCGTCACGGCGCGCCGCAATGTCAGGGGTGTCGTCAGGGTTGCCAGGCTCCAGGCTGGCGGCCAGGTCTTCCAGCGGATCGTCCAGGTAACCGTCGTCGTTCAGCGACTCGATCAGGAAGTACAGCGCTGCACGGTCGGTTTGCGAGAGGCGCAGGCCCAGCGCCTGAGCGTGCAGGTGAGCCTGCAGGGTGATGTGCTCATGCGCCAAGTCGGCGGCGCTGGTGGTTTCGTCATCGCCAGATGACCCCGACTTGCTGGCCGGTGCATCGCCGCCCCATTCACCGTCGTCGGGCGCTATCTCGACGGTGCCGTCACCCTCCCAGTCAGGTTCGGCCGAAGTGGGCTCTTCAGAGGGCGGCTCATTTTTTACATCAAAAGCGGCCTCTGTGCTTGATGGTATTGCGCCAGCAGCTATGTTTTCAGACCCCATCTCAGACAGGGCGTCGCCCAGGCTCACGGGCGTGTCGGCCTGCTCCAGGCCGAAGGCTTCGCGCTCGGCCACCTCGTCGGTGCGGTCCAGAAACGGGTTTTCATCGAGCATCTGCTCGACTTCCTGGGTCAGCTCCAGCGTGGACAACTGCAACAGCCGAATGGATTGCTGCAACTGCGGTGTGAGCGCCAGGTGTTGCGAGACGCGAAGGGACAGGCCTTGTTTCATGGGGCTGACCTAGCACCCAAAAGCCACCGTTTTGCCACAGGGCCGCTCCCAAGGCAAAACAGCCCCCATGGGGGGCAGAGAGCGAAAGCGAACGTGGGGGTCAACATATTCACATGCGGAAGTGTTCGCCCAGGTACACCCGGCGCACGTCGGCATTGGCCACGATCTCGTCGGGCGTGCCTTGGGCCAGCACCGTGCCCTCGTTGATGATGTAGGCGTGGTCACAGATGCCCAGCGTTTCGCGCACGTTATGGTCGGTGATGAGCACGCCAATGCCCCGCGCCTTCAGAAAACCGATGATGCGCTGAATCTCGATGACCGCGATGGGGTCGATGCCCGCAAAAGGCTCATCCAGCAAAATGAAACGCGGCTCGGTGGCCAACGCCCGGGCAATCTCCACGCGGCGGCGCTCACCGCCCGACAGTGCAGGCGCAGGGGACGTGCGCAGGTGTTCCACGCGCAGGTCGGCCAGCAGGGCATCGAGCTTTTGCTCGACCAAGGCCTTGCTCAGCGGCTTACCCTGCGCGTCTTGCTGCAACTCCAGCACGGCGCGCACGTTGTCTTCGACATTGAGCTTGCGAAAAATGGATGCCTCTTGCGGCAAATAGCCCAACCCCAAGCGCGAGCGGCGGTGGATGGGCTGGTTTTCGATGGATTGGCCATCCAGCAGAATCCGCCCTCCGTCGGCACGCACCAGCCCCACGATCATGTAGAAAGAGGTGGTTTTTCCCGCGCCGTTGGGGCCCAGCAGCCCCACCACCTCGCCTTTGTTGACGGCCAGCGACACGTCTTTGACCACCTTGCGGCTGCCGTAAGACTTCTTCAGATGAAAGGCTTCCAGCCGAATGACCGGAGCCTGCTCGGTCACTGCTGCAGCCACCGTCATGGGCGCGATCCGTTCAGCATGGGAGTGGCACGCAGTGGCACCGCTTGTGCAGGCGCTCCGACCTCGGGTTTGGGCGTGGGGCTCAACATGGCACGCACTCGGCCCAACGGGTTCGCGGGCGTGCGGCTGGCAACTCCGCCGTCCACCGCGAATGTGTCGGTGGCGTTCTGGTAGGTGATGACACTGCCCGTTGTTTCATCAGCCAGTGTGGCGCCCCTATAACGGCGCATGACGGCCCGTCCCTCGAACTTCACGCTGTCGGCTTTGCCGTCGTAGTCGATGCGGTCAGCCACACCTTCGATGTGTTCGTCCAACCCTTCCCGCTTCTGGCGGAAAAAAGCCTGAGCACCCGGTGCCGCCGTCACCACACCGAACTGGTTGCCTTGGGCGTCCTGTCGCACCTCCACCCGATCACCCCGGATGACGATGGAGCCCTTGGTGATGACCACGTTGCCCGTGAACAGGCTGGTCTGGTTGGCGTCGTCGTAACGGAGGGCATCTGCCTCAGCGTTCATGGGCTGGGATCGGTCGGCTTTTTCAGCGTACGCCAGCGGCATGCCGAGGCCCAACAGCAGCCCCGCCGTGGCCGCCCAACCGATGCGGCGGCATGCCAGCGACAGGGGCACCATGGGAATGGGCTGGGACAATCGGTTGTGTGGCATGGGCGAAGTTTTATCAAGGCACGGTATTTGCTTTTGATTGTAGCTTTGCACATGAAAAAGCCCGCTGGTGCGGGCCCATTCAGAGCACATATTTGCCGAATACACCGCCTCGGCAGGGTGGTCGATCAGCCCTTGCGGCTGACTTCGGCAAGGTGCTCCACCACCGACAGTGCACGCTCCAGCGACTTGGCCTGTGTACCCGACGTGAAGTACTTGCCAGCCACCCCCAGAGACGGCACGCCGTCGACCTGGTAAGCCTCGGTGAGTTGGCGGGCTCTCTGTACCTTGCCGGCCACACCAAACGAGTTGTAAAAACCCAGGAATTTGTCTTTGTCGACACCTTGCTTGACCATCCAGTCGGTGATCTGGTCAGCAGTGGCCAGACGCTGGCGCTCGCCATGAATGGCGGTGAACACCTTGGCATGGAGGTCATCGACGCGGCCCATGGCCTCGATGGCGTAGTACAGGCGCTGCAGTGGGACGTTGTCGTCGCGGAAAGCCACCGGGTTGCGGCGCACCACCACATGAGCAGGCACCTTTTGGGTCCACGCATGGAAGGCGGGCTCAAAACTGGCGCAGTGTGGGCACCAGTACCCAAAAAACTCCACCACTTCCACCTTGCCGGCGGGGGCATCCACAGGTGCTGGGCGGGCCAGTTTCAGGTAATCGCCGCCTTCTTTGAAAGCGGCTTGGGCAAAAGCGCTGGGCAGGGCCAGCGCAGCGGATGACATCAGGGCAGCTTGGGTAAAGGCACGACGTTGCATGTAGAAAATCTCCTTGTGGTTCTTGGTTGGGCGCTCGCGGTCAAAGGTTCCGCAATCGCGCTGCAAAGCGTCAGCGCTGCACGCGCACCAGAGCGGTGTCCAGCCCGCTGGGAGCCAGGTTGTCTTTCATGCGTTCGGCATCGCTCAGGTGCTCGTAGGGGCCGAGGCGCACACGGTACACGGTTCGACCAGCTTGTTCGCGCTCTGACACCTTGGCGTCCAGACCCATCAGCGCCAGTTTGGCGCGCTGCGCCTGAGCGTCTTCGGGCGTGCGGAATGCACCCACTTGCACAAAATACGTGAACGGTTCGACAGTGCCTGCGGGCGTTGCTGCTTTCACATCGGCTGGCGCTGTGGCCACGGTCTTGCCCTGGGTTTTGCTCTGCACAAGGTCACCGAGAGGGTCGGACGAATAGGTCTTGCCCTTGGGGGGATCAGTCTTGGCTTCTTTCGCATCAGGGGTGACCACAGCCGCCTCCGCCTGAGGCTTAGGAGCTTCGGACGCCTTCGTCTTTTTGGCTGCTTTGTCGTCGGCAGGGGCCGCATCTGCAGCAGGTGCCTCGCCTTCGGGTGGCGTCACCACTTTGGCGGGTTTGCCCCCCAACGCGGCATTGGGGTTCCAGTTCTTGTTGCGCTCGGCCTCGGCCGCGTCTTCCGACGCCTTGCGGGAAATCACACGATCCACAAAAGGCACGGGCACCTTGGTCACGTATACCGCCACCCCCAGCGCACCGGCCAGACCCACCAGCACCCCGACGATGAACCCCACCACGGTGCCACCGCGCTGCAGTCGTTTGAATTGCATGGCCATGAGCTGATCTGCCTTGTGAATGATCGGTGAAACAGGTTGCGGGCGGATAGGGAATGTCACATCTTGCGCGGGGCGCTCACGCCCAGCACGGCCAGGCCGTTGGCCAGCACCTGGGCCGTGGCGGCAACCAGAGCCAGGCGGGCAAGTTTGACGGCTTCGTCGTCCACCAGAATGCGCTCGGCATCGTAATAGCTGTGGTACGTGGAGGCCAGTTCGCGCAGGTAGAACGTCACGTCATGCGGGGCCTCGCCCTCGGCCGCCGCCGTCAGCATGGCGGGGTACTGGGCCAGTTTCAGCATCAGGCTGGCGGCCTGCGGGCTGTCCAGGGCCGACAGGTTTACCCGGGGCAAGGCGGCCGCATCACCACCCCAGGCAGTGAGCACCGAGCAGATGCGGGCATGGGCATATTGCACGTAGAACACCGGGTTGTCGTTGTTCTGCTGCACGGCCAAATCCACATCAAAGGTGTATTCGGTGTCGGGCTTGCGGCTGAGCAGGAAGAAGCGAACGGCGTCTTTGCTGGTCCACTCGATCAGGTCGCGCAGGGTGACATAGCTGCCCGCACGCTTGCTGATCTTCACCTCTTCACCGCCGCGCACCACGCGGACCATGGTGTGCAGCACGTAGTCGGGGTAGCCCTGGGGGATGCCCACATTGGCCGCCTGCAAACCGGCGCGCACGCGGGCGATGGTGCCGTGGTGGTCCATGCCCTGGATGTTGACCACCTTGGTAAAGCCCCGCTCCCACTTGGCGATGTGGTAGGCCACGTCGGGCACGAAGTAGGTGAAGGTGCCGTCCTTCTTGCGCATCACGCGGTCTTTGTCGTCGCCGTAGTCGGTGCTTTTCAGCCACAGTGCGCCGTCTTGCTCGTATGTTTTGCCGGCAGCCACCAGCTTGGCCACGGCGGACTCGACCCGCCCGCTGGTGTACAGGCTGGACTCCAGGTAGTAGTGGTCAAACTTGACCTCAAAGGCCTTCAAGTCCAGGTCTTGCTCGTGGCGCAGATAGGCCACGGCAAACTGGCGGATGCTGTCGAGGTCGTCCACATCCCCACTGGCGGTGAACTCGCGGTCGTCGGCCTTGACGGTTTTGCCCGCCAGAAAGTCGTTGGCAATGTCCTGGATGTAGTCGCCGTTGTAGAAGGCTTTGCTGGCCGGGTTGGCCGGGTCGGTGGGCCAACAGTCGTCACCGGGCTTGAAGCCTTTGGCGCGCAATTGCGTGCTGTTGGCCAGCGTTTGAATTTGCACGCCTGCGTCGTTGTAATAAAACTCGCGGTGCACGCTCCAGCCCTGCGTGGCAAACAGGTTGCAAATAGCGTCGCCCAGCGCGGCCTGGCGGCCGTGGCCCACGTGCAGCGGCCCGGTGGGGTTGGCAGACACAAACTCCACCAGCACACGTTCGTTGCGCGGGGGCTGTGCGCCAAAGGTGGTGCCCTGGTTGAGCACCTCGCGCACGATTTCCTGCTTGGCGGCGGGCTTGAGTCTGATGTTGATAAACCCAGGGCCTGCAATTTCCAACGCATCGACCCACTGGGCAAAGGCGGGTGTGGCGCGCAGGGCAGCGCACAGGTTGTCTGCCACCTGGCGGGGGTTGAGCTTCAGCGGCTTGGCCAACTGCATGGCGGCGGTGCAGGCGTAATCGCCATGGGCGGCCACTTTGGGGGATTCAAAGGCGGCTTTGGAGCCCGCGCCGGGGGCCAGTGTGTCCAGCTCGGCAGCCACGGCCGCGAGCAGGTCTTGTTTGATTTTCAGCATGGCGGCATTTTAGGTGGCCGGCTTCGGGCCTACCCGGAGTGACAAAACACAGGACGGGCAGTACCCTACCGGGTATGAACAACAAGCCAACCGCCCCCCAAAACCACACACCAGACACCCCAAGCCCCTCTGACAAAGGGCTGCAACGCCGGCGCGTGCTGACCGCGCTGGCCACCGTGGGTGGCGTGAGCAGCGGCATGGCTGCCGTGCCCGCACAAAAGCCCAGTACCTGCCCGGCGGCAGCCGACGACACGCCACACAAATTGGTTTACCAACTCAACCAGGCGGACGAGGCGTACCAGGAGGCCATCTTCAACTCCATCAGCGCGCTGCTCAAGAAGTATGTGGACGACGTGACCATTGCCGTGGTGGTGTGGGGCCCAGGCATCCACCTGCTGGCCAAAAACCCCAAACGCCCGGTGCCCAAGCTGCACCAGCAGCGCGTGCGCAGCATGGCCGAGGCCTACGGCGTGCGCTTCATCGCCTGTGGCAACACCATGCACACCGTGGGCTGGACACAGGCCGACATGCTCGACTTTGCCGAAGTGGAAGAGGTGGGGGCGGCGGCCATCATGGAACTGCAGGAAAAGGGCTACGCCTACCTGGCCTGGTGACGGACGGCGCACGGGTGTTGCAATTCGTCACAACTTGAAAGCGACAAGGGGCGCAAGAGCGTGAAATTGTTTCTTGGCATGTTCACAATGCACGCTGCGGCAGCGCAGGTCAGTTCGACCAGGGCATGCTGCTTTCCATTACCCACCCGAAAGACGCGCATGAAACAATTTGCATCCCTGTTGGCCATCACCCTCGCAGCCATCGCCATGCCCGCCATGGCAGCCGAGCCCACCTCGCAGCAAAACAAAATGAAAACTTGCAACGCCGATGCCAAAACCAAAAACCTGGCAGGGGACGAGCGCAAGGCATTCATGAAGACCTGCCTGAGCGCCAAGACAGAAGCCGCAACCGACGGCACATCGACACAGCAAAACAAAATGAAAACCTGCAACGCCGAAGCCAAGGCCAAAGACCTGAAGGGTGACGAGCGCAAGGCGTTTATGAGCAGCTGCCTGAAAGGCTGATGCCCTTCAGGCCAAGCCCATGGGGCACCGGGCATAAATTTATGCTATTTTTGCCCGTAAAGCTTTCTGGCATTGCTCAAGAAGCTACTGTATTTGAATCAAATTCTGGACTGCTGCAGCCTTCACCGCTTCGGTCAGGCGGCGTGCCGACGGGGCTTCGCGCTCCCAGTGCTGCCAATACAGCGTCACGTCCACAGCGGCCCCCGGCAACAGCTCTTTCAGCTCGGGCATCCCTTGGCGCAAAGCCAGTTGCTGGTCGGGCACCATGCCCCAGCCGAGACCCAGCTCAATGGCTTTTTCAAACCCATCCACCGCCGGGGCAAAGTGTCGGGGGTAGGCTGGCTGACGCAGGCCGAAGTGCTGCAGCAAAAATGCGTCTTGCAGCCCATCTTTGCGGTTGAAGATGACGGCTGGCTGTGCCAGCAGGCGGTGCACTGACAGCCCCCCTCCCTCGCCCTGTACCGAGGCCACCAGCCCAGCCGAGCCCACACAGCGGTAACGCATCACACCGAGCGGCTCGGCCACGCAGCCGCGCATGGGCTGGGCCAGAGTGGTGACGCAGCCCAACACATCACCGCTCTTGAGCGCGTCGTGCGTGTGGTCCTGGTCGTCGATCACGATGTCCACCAACAACCGGTGCGCCGCCAGCAGCGGGGCCACGCCGGGCAAAAACCAGGTGGCCATGGAGTCAGCGTTGATGGCCACGCTGAGCGTTTGCCACGGGTCTTCACCCCCGCCGCCACCCCGGTTCAGGCTTTTCAGCAGGTCTGACTCCATCAGCCGCACCTGGCGCACGTGGGTCAGCAGCGCCTGCCCTGCGGCCGTGGCCCGCACCGATTTGCCGCGCACCAACAGACGCTGGCCCAGCGCCTGTTCCAGCGACTTGATGCGCAGCGACACAGCCGCCAGCGTCACGTTCAGCGACTGGGCGGCGGCCAGAAAGCTGCCTTGTTCGGCCACGGCAGCCAGGGCGTCGAGTTGGCGGGCATCGAACATGTTATTTGGTCAAGTAAATATTGAGTGAATTCAATTCGAGTTGATTCAGTTTAATTCAAGACTGGAAGCAGGCACACTGACGGCCATTCAGACACCGCTTTGCGCTCCACACACAAGAAACACCGCCATGAACGCCTTTGCCCTCCCACATTCACTGGCCTTTTTCAGCCCTGCCTTTTCTGCCGGCATGGTGCTCAGCCTGTCGCTCATCATGGCCATTGGCCCGCAAAACGCGCACGTGCTGCGCATGGGCCTGCAGCGCCAGCATGTGTGGCTGACGGTGGGCATTTGCATATTGGCAGACGTGGCGCTCATTGCCCTGGGCGTGCTGGGGTTGGCCCAGCTCGGCGGCCTGTCCGACAAGCTGCAAGGTGCGCTGGTCGGCGGCGGCGTGCTGTTTTTGGCCTATTACGGCTGGGAGGCATTGCAGCGGTTCTTGAAACCCGCGCCCGTGGCGCTACAAGCGGCGGCCACGGCCGCCCAGGCACCCGTCACACGCCGCCAGGCCGTGTTGTCAGCCCTGGCCTTCTCTTGGCTCAACCCCCATGCGTGGATTGACACCGCTGTGCTGATCGGCACCGCCTCGCTGGCCTATGGCGCACCTGGCAACACGGTGTTTGGACTGGGCGCCGCCGTGGGCTCCACCGTGTGGTTTTTGGTGCTGGGCGTGGCCGTGTTCTGGCTGGGCCGCCGCCTGGGCTCACCCGGCATTTGGCGCGCGCTGGACGGCTTGGTGGCCGTCATGATGTGGGGCACCGCTGCCTTCCTGCTGGGCAGCTTGTTCTGAGCCTGAGAGCCCGCATGGCTGGGTAGACTCTGCCCCCTGCCGCCCAACCAGGGATGGCCGAGTCAACCAAAGGAAAGCTGTGTTCAAAAGTGTGTGGGTGTATGGCGTGGCCAGCGGCTGGCCAGAGTCAATCGAGGTGGTGGAAGCCGCGCTGCAGCGCATGCCGTTCGAGCCCTGCGGGGCCAGCCAGGACAAAGCCGTGGGCTGGGTACCGCCCCGGGGCCAGGCGCATGGCCCGCTGATCGAATCGGTCAACGGTCAGTGGATGTTGCGTTTCAAGGTCGAAGTGCGCCAAGTGCCGTCCAGCGTCATCAAGCGCCGGGTGGATGACATGGCCGCACAGATTGAAGCCACCACGGGCCGCAAACCCGGCAAAAAAGAAAAGCGTGACCTGAAAGAAGACGCCGTAGCCGCCCTGCTGCCCCAGGCCTTCCCGCGCGAGCAAAGCATTTGGGTGTGGCTGGACACCACGCATCACCGCATGGTGCTGGACAGCACCAGCGCCGCCCGGGCCGACGACATCATCACCGCACTGGTGAAGGTGCTGGACGGCTTCAGCGTCGAGCCGCTGAACACAGCCCTCTCGCCCGCCGTGGCCATGGCCACCTGGCTGGCCGAACAGGAAGCGCCCGCAGGATTTGCCATTGGCAAAGAGTGCGAACTGAAATCGGCCGACGAAAGCCAGGCCGTGGTGCGCTACGCCCGCCACCCCCTGCTGACCGACGAGGTGAAAGCCCACCTGGCCCAAGGCAAACAGCCCACCCGCCTGGCCCTGGAATGGGACGACCGGGTGACTTTTGTGCTGGGCGACAACCTGCAACTCAAAAAGCTGGCCTTTGACGACAAGGTGCTGGAACAGGCCAAGGCCCAGGGTCAACGGGCCGACGACTTCGACGGCAACGTGCTGATGGCCACCGCCGAACTGGGGCCGCTGATCGGCGACCTGATCGACGCGCTGGACGGCTTGGCCGTGCCCGGGGGCACGCCAGCCCAGGCCACGGCATCCGCCACTTCTCAGACAGCGGCAGGCGGCACAGCGGCAGAGGACGACGACCCGCCGTTTTGAGTAACTTTCACCGTTGATTCCCCGAACAGCCTAAAATAATCTGTATAAATAAACAGGCTTAAACATGGACTCACTTGAACTTTGCGCAGGAGCTGGCGGACAAGCGTTGGGACTGGAACGATCCGGCTTTGAACACCGCACCCTGGTCGAAATCGATGCCCACGCCTGCGCCACCCTGCGCCTGAACAGGCCCCTCTGGAACGTGGTTGAGGGTGACCTGACAACTTTCAATGCCAGTGGATTTAGGGGCATCGATTTAGTGGCTGGTGGCGTACCTTGCCCCCCTTTTTCCAAAGCGGGCAAGCAAATGGGTGCTGACGACGAGCGAGACCTGTTCCCACAAGCCATTCGTGTGGTCGACGAGACACGCCCGCAAGCGGTCATGCTGGAGAACGTGCGCGGCTTGTTGGATGCCGTTTTTGTGGACTACCGCCAAAAAATTGCCCGCCAGCTACAAGCACTGGGGTACTGGACGGATTGGCACCTGTTCAACGCTGCCGACTTCGGTGTGTGTCAGTTGCGCCCCAGGGTGGTGTTTGTGGCACTGCGGCAGGATGTGGCGCAGCACTTCAGGTGGCCCGCGCCATCCCTGAAGCTCCCACCCACCATCGGGGAACTGCTGGGAGACTTGATGGAAGAGCAGGGTTGGCGCGGCACACAAGCCTGGAAAGAACGGGCCAATGACATCGCCCCCACTCTGGTGGGTGGCAGCAAAAAGCACGGCGGCCCCGATCTGGGCCCCACCCGTGCACGCCAGGCCTGGGCCGCACTGGGCGTGGACGGAAGAGGGCTGGCCGACGCACCACCTGCCGCCGATTTTGTGGGCATGCCACGCCTGACGGTGCGCATGTGCGCACGAGTCCAAGGTTTCCCAGACGATTGGCAGTTTGTGGGCAAAAAGACACCCAGCTACCGCCAAGTGGGCAATGCCTTTCCTCCACCGGTGGCACACGCTGTAAGTCAGCAAATCGCCCATGCGATTGAAGCAGCGGCCAGCGCGCGCATACAACTCAAGGCAGCGTGATGACCAACGTAGGAAAAACAGGCGCGCGGGCTGCTTTGCGTGCCTATTTCTTGAACCATATTGGGCAAGTGTTAGAAGCGGAGCAACTCAGACTGGTGGCGGGAAACATCAGCGAGTGGGCCAGGCGCATCCGAGAGTTGCGCACTGAGGAGGGCTACCAAATCCTCACCCACAACGACCGCGCTGACTTGAAGCCGGGTCAGTACCTGCTGGAGACACCCAAGCCACAACCCGCTTTTGCCCGCGAAATCAGCAAGGAAACTCGCGCGTTTGTTCTTGATCGGAATGGGTTCACCTGCCAGATGTGTGGGGCCGTAGCAGGGGAGCCGCACCCCTATGATCCGTCACGCAAGACTAGGCTTCACCTCGGGCACGTCATTGACAAAAGTATGGGTGGGAGCGATGAGCCATCCAACTTGCGGGCCATTTGCTCGGTGTGCAACGAAGGTGCATCCAACGTCACTTTACCAAGGCCAGACCTGCAAAAACTGCTGGTTCAAGTACGCCGGGCAACCGCAGCCGATCAACGCGAACTGATGGCCTGGTTGCAAACCAAATTCAAGACTTGAAGCCTCAGCCCCCACGCCAGAAGTTGCTTTGCCCGTAGTGGTGCTTCAAAAAGTCAATCCACAGCCGCACGCGCAGCGCCAAGTGTTTGCGCTGCGGAAACACGGCGTAGATGCCGTTGGGGGGGGCGGCGTAGTCTTCGAGCACCGCCACCAGGCGGCCGGCGGCAATATCAGCTTCCACCTCCCAGGTGCTGCGCCACGCAATGCCGTAGCCAGCCAGGCACCACTCGCGCAACACCTGCCCGTCTGAACAATCCAGCGGACCGCCCGGACGCAGATGGGTGATGTCAGTGGTGCCGGGTTCGCCAGGCACGGGCAGTTGGAACGCCCACCCCCTTGTTTGCGAGGCGTCGCTGGACAGGGTGAGGCAGTCGAACTTCACCAGCTCTGACGGGTGTTTGGGCGTGCCGTGGTGCTGCAAATAACGCGGCGTAGCCACACACAGGCGGCGGTTGTCGGCCAGGCGCACGCTGACCAGCGATGAGTCGGGCAAATCGCCCACGCGCACGGCACAGTCGTAGCCCTCGGCGGCCATGTCCACCACACGGTCTGACAGGTTGAGAGAAATGCTCACCTCAGGGTGCAGCTCCCGGAAGTGCGGCACCAGCGGCGCCACGTGCCTGCGCCCGAAACCGGCGGGTGCGGTGATGCGCAAATGCCCGCTGGCCTTCACGCCACCGGCGCTCACGCTGGCCTCGGCATTGGCCAGGTCCACCAGCACGCGCTGGCAGTCTTCCAGGAAGGCGCTGCCTTCGTGGGTGAGGTTGATGCGACGGGTGGTGCGCACCATCAGCTTCACGCCCAGGTGTTCTTCCAGCCCGTCCAGGCGGCGGCCGATGATGGCGGGGGCCACCCCTTCGGCCTTGGCTGCTGCTGTCAGGCTGCCGCGCTGGGCCACGGCCACAAAGGTCTCGATGGCTTTGAGTTTGTCCATGTTTTGATGATACGGGGCGCAGGCTCAAGCCTGGGGCAGGCGCACCACCGTGTCCAGCCCCAGCACCCGGCCGTTGGCCTCTCGGTTGTCCAGCGACAACCCGCCGCCCAGCGCCAGCACGATGCCGTGACAAATGGCCAGCCCCAAGCCTGCGCCCGGGGTGGCCCCGGCGGTGGATGCCTCGCGGGCAAACGGCTGGAACAGGTGAGGCCGCAATGCGGGCGAAATGCCGGGGCCGTGGTCGGCAATGACCAAGGCGGCCCAGCCCCCGCCGGCGGTCAATGCCACGGCCAGCGGCGTGCCCACAGGGCTGTATTTGATGGCGTTGTGCAGCAGGTTGCGGGTCAGTTCGCGCAGCGCCCATTCGTGCAC
>JFJP01022063.1_pt1 | contig 18664 bp, 16 predicted proteins | sample 431651 | NCBI WGS metagenome assembly JFJP01 (sample SAMN02602958, study PRJNA72255) | Microbial mat metagenome, whole genome shotgun sequencing project. | biome: fresh water; feature: sink hole; material: water; isolation source: purple microbial (photo- and chemosynthetic) mats found in...
ATTCCTCGGACATCGCCTTGATCTTCCTGCCTGTTTCCTCAAGGTTTTCCCTGGTTTCCCTGAACAATGCCCATATTTCCCGGATGTTCTTTTCATTTTCCTGAGTATTCATACACCTTGCTCCTCTTAAATCTCTCTGTCAGCATCCGAACTCACTGTAATTTAATTCTGAATTTATAGTATAACTTGTCCGGCATTTGCAAGAAGAAAATCTGACAGTGTTCAAAATTCCTTCATCAGACATTATCGGAAATAAAAAAGTTTCTCGCAGAGGGCGCAAAGAAAAGAAGAAATACAGCTTCTGCCGGCACTCAGTTTCCGGCGGCTTTGCGGTCTTTGCGCCCTTTGCGAGAAACTTTTTTTATTTTCAAAAATGTCTGTTTCATTCGTGAATCATTCGTGTCCCTTCTTGGATCATTGATGGGATTGTCTGTCACGATTACTTTGGCGGCTCCGGCAGCAAAACACAGCCTTGCGGCTTTTGCATGTCTGATGAGGATACCGGAACTTGCGGGATCATAAAAATAATATCTTACAGAACAGGCATCAGCGACAGATATACCGGCTTTGCCCGCACGAATCAGAAATTGCCGCCGATTGACCGTTTCTTTATCCTTATTGTCTGAAATATGTAAATTTTCCATAGGTTTTAATTGATACTGTAACTTTCCCGCTTTTGCAAGAAAAAATGAAAATCTTTATATTTACAAAAAAGCCTTCAAATGATAAACATACCCTGAATTTGTGATGTTCTCGTTCCCTCGTTCCGCTCGGGAACCTCATTCAGGAGTGCAAAAATGAGCGGAGCGAAATTTTTGCGTTTTGCTGTGTATGGCTGCGAAAAATCGCTTCGCTTATTTTCGCACTCCGGATTTCAAATTTCAACAACTCATGGAGGTATCTTTTGGAATTAAAAGGGAAAAAACTTATCATTCTTGCGGAGCAGATGTACAATGACCTTGAATTCTGGTATCCCTATTATCGCCTCATCGAAGCCGGCGCTGCCGTAACGATTGTCGGCTCCGGCAGCGAGACAGAATATAAAGGCAAATCAGGCATTCCGGTAAAAGCCGATAAAAGTGCGGATCAGATTTCTGCTGCGGAATTTGACGGCATTATCATTCCCGGCGGCTATGCGCCGGACATCATGCGGCGATATCCGGCAATGGTTCAGTTGGTAAAAGATTTTTTTGAATCGCAGAAAGTCGTCGCGGCGATCTGTCATGCCGGTTGGATGCTTGCTTCGGCAAAAATCCTTAACGGACGGACGGTTACATCTTTTTTTGCTATCAAAGACGATTTGATCCACGCGGGAGCAAAATGGGTGGATCAGGAAGTCGTCGCGGACGGAAAACTGATTACGAGTCGGAAACCGGACGATCTTCCCGCGTTTATGCGGACAATTATTGATGTGTTAAAAAAATAAAAAATCAGGTAGTCATGCAGAATCAGTGATGAATCTTCCCCCCTGTCATTCTGAGCGGAGCGAAGAATCTCAGTAAAACTGGTTTCAAAACCGTTCTGCAAGTTGCTTTACAGTAAAACGGGTTTCAAACCCGTTCTACTTTTATGTCATTCCGAATCACCGCTTCTGCACCACTACCAAAAATCAGAAAAGGAAAATTATGCCCAAACGTGATGATATTCATAAAGTCATGATTATCGGTTCAGGTCCGATTATTATCGGACAGGCCTGCGAATTTGACTACTCCGGAACTCAGGCGTGTAAGGCGCTGCGCTCGCTGGGATACCAAATCGTACTCGTGAACTCAAACCCTGCGACCATTATGACCGATCCGGGAATGGCAGATGCCACTTATATCGAACCCCTGAATGTCAAAGTGCTGACAGAAATTATCGCAAAAGAACGCCCGGACGCGCTTCTGCCGAATCTGGGCGGACAGACCGGACTCAATCTTTCTTCGGAACTGGCAAAAGCCGGGGTTCTGGAGCAATACGGCGTGAAAGTCATCGGCGTCAATATTGACGCCATCGAGCGCGGTGAAGACCGCACCGCGTTCAAACTGACAATGGAACGCCTCGGCATTGAGATGCCCAAAGGAAAAACCGTAAATACCGTTGAAGATGCTGAAAAAGTTGCAGAAGGATTCGGCTATCCGGTCGTCATCCGTCCCGCATACACCATGGGCGGCACCGGCGGGGGGCTTGTCTATAATGTCGAAGAACTCCGCACCATTGCAGCCCGGGGGCTTTCCGCAAGTCTGGTAAATCAGGTGCTGATAGAAGAATCGGTTCTGGGCTGGGAAGAATTGGAACTGGAAGTAGTCAGGGATGCGAAAAATCAGATGATTACAGTCTGTTTTATCGAAAATGTGGACGCGATGGGCGTTCACACCGGAGATTCCTACTGCACCGCGCCCATGCTGACCATCTCGCCCGAATTGCAGAAACAGCTTCAGGAGTATTCCTACAAAATTGTGGAAGCAATTGAAGTCATCGGCGGAACAAACATTCAGTTCGCGCACAATCCGAAAACGGGCAGAGTGGTGGTGATTGAAATCAATCCGAGAACTTCCCGCTCCTCCGCGTTGGCGTCCAAAGCCACCGGCTTTCCCATTGCTTTTGTCTCCTCTCTGCTGGCGGGAGGCCTCACCATGGACGAAATTCCTTACTGGCGGGACGGAACTCTTGAGAAATACACGCCTTCCGGCGACTATGTTGTGGTCAAATTTGCCCGATGGGCGTTTGAGAAATTCGAGGGCGTTGAAGACAAACTCGGTACGCAGATGCGGGCAGTCGGCGAAGTGATGAGCATCGGAAAGACTTACAAAGAAGCCTTTCAGAAAGCCATCCGCTCTTTGGAAATCAGCCGCTACGGTCTGGGATTTGCAAAAAATTTCAATAAGCTGCCTTTAGACAAACTCATGGACATGCTGGGAACGCCCTCAAGCGAGCGTCAGTTTATCATGTATGAGGCATTGCGGAAAGGCGCGGATATTCAGGAACTCTACAAAAAGACGCACATCAAGCCCTGGTTTATCGGGCAGATGAAGGAATTGGCGGATTTGGAGGAAGACATTCTGAAATACAAAGATCAGATGCTTCCCGACCATTTGCTCATCCGGGCAAAAAAAGACGGCTTTGCGGACAAATATCTCTCCAAACTGCTTTGTATTCCTGAACAGGATATTCGCAAACGGCGCATTTCTTTGGGACTTGCGGAGGCATGGGAGCCGGTGCCGGTCAGCGGCGTGGAGAATGCCGCGTATTACTACTCTACCTACAACGCGCCTGACAGCGTGGCGGTCAGCAGCCGGAAAAAAATTATGGTGCTGGGCGGCGGTCCCAACCGCATCGGACAGGGAATCGAGTTTGACTACTGCTGCGTCCATGCGGCATTCGCCATCCGTGATGCGGGCTATGAATCCATCATGGTCAACTGCAATCCCGAAACCGTTTCCACGGATTACGACACCTCCGACAAGCTGTATTTTGAGCCGCTGACCGTGGAAGACGTTCTGAGCATTTACGAAAAAGAAAAACCGGAAGGCGTTGTCGTTCAGTTCGGGGGACAGACGCCGCTCAATATTGCCGCGGAACTGGCGCAGGCAGGCGTCAGAATACTCGGCACAACGCCTGAGACAATTGATCTGGCAGAAGACCGGGACCGGTTCCGCAAGATTATTCATCAGCTCGGTATTCCTCAGCCGAAATCCGGCATGGCGAGTAATCTCGAGCAGGCAAAGAAAATCGCAGGAGACATCGGCTATCCGCTGATGGTCCGTCCTTCTTACGTGCTGGGCGGGCGGGCCATGCAGGTCGTATTGGATGAGGAAATGCTGGAACATTACATGACTGCGGCGGTGGATGTCTCGCCGGAACGTCCGATTCTCATTGACAAATTTTTGGAATATGCAATTGAGGCGGAAGCGGACGCCATTGCCGACGGCACGGATGCGTTTGTACCTGCGGTCATGGAGCATATCGAACTGGCGGGCGTGCATTCGGGCGATTCCGCCTGTGTCATTCCGCCCTTCAGCATTCCCACGAGACATATTGAAACTATCTCCGAATACACCCGCAAAATCGCCGTGGAACTCAAAGTCGTGGGATTGCTCAATGTCCAGTTTGCCATTATGAATGACACGGTTTATATTCTGGAGGCAAATCCCAGAGCATCCCGCACCGTGCCGATTGTCTCAAAAGTCTGCAATATCTCAATGGCTCGTCTTGCCACGCAGGTCATGCTCGGTAAAAAGATTGCTGATTTGAATCTGAAACAGAAACGCATTCCGCATTTCGGCGTCAAAGAAGCTGTTTTTCCCTTTAATATGTTCCCTGAAGTGGATCCGATTCTGGGACCTGAAATGCGCTCCACAGGCGAAGTGCTGGGTTTGTCTCATTCATTCGGAAGAGCATTTTTCAAAGCGCAGGAGGCGACTCAGACGCCTCTGCCCCTTGAAGGAACCGTGCTGATCACTGTAACCGATGCGGATAAGCCGAGCATTCTGGAACCTGCCCGGATTTTCAGGGAAATGGGTTTCAGAATCGTGACAACAGAAGGCACGCATAAGTTTTTGTCGGATCACGGCATCATGTCCGAGCCGATCAAAAAGCTCGGACACGGAAGACCTGACATTGTTGACGCGATGAAAAACAGAGAGATTCAATTGGTTGTGAACACGCCCAGCGGGAAAAAGAGTCAGGAAGACGATTCCTATATCCGCAAGACGGGCATTAAGTATAAAATTCAGAATATTACAACGCCTGCCGGCGCGCTGGCTGCTGCTAAAGGAATTGCCGCACGGCGGGAAGGCAAACCCATTGTCCGCTCTTTGCAGAAATACCACGCGGATATTCAGTAGGGTGGGCAATTTGTCAGACATTATCGGAAATAAAAAAAGCTTCTCGCAAAAATCAAAAAAGGTTCTCGCAAAGGACGCAAAGTTCGCAAAGTTCGCAAAGAAAAATAAGCCGACTTTTTTTATATAAACAAGCTTTTCTTTGCGCCCTTTGCGTACTTTGCGAGAGATATCATCTCTGAAATCAAAAAAGGTTCTCGCAAAGTTCGCAAAGAAAAATAAGCTGATTTTTTTTATATAAACAAGCTTTTCTTTGCACCCTTTGCGTTCTTTGCGAGAGATAAAGTGTTGCCCGCCCTGCTTATACAACGGACAGCACGGGACAGGGCGAGTTCAGAATGATATATTGCGCGGTGGAACCTAAGACTAATTTTTCCAATCTCGATTTTTTTCTGACGCCGACGATGATTTCATCAATCTTGTGTTCTTTTGCAAATTCAACCAATGCCTCTCCGGGCGACAGTCCGCCCACAAGCACGCGTGCTTCGCAGGGAATTTCTTCTGCTTTCAAAAAGTTCTCCGCATAAGCCAGTTCCTTTTCCGCGAGTCTGAAATCCTCTTGCGGAATGTCACGCCCGCCAATCATGGATGTTACGACATAGACTTTTGCATCAAATGCCTCCGCATGTTTTTTTGCCATTTCCAATGCTTTTTCCGAAATCTTTGTCGAACGGTCATACGCCAGCATAATTTTCATTTGATTACCACTGTGAGGTTGTTTTTTATTATCTCTCGCAAAGACGCTAATACGAATTCGCTTTCAAATATCGGTCTTTTCAGACCGTACAGCGATTTTTCAAATCGCTGAAACCGCTTGAAAAGCGGTTTTACGGAGAACACAGTGATCCGCCTTGGCGAGAAACCTTTTATTTTTAATAACGTCTGATAATTAGAAATCTTTTCAGAGAAAGTCAAGAAAAAAATCAATGCGGCGCTCCGGCGTGAAAAATTTATCTTCTGTTCAGAAGCCATGAATATAAACGGTTTCCCAAATCTTGACCGACGCTGATTCGGAATATTGATAAAAAAAACTTGACATCCCTATCACTTTAGTTTATAAGAGTTCTCTTTATAATTCGTAATAGAAATTACGAAGTCGCATAAATTGGGGGGACAGAGGAAGATTTTTGTGAAAGAATCGCCTCTCAGCCCTTATCCCTTTATAATCGAGCCGTGAAGGCTGTAACGAAAAGAATTTCGTTATGTTTTCACGGCTTTTTTATTTTTTTCAGTATTATTAATATAACAATTTGTATTTTATATAAATAATCGCCATGAAGACGCTGCCTGCTTTTTGAAAAAAGCTGTTTTCTTCATGGCGTTTTTTTTGACAGGGGCAGGGAGATTTTAAAACATCTCATTAAATTTATTAAACATATTTAATTTGAGGAGGATTTGAAAATGTGCGAAGCTAATGCTTATTTCGTCAAAGACGGACAGGAAGAACTTCTGATGGAATCTGTTGACATCATCGAGCCGGAAGAAGACGGCGCTTACAGGCTCGTGAGCATTTTCGGGGATCAGAAAAACATCAGAGGCAGAATCAGGCAGATGAATCTGGTGAATCATCGGATTCTGTTTGAAAAATCAAAAGATTAACCTATGGAAGGTGAAATGGCAATAAAAAAATTCCAATGCCTGATACCGATTCGCTGTCAAAAAATAAAACCCTCAGGGTCTGCGGATATTGAAAGCGAATCGCTATTATCCTCTGTCAGGTTCCGGTGTTTGAGGAGATGATGAAAAACAAACTCAATAACAATGTTCTGAGCAGAGAAATCGGCTTTTTTTCTGCTGTTGTTCTGGTCGTTGCCAACATGGTGGGAACCGGGATATTTACGACATCCGGCTTTATTATAGCGGAACTTGAAAATCCCTGTTCCATGCTTCTGTGCTGGTTTGTGGGCGGCGTCTTTGCGCTCTGCGGCGCGCTCTGTTACGGAGAACTGGGCGCGATGTTTCCCAAAGCCGGCGGAGAATATGTGTTTCTGCGGGAAAGTTTCGGCAAATGTATGGGATTTCTTTCAGGCTGGATATCGCTGATTGTCGGGTTCTCGGCACCTATTGCAGCAAGTGCCGCAGCCTTTGCCGCTTACGCGTTCAAGATATTTCCGCTTTCGGGCGACCCGCTGATGACTTTATCTTTCTCAGGGATCAGCCTGATGACCTTTTCGCCGGTTACAATGCTGGCTTCCGCGGCGATCATTGTTCTTTCGCTGGTTCATTATCACAGTCTGCCGGTCGGCACCAAAGTTCAGAACGGACTGACGCTGTTCAAAATAACGCTGATCCTTGTTTTTATTACAGCCGGTCTGTGTCTGGGAAAAGGATCGTTAAGCAATTTTTCACAGGGCCGGGACATCCTAAGTTCGGTGTTTAAAGACAAGTTTGCGGTATCGCTGATATTTGTCTCTTATGCTTATAGCGGATGGAATGCCGCAGTTTATATGGGAGGAGAAATCATCAATCCGGGCAGAAATATCCCGCTGGCGCTTTTTACCGGAACAGCTCTGGTTATGAGCCTTTATCTGCTGCTGAACTTTGTATATGTTTACGCGCTTGGGGCAAAAGAGATGAGCGGCGTCCTTGAAGTCGGCGCAAAGTCCGCTGTGGTCCTGTTCGGAGACAATGCCGGCAGATATTTCAGCGGAGCAATTGCCGTCGGCATTTTGTCTGCGTTAAGCGCCATGATTATGACCGGCCCGCGAGTTTACTACGCCATGTCAAAAGACGGTGTTTTTTTTGAACTTTTCGGAAGAGTCAGCAAAGAACACAAAACACCGGCATATTCCATTTTTCTGCAAGCAGGCATTGCTGTCCTGCTTGTGCTTACCGCCTCTTTCGACAAGCTGCTTTTATACATGGGCTTTACCTTGTCCTTATGCACAATGACGACAGCCGCGGGGATGATGCTCATCAGGAGAAAAACCCCCTTGTCAGAAAAGACTTACAGGAGTTTCGGCTATCCTGTGACCCCTTTGCTGTTCATCTTGGGGAACCTGTGGATCATCGGCTACTCTGTCATGAGCAGACCGCTTATCTCTTTATACGGGGTGCTGACAGTTCTGCTGGGCATAGCAGTCTTTTTTTATTTTGACAGGGTAGAAAAAATCAGGAAACAGGAGGAAAAATGTCTTCAATTGAAAAACCAATGTCTTTGAGACTTATCAGGCTGATGTGTGCGGCTGTTTTTGCCCTGAGTCTCACGGTCTGTCCGCTGAGGGCAGCAGAAAAAGAATCCGATCCGGTTTATCTTGAGCCGATCACCGTGATCGCGCCGCAGCCCGGAGTTGAGATCACAACGGAAAAGACGGTCATCCGGATGGATGAGTTGAAAAAACCCGGCACGGTTCGGACGCTGACCGATGTGCTGACGGAAATCGGCGGCGTGGATGTTCAGCGTATTACTCCTCTGATCTCAAGCCCCGGCGATGAGGTCTCCATCCGAGGCTTGAACGAAGGGCGCATGGTTATCGAGATTGACGGCCGCCGGATCAATCACACCGGTCACATGGGAAGATATATTGTGGACTGGTCAACCCTGAACATGGATGATGTGGAGCGCATCGAAATCATCCGCGGCGGACATTCGGTGTTGCATCCTTTTGCCATCGGCGGCGTCATCAACATCATCACCAAAAAGGGTAAAAAAACAGATGAAGTCAAACCGGAGGTAAGCGTCAAAGCAGGTTACGGAGATTTTGACACTTATAATCTCTCTGCCTCGGTTAACGGAGGCGCGGCAAATCTCCTGTCTTATCACTTTTCGGCAAGCAGACAGGAGACTGACGGCTATCTGAGAAACAATTTTCAGGAAAATGACGCATTCAACGGGCATCTGACTTTTCATCTGCCATCAGAAGCCACTTTCAGCATCGGCGCAAAATATTCCGATGTGCTTTACGGATTCCCGGTGATCAATGATCCGAGCCGGGAAGATTACGATCCGGATTATCCCGACTTCATCGCAGATGCGGATCAGTTGAGACATCTGCCGGGACCTCAGTTACCCGGAGAGCGTGATCCGTACTGGGAAAAACATACCAGCTATTTGGATGCTGTGTTTCAAGTCCCTCTGGGACCGGGTACTGTGAAACTGCACGGATTTATGACTAACGGCAGACGCTGGATAAGCCAGTACAGCGGAACGACTTTTGTTGAAGATACATTCTCCGACGATGAGACAAGAGGATACATTGCGGAATATCAGGATATTAAGCTGTTTGATAATCGGCATCGCCTGACGCTCGGTCTGGAATATCAGGAACTGGGACAGCCCGCGAGCAATCCGATGATCTATTTAGTCAAATCAGCATATATTCAGGATATTATCCAAGTGGGAGAGCGTCTGACCCTTACGCCCGGCGTCCGATACTACCATGTGGATATGGATACCTACAATTCCCTGTTCGGAACAGGCTGGCCCACCGAGGGCAAGGAACAGACTGAGGACGGATTTTATCCGAGTCTGAAAGCAGATTTTCAGGCAACAGACGACACAGCCCTTTATGCAGCGGTGAGCCGTTCCTACCGGCTCCCCTGCCCCTGAGATTACTACTGGTGGGCGCGGTGCGCGTCCGAAGAAAATCCCACGCTGAATCCGGAATCCGCATGGGAATATGAAGCCGGAATTATACAGAATTTTAAAACAGTTACCGTCAGAGCCGCGGGCTGGTACTACGATATTCAGGACTTTATCAACGACAACGGCATTACTGCTCCCGGAAATGCTTTGGGAAGCAACTGTCTTTACAACATTGACCATGTAAAGCTTTACGGCGGGGAGTTGGAAGCATCTTTCAAATTGGAGAAATATTTTCATGCCACAGCATCTTATGTGTATCAGGAGTATGATGTGGAAGATAACAGCCTTGAAAAAGAATGGACTTATTATCTTCCCGCGTTGCTGCCCAAACATAAGATCAAACTGCTGGCGCGCTATAATCTCTGGCAGGACGGATGGCTTCAGTTAAGCGGGCGATATACGGGCGAGCGGGATGCACAGAAAGGCAAAAAATTAGATGACTATATCACTGTTGATATGGGATTTGAGCAGACATTTCAATTTGACGGGACTGAATATTCGGCAAATGTCTTTGTGAGCAATCTGACAGGAACGGATTATCAGGAGCAGTCCGGTTATACGATGCCCAAGCATGTGTGGGGATTTCAGGTGGGAGTGAAATTTTAAGAAATAGCTGAAAGCTCTAATACCGAATCGCTATTGAAAGTATTCGGCAGCAATTTTCAATAGCGATTTGGCATAAGCTGTAAGGCTTCCTGCTTAGAGCTTTCGGCTCTCTGATACAGAGGAGAAAAAATGAAACAGCTAAAACAGATGGTCGTGACGGCATTTATTGCTGTTGCAGTCCTCGCGGGTTTTTTTCCCTCACAGGCAGTAGCAGCGTGGGGGCGGGGTCATTTTTATGTGATCGGAATCGGTCCCTCGGACCCTCAGATGGCGACATTGCAGGCGCTGAACACGATCAGGCAGATGGATGCTATCATCGCACCGGAAGATCATGTCAAACTTTTCGGAGAGTATATCGGAGACAAACCCATTCTGTTTGATCCGTGGAAAGGCTTGTGGGACTACAAAGGAAAAGACTACAGGAGTCTGACAAAAGAAGAATATGCAGAGTTTAAAGTAGAACGCTTCAGGTTGCGGGATGAGCGGGTGGAGCAGATCAGAAAACTTATCGGCCAAGGGAAAAATGTCGGATTGCTCGACTCCGGCAATCCCAATCTTTTCGGCCCGAGTCATTGGTATTCAGAGCCTTTTGACGCACAGGATTTGGTCATTATTCCGGGCATGGGATGCGACGCCGCGGCAATGGCGGCGCTGGGCAAAAGCATTATCCCTGCCTACAAAACCCGTTTTGTCATGCAGACCGCGCCGATGTTTCTGACAGGACATGACTGGGAAGACCGTCAGATATTGAAAGACCTCAGCAAATATCCTGTCAGCATGATTCAGTACATGGCGCTGGGCAATCCTGAAAAACTGTTCTCATTGCTCAAAGAGATGTATCAGCCGGAAACACCCTGTGCGGTTGTGTTCTGGGCCGGCTATCCCGACCGTCAGCGCGTTGTGCGCGGCACTGTCGGAGATATGGCAAATAAACTTTCCGGTGAAAAAGAGAAATTTATGGGGCTTCTCTTTGTAGGCGATTTCCTTGAAGGCAAACCCTATGAAGGTGCCATGAAATTGCAGAATGAGGAAAAATAAGAATAAGAAGAACAAGGAGGAAAGAAATGAAGGCAGTAAAGTACATGATTGTAACGGGCATACTGACGCTCTTTGCAATCGCTTCGGCGCAGGCGCACATGCTCTGGCTCAATGTGGATGACTACACCCCGGTGCCGGGGAAAGCCGTTCAGATCGGCATCGGCTGGGGGCACCAGTTTCCCGGGGGAGAAACCATGAAGGAAGGTGCTTTGAACCGGGTGTATGTGCTTAACGAATCCGGGAATGAAATTGCTTTGAAGCAGATTTCGCCGGTGCAGTACAGTTTTGTCCCTGAAAAAGAAGGCAGTTACAGAATAGGCGCAAGTATCAATCCCGGTTTTCTCAGCAAGACAACAGACGGATACAAAATGCAGACCAAAAAGGGTTTGGAGAATGTTGTCTCATGTTTCCGTTTTGACATGCGGACCAAAGCTGTCATCATGGCAGGGGGCAAGGGAGAGAATTTCGGGACACCTGTGGGAGACGTCGCAGAGATTGTTCCGCTGAAAGACCCGACCGCTTTGAAAGAAGGAGACAATTTTCCGCTGAAAGTCATCTATGACGGAAAAGCCCTTGCCGATGCCCAAGTCAAGGCAACTTATGAAGGATTTGCCGGCGAGCCTCATACTTATCCATACGAGACAAAGACGGACGAGAAGGGTGAGGCAAGCGTGAAGATTGATAAAAAAGGAATCTGGCTGATAAGCGTGACGCATGAAATTCCTTATCCTGATAAAGAGGAATGCGACAAATACAGATATAATCAGACCTTTACCTTTAAAGTAAAATAATAATGCAGGGACACGCCGGCGGCGTGCCCCTACGGAATACTGAACAACCGAAAGGAAATTTTAAATGAGCAAATTTTTTACTCATATTGCGGCAAAGCATATTGTGACAGCGTTGCTGCTCATGGCGATGACAGGGTTTATTCAGAATGCGGACGCACAATGGGGACCCAAAACTCAATTGTATCTCGTCGGCATGGGAACCGGCGATCCTGACAATATCACTCTCAGAGCAGTCAATGTTATCAAGGACTCGGATATTGTCTTCTGTCACAAAAAAATGCGGGATCAGTTCCCCATTCTCTTGCAAGGCAAGGAAATCCATGATCCGGGATTCGGTATTTTTGCGGTTTACGGCAAAAACCCTGAAGAAGCAAAGCAGAACAAACGCTTCAACTATGAAGAAAAAATGAAGGAATTTGAGCAGATCAGCACCATCATCCGCAATGCGGTCAAAGAAGGCAAAGTAGTCTCTGTGCTTGATAACGGCGACGCCACCATTTACGGACCCAATATGTGGTATATGGAGGCATTTGAAGACCTGAAACCGGAAATTGTTCCGGGAATCAGCAGTTTTAATGCGGCAAATGCGGCTTTGCGTAAAGGGGTTACATCCGGAATCAAATCACATTCGGTTATTCTTACCGCTTCTTTCGGAAAAGAGGAATACAGCGGTCCCGACAGCATTGAAAACTTTGCACAGCATCAGGCAAGTATGGTTTTTTTCACCATGTTTCTGGATATGGAAAAGGTAGTAAAAGAACTGAAAACGCATTATCCCGCGGATACGCCCGTAGCGATTGTGCTTTTTGCAGGTTACAGAGATAAAGAGCAGGTGATTCAAGGCACGCTGGACACCATTCTGGAAAAGACAAAAGGAGAAAAACTCCCCTTTGAACATCTGATCTATGTGGGAGATTTTCTGAGCAACCGATATAAGAAAGCTGAGAAATAAGTAAAAATCTGTCAATGTTTCGACAGGCTCAACAACCTTTGCTGCCTGAGCGGAGCCGAAGGAACAGGCTCAACAACCTTTCATAAGAGACGCACTGCCGTGCGTCTCTGCTGCTCATGGAAAAACTGATTGATATGACAAAAAAACATCTTGCGATCCTGCTTGCAATTCTCTGCGTTACTTTTTCTGTTCCCTGTCTGAATGCCCATGACTATCAGGTATCATTGATAGCAGATACAGACATGGCATTGGATGACGCACGGACACTTATCATGCTGCTGAACTCGGACACAGCGAATATCAAACTGATTGTCTCATCTGACGGCGCAGCCTCTCCGCAGGCAGGTGTCGGGAATATCTCCCGGCTTCTGAACTGTTTTAACAAAAAAGACATACCGGTGGGAATCGGAAGCGTTTCGGACAAACCCGCGCCGCCATGGCGCACATGGTCTGAAAACCTGACGCTGCCGGAGTCGGCATCAACCGCGTCAGAGAGTCATACTATGTCTGCAAGTGAGACAATTTTGAAAACCCTGAACGCCGTTGACGGAGAACTGATTTATCTTTGTCTCGGTCCTCTGACAAATCTGGCAGATGCGCTCCGCTCAGACCCCGGCATAAAAAAGAAAATCTCAAGCCTCGTATTTTTCGGCGGAATGCCCGGCGACGCCGATCCGGGTTGGAATTACAAGCGTGATTCTGAATCTGCTGATTTTGTATTCAAATCCGGCTTGAATATCTATTCACTTCATATTCCGGACGAAAAATTGCTGCTGTTTGATCAGAAATTTTTTGACAGAATAACTGCCATGAACACACCTGCTGCGCGCATGGTAACGGCTTTGCACAAAAGCCCTGCTGTCAGCAAATTGCTCTCCGAGGGGCATTTCCGTGTGTGGGATGAAATGACAGCGATTTATCTGCATTATCCCTCTCTGTTCAAATTTGCTCCCGCAAAAATATCCGGTGTGATGCAAATAGCTGATTTTAAGTCAGATCAGATTCAGGAAGTTTATCTCAGGCTTCTCAGCCCCAGTTCGGATGCTCATTTAGATGCACGGGAATCTGTCGTGCTGAATCATTTTCCGGCTGATCCTTCTCTGTTCAGAGATGATGTAAGCCCTTATGTTGAAAAGATTATTCAAAGACACGGGCTTGAAGAATGGAAGGCATGTGTGCTGACCAATGAGTTTCACCGTCATCTGGGAATCTATTCCATTGTCGGCGCCAAAATGGGAATACGGGCGCGGGAAATTCTAGAAGCGCCGTTTGACACATTGGAAGTTATCTCATTGGCAGGAGACAAACCGCCGCTCAGTTGCATGAATGACGGATTGCAGGTGTCCACCGGCGCAAGTCTGGGACGGGGCGCGATCCGCCTGTCTGATGAAAAGTCTCAGCCCGCATCCATTTTTAACTACAAAAATCAAAGCCTGACATTGAGAATCAAATCAGAGATATTGGAAAAAATAAAGTCGGATATTGATACGGCGGTAAAAACTTACGGCGGAATGAATGCCGAATATTTTGAGCATATTCGCAAACTGTCAGTAAGATATTGGTATGAATTTGATCGGAAGGAAATATTTGAAAAGGTTATGACAGAAAAAGAGTAAATTCAGATAAAAAACTAAATTTTATGACAAAGCAAATCTTTTCCTTATTCATGGCCGGCGCTGTCTGTATTCTGATTCACGGGTTTTTCCCGAAAACCGTATCTGCACACGGCGTCGGATACAGAATTGTCGAAAGCGGCAAAGCCGTTACGCTTGAATTTTATTACTCAGGAGGAGAACCTTTGAGTTATGCACAGGTTCTGATTTTCGATCCGCAGGATCAGAAAACCGAGTATCAGAACGGCAGAACCGATAAAAAAGGCAGATTCGCTTTTTATCCGGATACTGCCGGAAAATGGCGTATCGAAGCAAATGACGGGATGGGACACAAAGTTGCGGCACAAGTCGGAGCCGTATCGGATAGCGGAAAAACGGATCAAACAGGTTCCCGAAATCAGACGAAGACAGAGCATCAGTCATCTCATGCGGTCGGGACCATTGCAGGACTGAGCCTGATATTGAATCTGGTCTTCATCTGTTATTTTCGGAAAGCAGGAAAAAAGACAATGTTCGGGAACCACGGGAATTTGCAGTGAATCTTGCCGGGGTGCCATGTTTACCGACGGCAAAGTATGAATAAAGGTCAGAGGTCAGGGGGAGATTTACCTCTGACCCCTCATATCTTTCAAAAAGGAGAAACATTTTATGGAAATTCCGAAAGGTTGGTTTCTGCTGCATCTGCCGAAATACAAGACGCCGAGCGTCTTTGATCTGCACGAAAGAGGCTTGTTCATGTTTTTGCCTTATGTCAGCCGGAAAAGCGCGGCTTGCCTGATTATCAATGAAGACAGCCATGTAAGCATGTATTACAGATACATCACGGAAGGGCATACGGTTCAGGGAAATATTGCCTACGCATATATGGTTCATAAAGGAATCGTCAGGCTGACAGCGGACATGAAGCTCAACGAAGAAGAACTTGCAGGTATCGGCGAGTCCGAGACAAAAGAGGAAATCCTGCGGGTTTATGAGGAATGGCAGAAAGCATACATTCCCTTACAGGCAGACGGTACGCCGGATAAGGCTGAATTGGGCAAAAAACTGAAAGCTTCTCTGAATGAGGGCAAAAAGCTGCTGAGAGAAGAAGTCAGGAAGAGAAACACCGGCTGGGTAGAGCCTGCTCTGACCCGAATGATAGGAGATTTCAGATTGAGACTGTACGAACTGGTATCGGGCGAACTGTATCCCGATTATCGGGTAAGAGGCGGTGAGGATACGGAAGAGGGACTGATCAAAAAAATACAGTTGTTCAACCGAATCTGTGAAAGCAGCGATCCGGAGAATCTTCTGAAGCCGGACGGAAACAGATGGCAAAGCAAAGATGAGATATGGGACTGCTGGGTCGGATACACAGGCTCAGAGACCGAAGCCGAGCGGATCTGTCAAACAATGGAAGCGGTATTTGCGCCGCTGTCTGCAAGATTGTAATCGTCATTATCGGAAATAAAAAAAGTTCTCGCAAAGGCGCTGAGTGTGCAAAGATGCAGGAAAAAGGAGGGTTGCTCAATTGCGGGCATCTGATTTTCCGCCTTTGCGCTCTTTGCGTTCTTTGCGAGAGACAAACCCCTCTGCGTGAGAGACCATATTGATCTGAAAGGAAAACGCAATAAATGAAAAAACTCTCTGTTTTGGCGCTATGTTTTGTGATGCTGACGACTCATCCGGTTCTGTCCGAGGATAAGGCAGAATCTGACAAAGCCGTTGTCATGGAAAGCTTGGAAGTGACTGGCGAAAGAGTTGAGCTGAGTCCGCTCAAGACCGAAGTATTCATGGAAGAGTACAATATTGCCGGACAGCCGACCAATATTCTGGATATTATCAAAGACCGAGCCAGCATTGATTTTCGGGGGCAAAGCGATCTGGTGCCGCAGGACGACGTGATTCAGATGAGAGGATTTGATACCCGTCAGTTTCTGACAGCGGTGGACGGTCTCGTGATTCAGAAAACCGGCGGATTCTGGGGCGATCACAATATAGATTTCGGTATTATTCCCTATTCGATTGTCGAAAGCATTGAGATTATCTCAGGTCCCCACTCCGCACTCTATGACGGCAAAAGTCTCGGCGGCATTATCAACTTTAAAACCAAATCGCCCAAATATTATGAATCGCCTTCTTTTAACGGAGAAATTTCAGGTTCTTACCGCTCTTACAATACTAACAGCCAGACAGCTTCCGGTGACGGCGGCAGCGAAAATTTCAGCATGGGATTTTCCTATGAGCGATACCATACAGACGGCTATCTGAGAAACAACGCTGCCGATATTGACACGATGGTCGGCCGTATGGCTTATAAACTTTCCTCAGGCGGGTATCTGCGTCTGACAGGAAGTTACAGCGACATTGAGCGGGAAATCCCGGCAGCCAATGATCCGGACAGAGCGGATTATGACAGCAGCTATCCGCTTGTCAAGACAGGCGATGTGGAAGCCCGGTGGCAGAATCCCAATGATGACAGCCGCAGAAATTACAGCGGAAACACCACCCGCTTTGATTTTCAGCAGCCTTCGGATTTCGGCACTTTCTCTTTGGGCGCTTATTATACAGATGAGGAACAGGAATATCTCCGGCAAGGGTTTGACTACAGCGGATATACGACCAATTATGTCTCATACGGCGGCGTTCTGAAACATGAATTTTCCCTGTCTGAAAATCACCGCCTGACCACAGGCTTTGATACAGCACAGCTTTATACGAAATACACAGAGAAAATTGTGGAGACTTACGCCGGTTTTGTTCAGGATCAGTGGAAAATTATTCCCCGTCTCACCCTGACTGCGGGTCTTAGGTATGAAGACATAGCGATATGGTGGAACAACTGGTGGTCTCCGTCCAAAACCTATCCTGACGGCGCATATAAAGACCCGAGTCATCCAGAAGAGAATGTCAGACGCGATTATGATGAGTTTGTGCCTAAGTCCCTTCTGACGTATCAGATGGATGATCTGGCTGAATGGCTCAAAGATACTTCTGTATCCTTGGGAATCAGCAAAATATGGACTCCGAGAAGCTATTGCGAAGTGTGCAGTTGGGGTTCCGGTATTGAAATGGAGCCGGCAGAAGGCATCGGCTATGATCTGATTTTCTCCCGAAGGCTGTGGAATGATGTTTTTTTCAACATAGATTTCTCACATTATGACTTCAGCGATTATCCGATCTGGGCAAACGCGGCAACGGATTACTTTAAAAATTCCCTCTGGGGACGCCGGATGATTTCGCTGGAAGATGTTATAAAAGAAGGCATAGATGCGGAAATCAACGGTCATATCCTGAAGAATCTCGGATTTTATGTGAGCTATTCCTTTAATGAATGGAAATATGAAGGTCCTCACAACGGCGGACCCGAGGAATGGGCAGATCAGGATTTGAGCGACAGAGCCAAACACCACCTGAATGCCGGTCTCAGGTACCGTGCCTTTGAAAATACGCTCATGCTTTTAGATTACAAATATCAGTCGGATCAGACGCAGCAGTTGACAGAGATGATTGACGATGATCCGAGCAATCTCTTTATCAAAGAAGTCTCGTTAGACAGCTTTTATGTATTTGATTTTGCAGTTGAACAGACATTGTTTACCGAATGGAACAGGCTTAAAAAAGGAACGCTTAAGCTCTACGTCAGCAACCTGCTGGATGAGGAATATTCCAACAGCCGCGGGTATCCCATGACGGACAGAACTTACGGCGCCTCGTTGAGTTTCAAGTTTTAAGGATTCAATGTTCAAGTTTTTGCGGCTTTCTGTTATTCCGGAGTGCTGAAATGAAATTTTAGCACTCCGGAACGCAGCCCGCCTGTTCCTCAGAATCAAATTAACTGACGGCGCGGGAGTTTTTTATAATATCCTGATAAAATATGTCATTTCGAGAGAAAGAATCTCTGTCATTCGGCGCGGCAGCTTCTGCCGGCACCTCTCTCTTAATTTTGATGCAGAATGTTCAGAAAAGAAAAAATCTTGACATTTCGGGCAAAATGTGGGAAAAAATTCCTCTTTAAATAAAGGGAAAGCAGGTGATTCGGAGGTGTCATTGTTTCGACAGGCTCAACAACCTTCTAATGACATAAAAGTAGAACGGGTTTCAAACCCGTTTTACTGAAACGGGTTTCAAACCCGTTTTACTGAGATTTTTCGCTGCGCTCAGAAGGTTGTCAACCTTCTAATGACATAAAAGTAGAACGGGTTTGAAACCCGTTTTACTGAGATTTTTCGCTGCGCTCAGAAGGTTGTCAACCTTCTAATGACATAAAAGTAGAA
>JFJP01039233.1_pt1 | contig 18664 bp, 25 predicted proteins | sample 431651 | NCBI WGS metagenome assembly JFJP01 (sample SAMN02602958, study PRJNA72255) | Microbial mat metagenome, whole genome shotgun sequencing project. | biome: fresh water; feature: sink hole; material: water; isolation source: purple microbial (photo- and chemosynthetic) mats found in...
AAAAAGCCGTAACTTTGTAAAAGCAAGCAATCAAACCATGAAAATAGTAAACCCCTTATACGACAAAGCTTTTAAGTACCTTATGCAAAACGAAAGCCTAGCAAATAGTTTATCGTTTGCCCTTTATTCTGACGATGCAAAAATAGGCAATTAGAGAATTGTGTTGTTTCGTATTTGAAAAAAGAGTTTAGAGGAGAATCAAATATTCTAAAGAAACTCAGAATTGTTAAATAATGTTTAAACAATTAATTTTCCGCTCGTTTATTCATTTGTTAGTATTACTTTCGCACGCAAATGCTATGCTTTTTTTACTACTGAAAAGGTAATTTTAAAAAGGTAAGAGAATCTTTAATTTTGGGGTATAATTAAGCATATCTTTCTGAAAATAAACTTCATAAAATAAATAAAATGAAAATTAAAAATAAAGTATTACTTATGATTCTCGATGGTTGGGGAATTGGAAACGGTACTGAATCTGATGCCATTCAAAAAGGCAACACTCCCAATATCGATAAATTATTGTCTAAATATCCTAATTCACAATTACTTACCGATGGCGAGAATGTGGGATTGCCCGAAGGACAAATGGGAAATTCGGAAGTAGGACATCTGAATATTGGTGCAGGACGAATTGTTTTTCAAGATTTGGGCAAAATCAATAACGAAATTAAAACAAACAATATAGCTAAAAATCAAACCATTGTAGAAGCATTCAATTATGCCAAAACCAATAACAAAGCGGTTCATTTCATTGGATTGATTTCTGACGGTGGCGTACATTCATTGGACACGCATTTGTACAAATTGTGCGATATTACAAAGGATTTTGGGCTCGAAAAAGTATTTATTCATGCCATAACCGATGGACGCGATACCGACCCCAAAAGTGGCTTGGGATATATGCAAAATTTAGTGAAGCACTTAGAAACCTCTAATGGCAAAATAGCAAGCTTAATAGGTCGATTTTACACCATGGACAGAGACAAACGTTGGGAAAGAGTGAAAATCGGCTACGACCTTATGGTGAATGCTAAAGGAACGCCTTCGCAAAATGTGTTGGAAGCCATTCAAAATTCATACAGCAACAACATTACCGATGAATTTATCAAACCAATTGTAATGACCGACGAAAACGGAAGCCCACTTACCAAAATACAAGAAGGCGATGTGGTTTTTTGTTTTAATTACCGCACCGACCGTTTGCGCGAAATTACAACCGTTCTTACGCAAGAAGACAAAAGCGAGTATTCGATGAAGACTATGCCGCTTTATTACCTCACCATGACTCGTTACGACGAGAAATTTAAAAACATAAAAGTTGTTTACGACAAGCTAGACCTTAAAAATACACTTGGCGAGGTTGTTTCGCAACTAGGTTTGAAACAACTTAGAATTGCAGAAACTGAAAAATATGCTCACGTAACTTTCTTCATGTCGGGTGGGAGAGAGGCTATTTTTGAAGGCGAAGAACGCATTTTGAAAAATTCGCCCAAAGTTGCAACTTACGACTTGCAACCCGAAATGAGTGCCTACGAAGTGAAAAATGCTTTGGTAGCTGAATTGAATAAAAATACCCACGATTTAATTATTTTGAACTTTGCAAATGGCGACATGGTAGGGCATACCGGAATTTACGAAGCCATTTTGAAGGCAGTAAATGCTGTTGATACCTGTGTGGGTGAAGTTGTAGAAACTGCAAAAGCAAATAATTACTCGGTAGTTATTATTGCCGACCACGGCAATGCCGACTATGCAACAAACCCCGATGGAACACCAAACACAGCGCATTCGCTCAATCCTGTACCTTGTATTTTGATAAACGATGAATACAAGCAAATTAAAAATGGAAAACTAGCCGATGTTGCGCCCACTATTCTTACTTTAATGGGAATTGAAATTCCAAAAGAAATGACGGGTGAAATTTTGGTTAATTAGAATAAATTTCAAGGTGTTTTTTTTTTGAAAACTTTATGTTGAATGATTTTAATCACCTTATAAAAACAAAAAGCTCGCTTTTCACAAAGTGAGCTTTTTTTATTGTTTTATTTAATCTAAACTTTAAACTATGAAAAAACCTTTTTCTTTTTATTCGTTCACAAATTTAGATAATCTTTTAGTTAATAAGCTTTAATGCCTGTTAATTAGAGTTAAATCTTAAATTGTTATTTTTTGGAAATAGTTTTCTCGTATTTCATTCGTTCTTTAGTGCATTAAAAATTCCATTTGCAGCACGCTTAGATGCGCCTGCGCCGCCTAGTTTCTTAAAAAGTTCGGCATAATTTGAAATCATATATTGCCTATATTCTTCATTATTAAGCATCTTATCTAATTCTAAAATCAAATTTTCTACCGTCAAATTGTGCTGCAAAAGTTCCACATTTACTACTTTGTCCATAATGATATTTACAAGCGAAACGTATTTTACGTTTATTAACATTTTGGCTAGTAAATAATTAAGCTTGCTTGTGAGAAAACAAACTACATGTGGTACATTAAACAAAGCCGTTTCGAGTGTAGCCGTACCCGAAGTTACAAGAGCAGCTTGGGAGTGTTGCAAAATTTCGTAAGTTTGGTCAAAAAGCAGCTTTATATTTTCATTTCCAATGAATTGAGCATAGTATTCTTTGCCAAAAGAAGGCGCACCTGCTATCACAAACTGATAATCGGGAAACTTTTTTGCCGCTTCGAGCATTAAAGGCAATTTGGTCGAAATTTCGGCTTTCCTGCTTCCTGGTAGTAAAGCTACTATGGGTTTGTTTTCTAACTTATTTTGCTCTATAAAAGCATCAAAGCTTGGAATTAACGCTTTTTTCTTTTCAAATTCATCTAAAATTGGGTGTCCCACATAAGTAACATCGTAGCCCCAAGGTTTGTAAAAGTCTTGCTCAAAAGGCAAAATGACAAACATCTTGTCAATGAGCTGTTTGATTTTTTTCACACGCCACTGACGAGATGCCCACACTTGAGGTGCGATATAATAAAATAGCTTATAACCAAAGGGTTTCATAATTCTAGCCATGCGCAAGTTAAAGCCCGAATAGTCGATAAAAAGAACTACATGCGGATTAAATTCAAGAATATTCAATTTACAAAAACTAAAGTTTTCTTGTATTTTTTTGTAATTTTTGACAACCTCGCTCACGCCCATAATGGCATGGTGTCTGTAATGTTTTACCAACTCTGCGCCTTTAGCTTGCATTAAATCACCGCCCCAAACTCGAAATTCTGCTTCAATATCAAGCTTTTTAAGCTCGGTTATTAAATTGGCTCCATGCAAATCGCCTGAAGCTTCGCCTGCTATAATATAATATCGCATTTTTTTATTTGTTTGTTTTTCTGTTTAAAATGTGTATCCTAAATTGAAAGTCATTGGAATCATAACTCCTTCATTTTTAGGAAAAAGATTACCATTTGAATAGTGAGCAATTCGTACTTCGCTATTAAATTGTCGGTTTTTTCCGAAATAAAATCCAGCTCCCATAAAATCTTGGAACGTGAACTTAGGACCAGTTTCAACTTCATCTATCATTAGTTTTGAGATAAAAGTAGGACCCGCAAGCGAGTAATTTAGATAAAAATCGATAGGTTTGGTACGAATCAAATTGAATCGAAATACTGGAAATGCTGAGAGTGTGAAAAATTTATCGTCGTCGATATTTGAAACCCAATACGACAGGCTTGTTCCCCAATCGAGCATAAATACTTTTCTGCCATGAAAAACATTACGTTGATAATGTAAAGTAATACCGGATTTTACTTGAGCCACTCCACCCCAAAAAATAGGTATTTTTCTACCCGACACAAACGAATTAACCTCGTATCCGAAAGCATTGGTTGAGTAACCAACCTGAATCATATGTTTTGGAAAAAGATAGTCGCTTTGTGCTTTTTCTTCTACTTTTTCTTGTGGTAGCGGAGTCATGTTGAATGTAAACCCGCCACTCAAAAAAGTGGTTTGAGGCTGATTAGCTGTCTCATTTGCAGGCGAATATGCCGAAGTTATTTGAAAAGCCCATTTTGCACTGTGTTGGTATTTTATTCCACCTGCAAATAAAAATGTTCCATAGCTCACATCTTTTACAACTACTTCATTGGCATCGTTGCTAAAGCCGCTGCGAGTTATCACGCCAAGTCCAGCTTCTGCAAAAAGCTTGATTTTGGGAGTTATCGGAGCTTGACCTTTTAACGTAAAACCGCCAACATTCATATAAACAGGGTGGTTGTGTCCGTCGCCGTTTACGTTTTTGTAGCGAACCCATAAAACGGGGCGCATGTAGCTTATTTGTGCCGATAAAAACTCGTTGAAATTGTAACCAATTGGTATTATGCGTACTGCCCAATGCGGAACAGTTACTTCGTCAACAGTATATCCGGGCTCTAATTCTTTAGCCGAAAAAGGATAGTTTATGGAACCAATATTGATTTCAAAATACGATTTTGTTAAAAAAGAAGGGTATTGAGTTCGTTTTTCTTGTCCAAAAACGGTGGAAATAGAAAATACTGAAACTAAAAAAAGCGTATAAATGATAGTTTTTTTCATATTTTTTGCTCTATTTTTATTTGTTTTGTTAAGTGAAGAATGAAAAAAGTATTCTTACTTAATATTAAATGTTTGATTATTAATGAATTTAATCGAAATACTTATTCGTTTTTCAAAGTTTAAAATTAAAAAAAATACTTAGAACAAATAAAAATATTATTGACTTCAATAAAGATAGCTTCAACCAAATTAAACAAAAAAGTATTGCTAAATTAAAAATTTTTCTGTTAATTCGATTTTTAATATGAATACAGTAAATCTTAAAAATTTAATAATTTGAAAAAATAGATGATGAAAAAAATTAGCTTTATTTTATTTAGTTTTTGTTTGCTTACTTTTAGCTTGCAGGCTCAAGAAAATGCCGAACAAGTTGCAAGGCACAAATTTGGTTTTGTTACGGGATATGCAAATCAATCTTTTTTGGGAGTTTCTTATACATACAATGTTATGTTCTTTCAATTGCAGCATTACTTTAGCTTATCGGATAAGGAGAAATGGGACATAGAACTCATTACTCAGCCTCAATTTAATACTGTTCGCTACAAGGAAATTGATTTTGAGTCAGAAATAAGCTCAGGTTTTGAGTTTGGGGTAAACATCGGATTTCTTTTCAGGCGCAAGATTGCAACCGATAACGTGCACATTTACACATTTATTAGCACAGGACCTCACTATGTTTCGGGCACTCCCGACAGACAAGTTCCTGGCTTTATTTTTTCCGACAATCTTTTTTTAGGATTTGACGTAAAGCTTACCGACAAACTTTCGTTCGATATTCGTTCGGGCATACGACATATAAGCAATGCAAGTATAAAACAACCTAATAGAGGAGTCAATTCTTCGGTTGTAAATGCAGGTGTTTTGTTGAAATTATAACGTAATTTTTTCACTATTTTATTTGAATAAAATAATCAAGTGAACTTTGTTTAAATGCTCAAAATTAAGATATTCTAAAAATATTTATTTTATTGGTTTAAAAAAACAGATTGTTGATATTTGCTTTTATACACAAACATCAATAATCTGTTTTTTTATTTTTTTTATTTAGTTTAATTACTTGTTGAATTGATATTTACACAATTTATTGAAAGTCTTAGTTTAGCCAAATGTTAAGGCTTCACTACTTTTCCCATAAACAGAATCGATTTATTTTGATTTTCGGTTAAAACAAATATAAAAGGTCGGTCAGCTTTAAATTCGACATTTTCTAAATCATTGATTATAGATGATTTGCGTACCATAACTACCGCCGTAGCAGCAGCAGCTTCAGTTCCTTCTTCGTCGATGCCTATTTTTGCTTTGTGAATTACTTTGTCTATTTTTAGGTCATCGTTTTTGCCCATTCCTGTGAAGTTTGCGTTATTAGTAAAGGCTATTTTCATGCCCATTGCCGAAAGTACTTCGCTGAGTTCAAATTCCGATTCTATCTCAAACTTTGGCATAGAAAGTTGAACTTTAGCTTCTTGCATGTTTTTTGTCCATTCTATATAGGTTTTGTAATCCAATGTTCGTTGCAAATTGTCAAAACCTCCTATATTTTTGGGCATAAATAAATACAGTGCGGCGGCATTGCCTTTGTATGGAATTTCTACTGCTTTAAAAAGTTCATTTTCAAAATAATAGAGTGTCTTGTTGGTATTCATAAAATCCGTTTCCATCGAATCCGTTTCGCTCAAAAAGAAGTTTGATTTTTTGGTAAGCTCTTTATCAAAAGCTTTAGACCACCCGCCGTAAAAGTATATGGCATTGGTTAATACGAGTCGTGTATTTGCTGAAAGTACATTATCGGGAATCAACTTTTTTATCTTGTCTTTAGTTTTCTTTTCTACCCATTCATTAATTTCTTTTTGGCATTTTTCATGTTCGTTGATGAAACTTACTAGATTAAATGGAGCATTAAATTTTGTATTGAGCAGTTTAATGTACTCTTTACTAAATGGATATGATTTTTCAGCCCAAATAGAATTAGCATTGAATAGTTCTATATTGTCGGTAATAAAACTAGAATTCAAACTACGATGAAAATCGGAGTAACTATCTGACACTAAGCCCACACTGTCAGGCAAATACAATACTTCGCCCATGCTTTTTTTCGTTTGAACTTTTGCACCGCAATACGTCATGCTAAGTGCCGAGGAGATGCTAAAAGGCGAAAAAATAACATTTTTTGCACTATTTCCTGCTGTATTGAACACATCGAAACCAAATTGGTTTATACTTCGGCTGTATAAGAAGTCCGTTTCTTGTGCTAAACTTGTGAGTACTAATAAACTCATTATTAAAGTTGTTAATGTTTTCATACTGTTTGTATATTTAATGAGAAATTGAGTTTTATTTTTTAGAAGCTATTTTAGTAAAAATTAAATTATGTTCTATTTTATTGAGTATTTTATTTAATTTTGTTCAAAATGTGCTTATTCAAAGCTAGAGACACCTTACAATTATTGCAATTTAATTTAATATTTTGTTTAATAAATAGTTAAACTACTTTAATTAAATTTAACTTTAATTGTTTTTGTTTGGAAAATACATTTGCTTGTATAAAATTATCACAAGTTACAACAAAAAAATAGTTTTAAAAAGTAATAAACGAAAAAAAATGATTGGTACAATAGTAAACGTAATTACTGTAATAATTGGTACATTTATAGGTGTATTATTTAAGTCGAAGTTGCCCGAAAAACTTGTGAAAATTATTTTTCAATCCTTGGGCTTGTTCACTTTGTTTTTTGGCATTGCTATGTCGCTCAAATCCGATAATTATTTAGTGATTATCTTTAGTTTAGTTTTGGGAGCTATTATTGGGCAATTAATTGATATCGAGAAACATTTGAATAATTTTAGCGAGAAAGTAAAGCAAAAAGCCAAGCTGAATTCTTCAACGTTTAATGAAGGTTTGATTACCGCATTTTTGCTTTTTTGCACCGGACCTATGACTATTTTGGGTGCAATTGACGAAGGTTTGCGCTCTAATTCAGACCTGCTGCTTATGAAAGCTGTTCTTGATGGTTTTGCTGCTATTGCGCTCACTTCGGCTTTGGGGATTGGTGTTGGTTTTTCTATTGTTCCGTTATTTTTATATCAAGGAGCACTTACTTTGGCGGCTATGTTTTTAGGAGATTTTTTGCCTGAAAATATTATAACCGAAATTTCGGCTATTGGCGGTATTTTGCTTATTGGAATGGGGATTACTATGCTCGAAATCAAAAATATAAAGGTAATTAATATTTTGCCTGCAATAATAATTATGCCTATTTTAGCTTATTTGGTTTCATTTTTGTAACTTTACATTTCTATTTTAACTTAATTTTCAACTCATTAAAAAGAATTTATTAAAACAAATTAGATTTGATTAATACTTTAATCTAATCTTTTAATTCATTAAAAAACATTTAGTTAATTTAAGAAATATTTTATAAATTTACTTTATTATGAAAAAAATATTCTCACTCCTGTTGCTTGTTTTTGCTTTTATCGTAACCAATGCGCAAAACAATATTAATTTGATAGAAAATTCAAAAAATGGTTACAAAAAAGAAAGTCTTGGCGACTCCGTCAATTCTACCGATGGTGAATTATTGCCAGTTATTTCAGCCGATGGTAAAACGCTTATCTTTTGTATCAACGGACACCCCGAAAATGTTGGCGGTTATGGCGAAGATATTTGGGCATCGAAGTGGAATGCAAAAGGCTATTGGCAAAAGGCTAAAAACTTAGGCAAACCGCTCAACAATGATTCAAATAATTCGGTTTTTGGCTTTTCGCCCGATGGAAACTCCATTTTTGTGATGGGCGAATACAACGACGATGGTTCGCACAAAGCCGGAGGTGTTTCGGTAAGTACGGCTACCGCTAATGGTTGGAGCGTGCCGCAACGACTTGAAATTGAAGATTATTACAATGATAGTCATTTTGCAAATTACTGTCTTTCGCCTGCACAAAACGTAATTATTATGGCTGTGCAACGAAAAGAATCCACTGGCTTGAGCGACCTTTGGGTTAGTTTTAGAGAAACCGAATTTAAGTGGTCGAAGCCTTTGAACATGGGAGCTGTTCTTAATTCAACACAACACGAAGCAAGCCCGTTTTTGGCTGCCGACAACAAAACGCTTTATTTTGCTTCAAACGGGCACCCTGGATACGGTTCGTTCGACCTTTTTGTGTCGAAACGCTTGGACGACACATGGACTAATTGGTCGGTGCCTCAAAATTTGGGTTCGGAAATCAATACCACCAAGCTCGAAGCTTTTTATACAATTCCCGCTTCGGGCGAGTACGCTTACCTTGTGTCGGAAGACAATTCGATAGGTGGAACCGATATTTTTAAAATAAAATTACCCCAATCGGCTAAGCCAGACCCTGTTATTTTGGTTTACGGAAAAGTTTCTTATACCGATGGAACGCCTATTGATGCCGACATTATTTACAAAGAAGAAGGCTCTACTCAAGAAGGAATTGCCAAATCAAATTCTTCTACCGGCGAATACAAAATTGTTCTTTTGAGTGGTAAAAAATACCAAATTACTTTTACAGGTGCTACCATTGTAGAAAAAACAGAAAAAATTGATGCAACGGCTTACAAAGAATATACCGAAATAGAAAAAAATTACATTTTGGCTAAGAAAAAGGTAAGTTCGGTAGCTGACAACTCATCTGAAATTACTTCAAACACAAACTCTTCTACCGAAACGAATGCTTCGGGCGGAATAGATAATTACAAACCCACAGCTGTTTATTTTGACTACAAACTTGCCGAACTTACGACCAAAGCAAAGGCGGAACTCGACAAATTGAGTGATTTTTTGCTTAAAAATGCCACTAAAAAAGTTTCTCTTTTTGGGCATACCGACAGCAAAGGCGAAAATGAAGCCAACATAACACTCTCAAACGAGCGCACCCAAGCCGTTAAATCGTACTTAGAAGCCAAAGGAATAGGAGCCAATCGAATTTCGATTCAAAGTTTTGGCGAAGAAAAACCGGCTAAAAGCAACGATTCGGATAAAGGTAGAGCTTTGAATAGACGTGTAGAAATTAATTTGGCAGAGTGATTTGAGAGTGAATTAGTTAGCGAAGAAGGACTTTTAAAAAAGAAAAGTACGCAATAATAATTTATAATTTTCAAAAATTGTTTATGAAAATTAATTTTTGAATAGAGTATAAATTTAAAACCGAATTACTTTCTTTGCGAACTATTTTTATTTGGTATTGCAACTAAAAATAATTTTATACATTAAATAAAATACTTCCCGAATGTTTTTACTTTCGGGAAGTTTGCATTGATAAGTTAATTATAAAAACTCATGAAATTACTCACACACTTTGGTAGATATTATATGTTGATGGCTAAAACATTTGCTAAGCCACAAAAAAATAGTATTTATTTCAAACAAACCATTAAAGAAATAGACAAGTTGGGCATTAATTCAATCGGAATTGTGTTTATTATTTCGGTATTTATGGGAGCAGTTATAACGCTTCAAACGCGTTATAATTTAGAAAATCCACTTATTCCGCTGTATTTGGTGGGTTTAACGGCACGCGATACCATGATTTTAGAGTTCTCTTCCACTATCGTGGGCTTGATTTTAGCCGGAAAAGTTGGCTCTAATATTGCCTCCGAAATAGGAACTATGCGAGTTACCGAACAAATTGATGCGCTTGAAATTATGGGAATTAACTCGGCTAGCTATCTTATTTTTCCTAAAATTATTGCCGCTATTTTTATCAATCCGTTTCTCAATATTTTGAGTATGTTCGTGGGCATTGCCGGCGGTTGGGTGGCTGCGGTTTCGTCGGGTGCGCTTTCTACTGCCGATTATCTTTATGGTATTCATTATGCTTTTATTCCCTATTACATTGTGTATTCGATGGTTAAGACGGTTGTGTTTGCCTTTATTATAACTTCTGTGCCGGCTTATCATGGGTTTTATGTCAAAGGCGGTGCGCTCGAAGTAGGAAAAGCAAGCACCAAAGGCGTGGTGTATAGCAGTATTTTAATTTTGCTTTTCAATGTAATAATAACTCAACTAATGCTTGCCAAATGATAGAACTTAAAAACGTGCGAAAAGCATTTTCGGGTAGAGAGGTTCTCAAAGGAATAAACATCGTTTTTGAGAAAGGAAAAACCAACTTAATTATTGGGCAAAGTGGTTCGGGAAAAACCGTTTTACTTAAATCAATTATTGGATTGCACGAAATTGACGACGGACAAATTCTTTTCGACAACCGCGACTTTACACACATGCGAAACCGCGACAGAAAAAAAATACGACAAGAGTTTGGAATGGTTTTTCAGGGAGGTGCTCTTTTCGATTCGGCTACGGTGGAAGAAAACGTGATGTTTTCACTCAACATGTTTACCGACAAAACTTACGAAGAAAAGCTCGACAGAGTCAATTTTGTGCTTAAACGTGTCAATTTGGTGAATGTAAACCACCTTTTTCCGTCGGAAATTAGTGGAGGAATGCAAAAGCGGGTTGCCATAGCACGTGCCATTGCGCTAAATCCGCGCTACTTATTTTGCGACGAACCAAATTCGGGATTAGACCCCAAAACCGGTATTGTTATCGACAATTTAATTCGAGAAATTACCGAAGAATATAATATTACAACCATAGTAAATACGCACGATATGAACTCGGTAACTGAAATTGGCGACAAAATTTTATACCTTTATTTAGGTGAGCAAAATTGGGTAGGCAATAAAGATGAAATTTTCAATTCTGGTAGCGAACAGCTTGATAATTTTGTTTTTGCAACTACTTTGATGCGTAAAATTAAGAATAATTTTAAATGAAAATTTGATAGCGTATAGAGTAACCGAAATTTTAAAGAATGTAAAATTAGCCAATTTATAAAAATCATGTTATGAAATAGGCTTATTGTGGCAAGTCGCCAACTTTGAAAATGGCAAAAGGCACGGCTCGTGCATTCGATACAATAGAAAAGACCAAATAAAATACAACCAAACATTTGTTAATGACAGAGTTGTGAAGAAAATAAAAAATTCAAAAAAATAATAATAATGAAAAAATTAATTACCGCAAGCTTAATGTTTCTTGTTTTTGCATCATGCTCAAATACAGAGACTTCAACTCAAAGCGATGAAACTCAATACACAAAACTCGAAGGAACAGTTATGGGAACTTTCTTTCACATAACGTATTTACACCCACAGCAAAGGGATTTTTCCAAAGAAATAGATAGTATTTTTGTTGCTTTCAACGCTAGTCTTTCTACTTACCAAGAAAATTCGGTTATTTCAAAAGTAAATAGAAATCAAGATGTTGAGCTCGATGCGTATTTCGTAACTTGTTTCAACAAATCGCGCGAGGTGTATGAAAAAACAAACGGTGCTTTTGATATTACCATTGCTCCTATTGTAAATGCTTATGGCTTTGGATTTACCGAAGGCAAGAATTTAGAAAAAAAGCACATCGATAGTTTATTGCAATTTGTGGGAATGGAAAAAGTACGCATAGAAAACAACAAAATAGTTAAAAAATTACCTGGTGTTATGCTCGATGGAAACGCCATTGCACCTGGCTTGTGTGTTGATATTATTGCCGACTTTTTGCATCGCAACAAGTGCGAAAACTATATGATTGAAATTGGTGGCGAAATTATAACCAAAGGTAAAAATCCTAAAAATGAAGCTTGGCGCATTGGTATTGACAAGCCAATAGAAGGAACTGGATTAGAAGAACGTGACTTGCAAGAGATTGTAAATATTAGCAACAAAGCTTTGGCTACTTCGGGAAATTACCGCAAATTTTATGAACAAAATGGCGTAAAATACTCACATTCCATCGACCCCAAAACGGGCATTCCTGTTCGGCAGCGATTGTTGAGCACTACCATTATAGCCAACGATTGCATGACTGCCGATGCTTATGCAACGGCTTGTATGATAGTTGGTTTGGAAAAAGGCAAACAATTAATAGAAAGTTTGCCCAATATGGAAGCTTACTTTATTTATTCCGACGAAAAGGGTGGTTTTAAAATAGAAATGACCAAAGGAATGAGCAAATACATTAACAAACAGTAAGTTTGCTCTTTTTTTTCAAACAGATAAGCTATTTCAAATTTTAAAAATTTGAAATAGCTAAAATTTTAAAAAAAAATGTGCGAAAAATATGAGCTTTATGACTGCAATTATTTTAGAACTTACGCTTTTGTTTTGAATAGTTTTGCTTTTTCTTCTTTGACTATCACGACCTTAAAATTTTTTCCATTGCTTTACCTTTTGCTAATTCGTCGATTAGTTTATCTAAATAACGAATTTTTTGCATAAGTTTATCTTCTATTTCTTCTACGCGGTATCCACAAATTACACCTGTTATTTTTGTTGTATTTGGATTGATTCTTGGTGCATTGCTAAAAAAAGTCTCAAAATCTACCTTGTCGTCTAATTGCTTAGTTAGGGTTTTTTCATCATAACCCGTTAGCCAATAAATAATTTCATCTACTTCTTTTTTTAGCCTGCCTTTTTTCTCTGCTTTGTTGATGTACAGCGGATAAATATCAGCAAAAATCATTTTATAAACTCGTGTTTCCATTTTACTTTTTTTTAGTGAAGAACGAACTGCGCACTTGTAGTGGTTTATGCGGTTAGCGGTTGTTTTTCATTGCGGCTGTCCATTTTTTCTGTTGTTTCAATATTTTGTTTAAAGTTTTTATAGATACAAAATTACAATTTTTTTGTTGTAACCCAATTTTGTGTTTATTTTAATATTAACTACAAGTTTAGTAAGCCTTTTTTGTATGTGTTGGCTGGTAAAGTAGTTAAAAGATGCCGTTTTTAATTGAAATACACCTAAAATTAGTTGGGAAATGGCGATATGTTAAATAGTGTTAAAAATATTACGGTCGCAATTAACACTCTTACAATAGTAACTAACTCCCTTACGGTCGCAATTAACACTCTTACCATAGTAACTAACTCCCTTACGGTCGCAATTAACACTCTTACCATAGCAATTAACTCCCTTACGGTCGCAATTAAAACTCTTACCATAGCAATTAACTCCCTTACGGTCGCAATTAACACTCTTACCATAGTAACTAACTCCGTTACGGTCGCAATTAACACTCTTACAATAGCAATTAACTCCCTTACGGTCGCAATTAACACTCTTACCATAGCAATTAACTCCGTTACGGTCGTAATTAACACTTTTACAATGGATAATGGATAATTGATAAATAATAATTATCTTGTTTTCGTGGTTTTTATTTTGTAAGTTTTTCTATCTCTTTTTTTTACAAAAAAAATAACAAGCCTACACGTAAAATAATGTGTTGATTTGCTGATTTGTTTTGGATTTGCTTGCTATGTGAAAATACAAAATTTGACTTTGTTTGCACCAAAAAAAACGAACATATAGGTTGAATTATTTGTTTTTAAGTAACCAATTTGAATTAGGTTGTATTAAAATCTTTCCTTTTTTCTTCGTGTACTTTGTGGTTAATTGGAATAATTTTCAACCACGAAGAACACAAAGTTAAATCACAAAGAACACTAAGAAAAGTATAAACTAACAGGAATGTCTTTACAAATTACTTTCCAAATAATATTATAATCTACACTATCGTAAGCATGTATTACTTTATTTCTTAAATCGACGATTATTCTGGCGTAGGAAATTGAAATTTCGGGAGCTATTTTTAGCAAACGGCTTACGGCTTCGCCTATAATTTCAAGCTCTCGTTCCACTGCCCTCCGCATGGTTTTGCTTTGCATGAAATTTGAAAAATTGCGTTCGAACCGCAAATGCTCATCTATTGATAGGATACTTTCAACAATATCGTGCAAATATTTTGCTTTTTTATTGCTCATAAATTACTTTTTTTGTTGCATTTATGCTCTTAATAAAATAGGGATTTTTGAGACTTGGCTCGGTTACTAAATCTACTTCGCGCTTTATGTAATCTTGCAAAGTATATAATAACGAAAAATAGAGTTCGCCATATTCAATGGGATCTAATCCGATTCCAAAATCTATCAAAAAATCCACATCGCTTTGTGTTGTAAATTTATCGGTGCAGATAGAACCAAAAAAGTAAGCCTTCTGTACCTTGTGGGTTTGAAGTATTGCTTTTATGTTGTCCGAATTTTCAAAAATCTCTCCTTTTGTCATTTTTCATGTTTTAAAAAGTCTTTGCTGCAAATATACAAAACCGTTCCCTTTTTTTACTCGGTATCGCTTATTATTTGCGAAAGTTTATCCGGATTTTTGCGATTATCATAAAATCTGACGATAAACAGTTTTCTATCTATTTCATTTACTTGGTAATACATTGATATTTGCTTAACTACTATGCAACGCCTTACTTGTTATCGATATTGAGTTAATGGGTAAATCGTTGGCATTTTTGAAATTAAAACCATGGTATAAGAAACGGTATCAATAAATTTTCGGGCAGAATTTTTGCCCCAATTATCCAGCAAATAATCTATAATTTGAAAATAATCACCTTTTGCTTTTTCTGACCAATTAATTGTATATTCCACTTTTACAAACCTTTATAGCGATTATTCAATTCTTGCATTACTTCTTGGTGCGATAAAACATTACCTAATTTAATATCATTTAAGCCTTCGTCAATTGCGTTTTGTTCCGCTTGGCTTATCGTTGTCCACCAGTCTATTTTACTGCTCAAAAGCAATTTTTCTATTTCAACAAGAATATCAAAATTATATACTTGCGCTATAATCGAAATTAATTGGATTTTTTTTGTTTCAATTAAATTCATGTCTTGTGTCAATGTTGTTACCATATCTTATTTTTTTTACAAATATACAAAATCATTCCCTTTTTTACAAAAAAAAATAACAAGCAAGCAGAATCTTTCTTTTTGTATTTTACCTTTAAGCGATTACTTCTAATCTATTTCTAAAAACACGAATTAGCTTGTAATTAGCACTTTGCAATAAAACATCAGCCCAAATAGAAGTAATATATTGATGAAATTCGTTCATTTTCATGTTCCCTATACGGATATGTATTACACGAGGAGGTGGATTTTTTAGGATAATTTTAGTGGCAAAATCACTGTCCTTAGTAATAATAGTTAAATTATTTTGTAGTGCATATTGCCAAATTTGTTCATCGGTCGATTCATCGTTTATATCTTTTTGCAAAATATATTCTTCGGTATTCCAAATAGAAAAACGAGAGGGTAAATTTAGATTTATCAAATACTTAGGCATAAGCTAAATCTTTAACAATATAGTTATGCTCCATTAATTGTGCGGCAAATTCTAAGCAGGCATAAATATCTCCCTTTTCAAGCGAAGGGTATTGATAGAGAATCTCTTCTATGCTTTCGCCTGCACTTAAAAACTCTAAAATGGTTTGTGCTGTTATTCTTTTACCTCTGATAGTGGGTTTTCCATTACAAATTTGTTCATCTATTGTAATTCGTTGGCTTATATATTCCATAATATCGTTGTTGTTTTATTTACTTTGCAAATATACAAAATCTTTCCCTTTTTTACAAAAAAAATCCACAAACTCGCAAAAAAGGTTGAGGGTTTGTGGATTTGTTTTGTTTTTTTGGCAATAATCGTTTTTATTTTCTGTTGCGTTTTATTTTACTCAAATTTGGCGGATAGTAAAGGTTTAAGCCTTTTATAAAATCAAAATCTTTTACATTGAATGTAAACAATTGCAACTCTGCAATAATTACCGACGCAGCAATCAAGGCATCTGCTAGTCCTAAATTATGAGCAAGATGATATTTTTTTATGAGTTCTAATTCCAACTCTACACCTTTACTGTTCAATTGTAGAGAGGTGTAAAAATTTGTAAACTCTTGAATTTCTTTTAATTCTTCTTTGTTTCCTGCACCTTTGCATAATTCTAATGCTGTAATAATTGGCATTATAATGTTTTCATTTCCAATTTGTTCTACTGCAAAAATTGTTTTTTCATCTTGTTGCAAATAATTTATAAATACATTGGTATCACAAACAATTTTATCGTTTATTTGTTTCTTTGCCATAAGTTATTTCTAAATTGTTTTACATCAGTAATGTTTTTGTTAGCCCAAATTCCGCAATAAATAGCCGGATTTCCTTGCTTTTTTGGGGGGACGATTAGTAATTCTTCTGAATTAATTTGCGAAGTTGAATATATTTTTGTTAATTGCGGTATTTCGACCGATTTTACAAAAGTAAAATTAGCAATTAGTTCTGCAAACATATTTGCATATATTTCATTTTCAATATTTACTTGTAGTGTTATCATAATTTTTATAATTTAATCTTTGCAAATATACAAAATCTTTCCCTTTTTTACAAAAAAAAATCCACAAACCTACACAGAGTAATGTGGTGATTTGCGGATTTATTTTGGTTTTTGTTTGTTTTTTGAAAATACAAAAAACGTACTCAAATTAGTGGTATTATTTCAATATATTCGGCAAAACGTTGAAAATCTTTAACGTTGTGGGTAACTAATTTTGTTATATTAAATGCTTGCATAGTTGCCACAATATTGGCATCGTGAATTTTTTTGCCCGAAAGATTGTATTTTTTTATAAGATATTTCAAATTCTCTGATACGCCACCTATATCATTTGCAATAGTATATTGTTGAAAATTTATAAAAATAGTATCAATTACTGTTTTAATGTCTATTTTATCATTTTCAAAATTATATCGAGTTGCATATACTAAAAATTCTCGTATTACTTGTCTGCTTATCCACAAATTGTAATTATTTTGTAAAAACCAATGTAATTTAGTGCGTGCTTGCTCTTTAAATGTAATATCCGTAAAATTAGCATATATCAAAATATTTGTATCAATAAAAACACGTCTATCTTCCCCAATCATCATACATTTCGTCTCTGCTAAAAGTTTCGTTACTTAAATCTATTCTTTTTAAATCCATAAACCATAATTCTTTGGGGGGGTCTTGTTTTTTGGGACTGTAATGAATTTTTAGAACAAATTCCAGTTCTTGTTCCTCTAAACCTTCGGGAAGTGTAAACAAATATTGGTTGTTTACGATTTCTGGCTTGATAATAATTGTTTGCATAGCTTTAGTTTATTTTTTTTCAAAGATACAATTTTTCACTATTTAATCTTTGCAAATATACAAAATCTTTCCCCTTGCCTGCAAGTTAAAAACGAGATTCGTTTTCATCATTGTTTTTATTTGTCATTACAAGAATTTCTATTTCAGCTAAAATAGAGTTAAATTGAGGCTCGTTGCTTTCTATAACACTTTGAGGCAAATGTTTGTGATGTGGAAAGGTTTTTAAATTGGGATAATGCTTTGAATTGTCGTATCTAAATATCATTTCATTTGAAAAATTCATATAGTGATAATGATATTTAATTTTTTCGGCAATAAAAATGTCCTTTACTTCACTAAATTGCAAACGACTTTGGTCTGTAAAACAATTTCACCATCAATAAATCCACGTTCTTTACTGTATATTTTTTCACTAAATTGATAATTTTCTATAATATACAAAAAATCATCAATATTCTTCTTTAAGGCATCTACGTAATTTGAAATCATAGTAATAGGCTGAGTTTCTGTTTGCAGCTCTGTTGCATTTCATAAATACCCGACCAAAGTATAAATTCTTTGCTGTCCCCCAGTTTTCCTTGTTCAAAAAGTTCGTAAAACGCTTGCGAATTTAGACCATGCTTTTGTTCATATACACTCAAATCGCTTTGCATCGATGCAATTTCGCGCTTTATGCTTTGAATTTGATAGGCGATAAACTTATCAAACATAGCTTCTTTATTTCCAAATAATTGAAAATATCGTTCTATTTTATTTGCAATAGTAGTTTGTAATTCAAATGTTACTGTTTGCATAGGTCTATTTTTTTATTTTCTGCAAATATACAAAATCTTTCCCTTTTTTACAAAAAAAGGTGTTGATTTGCAGATTTCATTTTGAGTTTTTAGGCAGTAATTGTTTAGCTGTTTACTTTCCAAAAGTAATCAAACCAATTTTCAAAGTTCTCGAATCTTTTACGAACAACGTAATTGCCTGTTGATAATAAAACAATTTCATCTGTTTGAGAATCGAAAACAGTTAATTGGGCTGCATTTTTCTGAAAAATAATGTATTTGTTATCCAGTCCATTCGTATGATA
>JFJP01038317.1_pt1 | contig 18663 bp, 30 predicted proteins | sample 431651 | NCBI WGS metagenome assembly JFJP01 (sample SAMN02602958, study PRJNA72255) | Microbial mat metagenome, whole genome shotgun sequencing project. | biome: fresh water; feature: sink hole; material: water; isolation source: purple microbial (photo- and chemosynthetic) mats found in...
AAACTTGATTCTTCTTTTTGCACTAACTATGCTGTTTACACAATGTGCTAAACAAAAACAGCAGTTGAACGAAACCCAAATGCGCAGTGATAGCCTGCAACGATTGGTTCTCCAGAAAGACTCCGCTATATATGGAATTATGGGAACTTTCACGGAAATTGAAAACAACTTGGCAACCATCAAAGAAAAAGAGAAAATCATTTCTCTTACCGTAAAAGATGTTGAAAACCCACAAACAAGAGAAGAAAAAATTAATGATGATATTAATGCCATTTATGACTTGATGCTGAAGAATAAAGAGAAAGTTGCAAAACTTGAACGCCTCTTAAAAAATGCACATGTTAAAAACAGTGCATTACAAAAAACCATTGAAAGTTTAGAGGCTCAATTGGCTGAGAAAAATGAAGCTATTGTCCATTTAAGGCAACAGTTAATAAATATGAACCTAAAAATTGATGAACTCACCTATTCAATGGATACATTAAAATTCGACATTGAAGTAAAAAAAGAATTAATAAAAGTACAGGATGAGAACCTAAATACAGCCTATTACCTAATTGGTACTGAAAAAGAATTGAAGGAAATGAAGATTCTTGATACAAAAGGTGGTTTTATTGGTATTGGGTCTGGCAAATCGCTAAATAAGGACTTTGACAAAGGATTATTCAATACTATTGATATTAGAAACAAAACTGCATTTGAGTTAAAAGCAAAGAAAATTAAAATAATTACTACGCATCCATCCAATTCATATCAATTATTTGGTGAAAAACCTGTGGATAGTTTAGTTGTAAAAAATCCACAGGAGTTTTGGAGCGTTTCAAAATATTTTGTTGTCATTACTTATTAAACTTTTATAAGAAGAATCGTTTTAAAACCTTTGGTTTAAATGACCAAAGGTTTTTTTATACCCACAATCAATCTCTTTTCGAGTATGATTGGATTTGTTTGGATAACATAATTATTCCACTTAAAGCTCTTTTTTAAAAATCATCGTAAAAAACCGATTTTTATTTGAGTATTTACAAAAACTAAACTAATTTCGGCTAGTTTAGTAGTGGAAACTAACAACAAATAACATGCAATCTTCGAATATTTCTCCTTTTTTATTCAATTACAAACATCCTGAGACCTTAAAATTGAGGCCAGATAAACGGTATATCCACATAAATATTGGAAAAGGAGCTTCCCTATTCACCAAGAACAAAGGGACTTCCAGCATAATTAATGATACAAACATTGAGGTTATCCAGTTTTATCAAAATATAGGTTCAACCAAACTGCATGATTTTATTTCAACTATTGCTTTAAATTGGAATTTAATAGAGGAATTCAGCCAACTATCATCTAAAGAAATTTATATCTCATACCAAGACTTTGAGAATAATATTATCACACTCGAAGATATGCAATTCATGGTGCGTGCAATTGTACTCATGAATATCGATAGCGAAAAATTCACCCCTCTTTTTAGTCAATCGTTTACTATTACTCAGGATTTGTTTATTAATTCCTTGATAAAAAGTGTGGTGAAACAAATTGCAAAAATTAAAGACTCTACCAATAAATCAAAATTCTCAAAGTCCTTTGAATTATTCAACAAACAAATGGAAATTGGTTTTAAAACAGGGTTCTTCAATCATTTTCAAAATATAGTTAATCTTCAAAATACCCATATGGTGGATTGTATAGATAGGTATAAGCAACTATCTTTTTGGTATTTTTTAGTACAAACAAGCAAAGGAAATAAAATAAACTACGACACTAATGGTAATATTAAAAGTCAATACGGGGAGGATGAATCAAATAAAAATCACTTAAAACTAATTACCAACCAAATTAAACAGAGTAGCGAAGCACTATCATTGCAACAAATTGATTACTACCATTTACCTTACAGCGAGTTTTTAAGTATTGTAAATCCAAGCAAAGATGATGTATTGATAGCCGATTTTCGATCAATAAATCAAATAAAATCGATAACCCACGAATTAAAACAAAATGCTTTTTTATCGAATGTATTGAATCTATTTAGAAAATATATGTGCCAATGGATGATTTTAATTGACAACGATTCTAAGATAGCTGAGATTAGGAGTAATCAAGAGCAGTTAGTAATTACCCTGTATAAAGAAAATACAACTGAATTTACAGTACTAAGCAATATCTAATAAAAAAACCCGCACTTGCGGGTTTTTTTATACTTATTTTTTATAGCCATAAACGGCCAATTCGCCCAATTCCTCTTCAATACGGAGCAATTGATTGTACTTAGCCATCCTATCAGAACGGCTCATAGAACCTGTTTTAATTTGACCGGCGTTAGTTGCCACAGCAATGTCGGCAATAGTAGCATCCTCAGTTTCACCAGAACGGTGCGAAGTAACTGAAGTGTATCCTGCACGATGCGCCATTTCAATAGCATTCATAGTTTCAGTCAAGGTGCCAATTTGGTTTACTTTAACCAAAATTGAATTGGCACAACCTTCTTTAATCCCTCTCGACAGATAGTCAACATTGGTTACAAACAAATCATCGCCCACTAATTGTATTTTCTTTCCAATTTTATCAGTTAGCATTTTCCAACCGGTCCAATCATTTTCGCTCATACCATCTTCAATGGAATCAATTGGGTAGTTTTCTGAAAGTTTAGCCAAATAATCTGCTTGTTGGGCACTGTTTCTTTTAGCACCGTTAGGCCCTTCAAATTTCGAATAGTCATAAATACCATCTTTAAAAAATTCCGAAGCAGCACAATCTAAGGCGATAGTAACATCTTTTCCAGGCTTGTAACCCGCTTTTTCAATAGCCGTAAGAATTGATTCCAATGCATCTTCAGTACCTTTCAATGCAGGAGCAAAACCTCCTTCATCACCAACAGCCGTGCTTAAATTGCGGTCGTGCAACACTTTCTTTAGACTATGAAATACTTCTGCACCCATGCGCAATCCCTCTCTGAAGCTTGGTGCGCCAATAGGCCGGATCATAAATTCCTGAAAGGCAATCGGAGCATCTGAATGCGAGCCACCATTAATTATATTCATCATCGGTATTGGCAAGGTAACAGCATTAACACCGCCAATATAACGGTATAACGGTAACCCAACATATTCAGCACCAGCCTTTGCTGCAGCCAATGAAACACCTAAAATGGCATTCGCACCCAATTTGCTTTTTGTTTTAGTACCGTCAAGTTTTAACATTAAATGATCGATTCCAACCTGATCAGTTACTGGCCAACCTATTAGCTTTGGTGCTATTGTATCATTCACGTTGTTCACTGCTTTTAAAACCCCTTTTCCTAAAAAGCGGCTTTTATCACCATCTCTTAGTTCCAAAGCTTCATTTTCACCAGTTGAAGCACCCGATGGTACTGCAGCCCTACCAACAATACCACAATCAAGGGTAACTTCTACTTCTATGGTTGGATTCCCACGGGAATCCATGATTTCACGGGCATGTACATTTGCTATTAATCCCATAATAATTAGTTTTTTAAGTTTTGATTTATCAAATTATTCTAATAAAAAGAGGGATAAAATTAATCATTTTATCCCTCTTTAACAGCGTTAAAATCTTAAATTATTCAACTTTGTTTTCATCACTTTGTGCCTCATCAGCAGCAGGGCTGCTAATTTCTTCGGCATCGGTAACGGTTGCAACCGGAGCTGGTTTGGTTTCCTTCACAGCATCAACACTTTTAGTAGCTTTTGCTACCGGAGTTGCCTCGTCTGATGATTTCTTTTTTGTACCTCTTCTGCGTTTTGCAGCAGGTTTCTCAGTTGTATTTCGCTCTTGTGTATAAACATCATTGTAATCTACCAATTCTATTATACACATTTCAGCGTTATCACCAATTCTATTGCCTGTTTTTAAAATGCGGGTGTATCCACCAGGCCGATTGGCTACTTTGACAGCAATGTCACGAAAAAGCTCAGAAACGCTATCCTTATTCTGAAGATAGCTGAATACTACCCTGCGGGAATGTGTTGAATCTACTTTTGATTTAGTAATCAATGGTTCAACATATACTTTCAAAGCTTTCGCTTTGGCTAAGGTAGTGTTTATTCTTTTGTGTAGAATCAACGAGGTTGCCATATTCGATAACATGGCACTGCGATGACCAGCTTGCCTACCTAAATGATTAAAACTCTTATTGTGTCTCATCTCAATTATTCTTTCTCAAGTTTATACTTACTGATGTCCATTCCAAAAGTAAGATTCATTGAATCCAATAGATCCTCCAATTCAGTCAACGACTTCTTTCCGAAATTTCTGAATTTGAGTAAATCGTTCTTATTGTAGGTACATAAATCACCCAAAGTTTCCACATCGGCTGCTTTAAGGCAGTTCAATGCTCGAACAGATAAATCCATGTCAACTAATTTTGTTTTAAGAAGTTGGCGCATGTGTAATACCTCTTCATCAAACTCTTCAGCTTGATATTTTTCATCAGAATCCAAAGTTATTTTCTCATCAGAGAATAACATGAAATGATAAATAAGTATTTTTGCAGCTTCTTTCAATGCATCTTTTGGATGGATTGATCCATCAGTTTTAATCTCTAAAATAAGCTTTTCGTAATCTGTTTTTTGCTCAACCCTATAATTTTCCACCGCAAATTTTACATTGCGTATAGGAGTGTGAATTGAATCCAGAGCTATAACGCCAAACTCAGCATCAACAGGCATGTTTTCTTCAGAAGGAATATAACCTCTTCCTTTATTGATAGTTATCTCCAATTGAAGTTTCGCTGAAGAATCAAGCCGGCATATTACCAAATCAGGATTTAAAACCTCGAACCCAGTTATGAATCGCGACATATCTCCAGCTGTGAAAGCTTCTTGATCAGTAATTGTAATTGATACTTTTTCATGATCAATATCTTCAATCTGCTGTTTGAAGCGTACTTGTTTTAAATTTAAAACTAATTCGGTTACGTCTTCTTTCACTCCAGGTAGGGTCGAAAATTCATGTTCAGCCCCTTCTAATTTAAGAGTAGTAATTGCGAACCCTTCTAATGAGGAAAGCAGAATTCTGCGTAAAGCATTACCGACGGTATTTCCGTAACCAGGTTCTAAAGGTCTGAATTCGAATTTTCCTGAATGGTCATCCGCTTCCAGCATTACAACTTTATCGGGCTTCTGAAAAGCTAAAATTGCCATAATATAAAAATTACTTAGAGTATAATTCTACGATTAATTGTTCCTTAATGTTTTCAGGAATTTCAGTCCTCTCAGGAACCGTAAGGTATTTCCCAGTTTTTTGATCCTTATCCCATTCCAACCAAGGGTAACGACTGTGACTTCCGGTAGTTAAGGAGTTTGAAACTACTTCCAGTGATTTCGATTTCTCGCGAACACCAATTACTTGACCTGCTTTCAGCAAGTATGAAGGTATGTTCACCAATTCTCCATCTACTACAATATGTTTGTGCGAAACCAATTGACGGGCAGCTGCTCGAGTAGGTGCAATACCCAAACGATACACTACATTATCTAATCTTGATTCCAATAATTGCAACAATACTTCACCGGTAATCCCTTTGCTACGTTGTGCTTTATGAAATAAGTTGGCAAACTGTTTTTCTAAAATACCATAAGTATATTTAGCTTTTTGCTTTTCTAACAACTGTATTCCATATTCTGAAGATTTTTTTCTCTTCTTATTTAAACCATGTTGACCGGGAGGAAAATTTTTCCGCTCAAAATATTTATCTGGTCCGTAGATTGGTTCGCCAAATTTTCTGGCAATCTTTGTTTTTGGTCCAATATATCTAGCCATCTGCTATTTTTTAAATCAATACAAAACAAATTAAACTCTTCTCCTTTTTGGAGGTCTGCAACCATTATGAGGCAATGGCGTAACATCTACAATTTCTGTAACCTCAATTCCTTGATTGTGAATCGATCGAATAGCAGATTCTCTTCCTGTGCCAGGGCCTTTAACATAAACTTTGGCTTTTCTCATACCTCCTTCAAAGGCCACTTTTGCACAATCTTCAGCTGAAACTTGAGCAGCATAAGGAGTATTCTTTTTCGATCCCCTAAATCCATTCTTGCCGGCTGATGACCATGAAATTACTTGTCCGTCATTATTCGTAATTGAAATAATAATATTATTAAACGAAGAATGAATATGGACTTGTCCGCTAGCTTCAACCTTAACGGTCTTCTTTCTTGCAGTTTTTGACTTCTGTGCCATAATAACTTATCCCTTATTTAGTAGCTTTCTTTTTGTTTGCAACGGTTTTCTTTCTTCCCTTGCGTGTACGTGCATTGTTTCGGGTATGCTGCCCACGAACTGGCAATCCAACACGGTGACGAACACCACGATAACAACCAATATCCATTAAACGTTTGATGTTTAATTGGACCTCTGAGCGAAGTTCACCTTCCAATTTATAATTTTCGTTAAGTACTTTTCGAAGTGATGCAATTTCATCATCCGTCCAATCTTTAACTTTAGTGTCGTAGCTGATTTTAGCTTCGTTTAATATAGTACGTGCCGCACTACGTCCGACTCCGAATATATAAGTGAGTCCAATTTCTCCCCTCTTATTATTCGGCAAATCAACACCTACAAGTCTTGCCATAAATTACTTTTTAAAATTTCGGTTTGCAAAGTTATAAAATTATCCTTGACGTTGCTTAAATTTTGGATTTTTTTTGTTAATCACATACAAACGTCCTTTTCTACGTACGATTTTACAATCAGAACTACGCTTTTTTACTGATGCTCTTACTTTCATCTTTTTAAGTTCTATTATTTGTATCTAAATGATATACGTCCCTTGGTTAAATCATAAGGCGACATCTCAACTTTCACTTTATCACCAGGTAGAATTTTTATATAATGCATACGCATTTTTCCTGAGATATGTGCTGTAATAACATGCCCATTTTCAAGTTCTACACGAAACATCGCATTGCTTAATGCTTCGATAATGGTACCATCTTGTTCTATTGAACTCTGTTTGGCCATAAATTTTTTTAATAACTTTTTTCAATTAACTTAAGAAGGATTAACCTCAGAATATTTGATACCTATAATTAGGTGCTATCAATTTGAACTGATTGTTTCCTTTCTTTTGTTATTAAAGTCCAACCCCCGTCTACCAAAAATTTGGCGACTTCAGAAATAAACCTAAGGATCTTCTGATGGTTCTCTATTTTCCTAAATAATTTCAAATTCTATTCTATTGAATTTGAATAATTTATAATTTTACTAGGCTTAAAATCAACCTATAAAACTTTTAACCACTACTTAATCCTTTTAACTTCTATAGAACTAACACTAAAATCATTTTTGAACAAGCTCGATAAATCTAAAAAAGCATACACTTCTTTTTTAAATAACCTAACTATAAAAAACTCACAAATGACTTTGAAGTTTTGTACTTGAATATACTTGTTAATTAAAATCATTAAAAAACCTTTGTGCAACTCTCTTCATAAAGGCTTTACATTGTTAATAATCTCTGTATAATTAGAAATCAATGTCTATTAAGAAAGTTCTATTTTGAACATAAGTAAAGGAGGTATGTATTAAGTAACAATAATTATAAATTTCAGTATAATTATGTTCTCAAAAACTCCAAAAATTACTTACAAACCAAACAAATAACTTTCATTAATCCGATTCATTTCATCGGTTGACTTAAAAATAACATCAAAGAACGTAACTTAAAATTCGGATTAGATTACATTTCGGCCACCTTTAATTCGGCCGCTCTTCATCAATCCATCGTAATGTCTCATTAATAAGTGACTCTCAATTTGCTGCAGGGTATCTAAAACAACCCCAACCAAAATTAAAAGTGAAGTGCCACCATAAAAATAAGCAAAATTAGTGTCAACTCCGGCAATCATTGCAAATGCTGGCATAATCGCAACAAATGCAAGAAATATGGAACCTGGCAATGTAATTTTTGACATTACGGAGTCAAGAAATTCAATAGTTTTTCTACCGGGTTTAACGCCAGGTATAAATCCACCGTTTTTCTTCATATCCTCAGCCATCTGTGTTGGGTTTATAATGATAGCTGTATAAAAATAGGTAAACAGAATAATTAATAATGCAGTAATCAAATTATACAAAAACCCTGTATGATCAGATAAACGCGCTGCAATACCTGTTGCTGAATCGCTACTAGAAAATCCCACTAAAACAATTGGTAAAAACATAATAGCTTGAGCAAAAATGATAGGCATAACCCCTGATGCATTTACTTTTAGTGGAATGTATTGACGAACCCCACCGTATTGTTTATTTCCAACAATTCGTTTTGCATACTGAACTGGAATTTTTCGTGTACCTTGAATCAATAATATAACCAATGTAACAACTGCTGCTAAGGCTATCATTTCAACTAAAAATACAACCAATCCACCACCCTGTTGATTTACACGGGAAATAAATTCTACCCACATAGCTGACGGAAGTCGAGCTATAATACCAATCATAATGATTAATGAAATACCATTACCTATACCTTTATCTGTAATTTTTTCACCCAACCACATAACAAACATAGTTCCTGCAGCTAGAATTAAAACTGAAGATATGGTAAAGAAGGCTCCTGATAAAACAAAAGCGGATGCAGGTAATTGTGCGTGAAGATTGGCCAAATAACTAGGACCTTGTAAAAGCAGAATAATAACCGTCAAATAACGGGTTATCTGATTTACCTTACGACGACCGCTTTCTCCTTCACGCTGCAGCCTCTGAAAATAAGGAACTGCCATGCCAAGAAGCTGAATTACAATAGACGCTGAAATGTAAGGCATAATACCCAATGCAAAAATTGATGCATTCGAAAATGCCCCTCCTGAAAACATATCCAACAACCCAAGTACACCACCTGCAGTTTGGTCCTTTAAGGCCGCCAATTGTGATGGATCAATGCCTGGAAGAACCACTTTAGTTCCTAAACGGTAAACAAGAATAAGCCCCAATGTTGTTAAAATTCGGGCTTTTAAATCTTCAATCTTCCAAATATTCTTTAAGGTTTCAATAAATCGCTTCATTCATTTAGAATTACAAAGTTACTACTGTACCTTGGAGCTTTTCAATAGCTTCAACAGCTGATTTTGAAAAAGCATGAGCTTTAATTTCAAGCTTTAAGGTTATTTTTCCGTTTCCAAGAATTTTAATCCTATCATTTTTTGAACACAAACCACTTTCATACAAATGATGAACTTCAATGGTTGTTAAACCTTTGGCATCAGCCAATTTCTGGACGTCGCCAATATTGATAGCCTTAAATTCTTTACGGTTAATATTTGTGAAACCGAATTTTGGAACTCTTCGCTGCAAGGGCATCTGTCCTCCTTCAAAACCAACTTTCCTGGAATAACCTGACCTTGATTTAGCTCCCTTATGACCACGTGTTGACGTGCCTCCATGACCTGAACCTTGTCCTCTACCAATCCTTTTGCTTGAATGAACAGAACCTCCAGCTGGTTTCAATGTACTTAAATCCATATCATCAACTATTATTTAATCTCTTCCAAAGAAATTAAGTGTTTAACTTTACTTATCATACCCAAAATTTCAGGTGTACCCTCTTTTTCCAATGTTTCATGCATTCTGTGAAAACCTAATGCTTCAAGAGTTGCTTTTTGGCGTTTGGTACTACCAATTTTGCTTTTTATCTGCTTAATGCGATATTTTGCCATGTCGTAACTTATTTTATCCTTTAAATACTTTTTCCAAAGAAACTCCTCTTTCATTTGCAACACTATAAGCATCCCTTAGTTGCAACAAAGCTGCAATAGTGGCTTTTACAACGTTATGAGGATTTGAAGAACCTTTAGATTTAGCCAGACAATCTTTTATACCTACACTTTCAAGAACCGCCCGCATAGCACCACCAGCTTTAACTCCGGTACCATGTGAAGCAGGAGCTATAAAAACATCAGCTCCTCCAAATTGTGCTATTTGCTGGTGAGGTATGGTTCCATTAATTACTGGAACTTTTATCAGATTTTTCTTTGCATCTTCAATGCCTTTACTAATTGCAGTAGTAACTTCGCTGGCTTTTCCTAATCCATAACCAACAATTCCATTATCATTTCCTACCACAACAATTGCTGAGAAGCTGAAAGTACGACCCCCTTTAGTTACTTTAGTAACACGGTTAATTGCAACCAAACGGTCTTTTAACTCTAAGTCTGTTGTTTTAATTTTTCTGATGCTTGACATAACTTCTAAAATTTAAGTCCTCCTTTTCTGGCAGCCTCAGCCAGAGTTTTAACTCTACCATGGTATAAGAAACCATTGCGGTCAAAGACCACACTGTTAATATTTTTCTCAATTGCTACCTTGGCAATTAATTCACCTACTTTATCTGCTTTTTGAGTTTTATTTCCTTTGAATTCAGCAATGCTCTTTTCTAAAGAAGTAGCTGAAGCAAGGGTAACTCCTGCAACATCATCAATCAATTGAACCGATATCTGTTTGTTGCTCCGGAAAACACTCAAACGAGGCATATCAGCAGTTCCACTAACTCGGGAACGTATGCTCTCTTTAATCTTCTGACGTCTGATTTTTTTATCGTGAGCCATAATTAAACCTTTTTAAATGTTATTTACCTGCTGATTTACCAGCTTTTCTTCGTAATACTTCTCCTTCAAACTTAATACCTTTACCTTTGTAAGGCTCTGGTTTTCTGAAAGCTCTAATTTTTGCAGCTATTTGTCCTATCAGTTGCTTATCACAACTGGTTAAAGTAACTTTAGGGTTAGCGCGTCTATCGGTCAGAGCTTCTACTTTTATTTCACCAGGTAATTCAAAAATGATGCTGTGGGAATAACCTAAGCTCATTTCAAGCATTTGACCCTTGGCCTCAGCCCTATAACCCACACCAACAAACTCCATTATAATGGTATAACCATCAGAAACACCTACAATCATGTTTTTCAACAAGGAGCGGTATAATCCGTGCATTGATTTGTGAGCAATTGAATCTGAAGGACGCACTAATACTAATTCTCCGCCTTCAATACTCACTTTAATCTCCGGATTAACCTGCTGTTGCAGTTGTCCTTTAGGCCCTTTTACTACTACCATATTAGCAGCATCAACAGTAACTGTTACTCCTTTTGGTATAGCTACAGGTAATTTTCCTATTCGTGACATTTTTACTATTTTTTAATAAACATAACACAATACTTCTCCACCAACATTTTTGGCACGGGCTTCTTTATCGCTTAGCACACCATGTGAAGTAGAAACAATAGCAACACCTAAACCGTTTAAGACTCTTGGAAGATCATCGGCATTTTTGTATATCCGTAACCCAGGAGAGCTAACACGCTGCAACTTTTTAATAACTGGCTGTTTAGTATCGCCGTTGTATTTTAATGCAATTTTAATTGTACCTTGAATAGAATTTTCTTCAAATTTATAATTCAATATATACCCTTGATCAAAAAGGATCTTGGTCATACTTTTCTTAATATTTGAAGATGGTATTTCTACCACCTTATGCTTTGCCATCTGGGCGTTGCGAATTCTAGTCAAAAAATCTGCAATTGGATCTGTCATTTTCTTACTCTTTAATTATTACCAACTTGCTTTTTTTACCCCTGGAATAAGTCCATTCAGGGCCATTTCTCTAAAAGTGATCCTGCTAAGGCCAAACTGCCTCATGTATCCTTTTGGTCTTCCGGTTAAACTACACCGATTGTGCATACGAATAGGTGAAGCATTTCTTGGAAGTTTTTGTAACCCTTCAGCGTCTCCAGCAGCTTTCAGTTTTGCGCGTTTTTCAGCGTATTTCTCTACCATTTTCATACGCTTTACTTCGCGGGCTTTCATTGATTCTTTAGCCATAACTTAGTTCTTTTTAAGATTTCTAAAAGGTAAACCAAATTCTCTGAGCAATGCATAACCTTCTTCGTCGGTTTTGGCTGTAGTTACAAAAGTAACATCCATACCTAAGATAGTATTGATTTTATCAATGTCTATTTCAGGAAAAATTATTTGCTCAGTAACACCTAACGTGTAATTACCTCTTCCATCAAATTTATTATTGATTCCTTTAAAATCCCTTATTCGGGGCAAAGCAACAACAACTAATCGTTCAAGGAACTCATACATTCTTTCTCTCCGTAAGGTAACTTTAACACCAATTGGCATTTTTTTCCTTAATTTGAAATTTGAGATATCCTTTTTAGAAAGAGTCTTCAAAGGTTTTTGCCCAGTTATTGTTGTAAGTTCATCAACAGCTACATCAATAAGCTTTTTATCGGCGGTTGCTTTACCAACTCCTTGATTGATAACAATTTTTTCCAATTTAGGAACTTGCATCGGAGTTGTATAACTAAATTCCTTAGTTAAAGCGGGAATGATTTCATTCTCGTATTTGGTCCTAAGACTTGGTTTGTATTCCATTACTTAATCTCCTCTCCCGATTTTTTTGAATACCTAACTAATTTACCTTTATCATTCAACCTTCTTCCAATACGGGTAGGTTTACCTGAAGAAGGATCCACATTCAATAAATTTGAGATGTGAATGGGGGCTTCTTGCTTAACTATTCCACCTTGTGGACTTGCAGCATTTGGTTTGGTATGTTTTGATACCATATTTACCCCTTCGACGATAGCGCGTTGTTTTTCAGAAAGAACTTCAAGAACTTTTCCTTTTTGTCCTTTGTTTTCTCCTGATATAACCACCACGGCATCTCCTTTTTTAATATGCAATTTTTTACGCATGTCTGATAGTGTTTTCTGATTATAATACTTCAGGTGCCAGTGAAACGATTTTCATATAACTATCGCGCAATTCACGGGCAACTGGTCCAAAAATACGAGTTCCGCGTATTTCCCCTGCATTGTTCAATAAAACACATGCGTTGTCATCGAACCGAATATAGGAACCGTCATTTCTACGGATTTCCTTTTTAGTGCGAACAACTACCGCTCTGCTCACAGTACCTTTTTTCATTTCTCCGCCTGGGATGGCACTTTTCACCGTAACAACAATCTTGTCGCCAATGGTGGCATAACGTTTTTTCGAACCACCTAATACATTGATGCATAAACATGTTTTTGCACCACTGTTGTCAGCTACGGTTAATCTGCTTTCTGATTGTATCATGGCTACTTAACTCTTTCGATAATTTCAACTAATCTCCAACTTTTTGTTTTACTGAGTGGTCGTGTTTCCATAACCCTTACAGTATCACCAATATTGCATGTATTTTCTTCATCGTGAGCATGCAAATTAGTAGTCTTATTGACGAATTTTCCGTAAATCGGGTGTTTTACCTTACGAGCAATAGCAACAACAATTGATTTGTCCATTTTATTGCTTACAACGACTCCGACCCGTTCTTTTCTCAGATTTCTTGTATTTTCCATCGCCAAAATTATTTGTTCTCGTTAATTTGTCTTACCCTAAGCTCTGTTTTTAACCGGGCAACATCCTTTTTCGATTCCAATATTTTATTTGGGTTATCTAAAGGAGATACTGCATGATTTAACCGCAAACGGGTTAACACTTTCTTATTTTCATCAATACGCTCAATAATTTCAGGCGTTGATAATTCTCTAATTTCTGAAGCTTTCATTGTTCGTTAAATTGAAGTTTCCACAAAGTCTCTTCTCACTACAAACTTGGTTTTGATTGGAAGCTTCTGAGCCGCAAGGCGCAATGCTTCTTTTGCTACTTCAAAAGTTACGCCTTCAGCTTCAATAATGATGCGTCCGGGCGTAATTGGAGCCACAAAACCTTCTGGAGCACCCTTTCCTTTACCCATACGAACCTCTGCAGGTTTTTTGGTAATAGGTTTATCAGGGAAAATCCGAATCCAAATTTGTCCTTCACGTTTCATAAAACGTGTCACAGCTTGGCGGGCTGCTTCAATTTGCCTACCGGTAATCCAAGCTTCTTCAAGCCCTTTGATTCCAAAAGAACCAAAAGCAAGTTGATTACCTCGTTGAGCATTTCCTTTCATCCGCCCTTTTTGCATCCGGCGGTATTTAGTTTTTTTAGGCTGTAACATCCTTAATCCGTTTTATCGATTAATTCTTACGTTTCTTAAATCCTTTTTTCGGGGCTTGGCCTCCTAAGTTGGGAGTAAGATCTGGTTTTCCATAAACCTCACCTTTACAAATCCAAACTTTTATACCAATTAACCCTACTTTAGTCAAAGCTTCAACCGCTGCGTAGTCAATATCTGCACGTAAGGTATGCAATGGAATGCGTCCCTCTTTATAAATTTCAGCACGAGCCATTTCAGCTCCTCCTAAACGTCCTGATATTTGAATTTTAATACCTTCAGCACCCATACGGATGGTTGAAGCTATACTCATTTTAACTGCTCTGCGGTGTGAAATACGCCCTTCTAACTGACGAGCAATATTGGTACCAACAAGGTATGCATCTAATTCTGGTCTTTTTATTTCAAAGATGTTTATTTGCACCTCTTTTTTGGTAATCTTTTTCAATTCCTCTTTCAGCTTATCTACTTCTTGTCCACCTTTACCAATGATAATTCCTGGACGAGCTGTATTAACCGTAATGGTAATAAGTTTAAGCGTACGCTCTATAATAATCTTCGAAACGCTTGCTTTAGCTAAACGGGCATGAAGATATTTACGAATCTTTTCGTCCTCTACTAATTTCTCAGAGTAGTGGTTACCACCAAACCAGTTAGAATCCCAACCTTTAATGATACCTAATCTATTCCCTATTGGATTACATTTCTGTCCCATCGTTTCTTAATTATTTATTATTTCACTATTACGGCTATCAACAACCAAGGTAACATGGTTCGATCTTTTTCTGATTCTATGTCCTCTACCTTGTGGTGCAGGACGTAAACGCTTCAATACACGAGCGGAATCAACAAAGACTTCTTTAACAACAAGGTCAGATTCTTCAATACGAACCCCCTCATTTTTTTGTTGCCAATTAGCAATAGCTGAAAGCAATAATTTTTCAAGCCTTCCGGCTGCTTCTTTAGAACTAAAACGAAGAATATCTAATGCTTTATTTACTTCTTCGCCTCGAACTAGATCAGCCACCAGACGCATTTTGCGAGGTGAAGTTGGGCAATTGCGCAGTTGTGCCATGCTTTTGCTTTTCTTCTCTGCTTTATCCAGATTGGCTTTATTTCTTTTTCTTGCACCCATTTTACATCAGATTAAAATAATTATTTTTTCTTTCCTCCATGACCCCTAAATTGACGGGTTGGGGCAAATTCGCCAAGTTTATGACCAACCATGTTTTCAGTAACATATACCGGAATAAAACGGTTTCCATTATGAACAGCTATGGTATGCCCTACAAAGTCAGGTGACATCATCGAAGCCCTTGACCAGGTTTTGATTACATTCTTTTTTCCTGATTCATTCATTGCAGCAACTCTTTTTTCAAGTTTGTAATGAATAAATGGGCCTTTTTTTAATGAACGACTCATATCTACTTAATTTATTTTTTCCTTCTTTCTACAATAAACCTATTCGATTGCTTTTTAGGATAACGAGTTCTGTATCCTTTTGCAGGAATCCCCTTACGCGAGCGTGGGTGACCTCCTGAAGCACGTCCTTCACCACCACCCATTGGGTGATCCACTGGATTCATTACAACTCCACGAACCCGTGGGCGACGACCTAACCAGCGGCTCCTACCAGCTTTTCCAGATCTTTCAAGACCATGATCTGAATTACCTACTGAACCAATAGTAGCTTTACATGTAACCAAAACCATCCGAATTTCTCCTGAAGGTAATTTAATGGTTGCATATTTACCTTCGCGTGAAGTCAATTGCGCATACGTTCCGGCGCTGCGTGCCATTGACCCTCCGCCATTAGGGCGTAATTCGATATTATGAATAATAGTACCTAATGGTATCTCGGAAAGAAACAACGTATTACCTATTTCAGGAGCAACTCCTTTTCCTGAGTTAAGTACTTGTCCTACTTGCAATCCGTTTGGCGCTAAAATATAACGCTTTTCACCATCGGCATAAAAAATAAGTGCAATTCGTGCACTACGGTTAGGATCGTATTGGATACTGTTTACAGTGCCCGGAATACCATCTTTTTCCCTTTTAAAGTCAACAACACGATATTGTTGTTTGTGTCCACCACCTATATATCTCATTGTCATGCGACCGACGTTGTTTCGTCCGCCGGATTTTCTAACAGGACTTAACAATGATTTTTCAGGTGTGCTGGCGGTTACAGCATCAAAATTGCTCACCACCTTAAATCTTTGTCCCGGTGTTACCGGTCTGATTTTTTTTGCAGTCATTTTATATTCTCTGTCTTCTAAATATTGCTATAAAAATCGATGGTTTCGCCTTCAACCAAGGTTATCATGGCTTTTTTAAAGCCATTGGTTTTCCCTTGAACAAAACCAGCTTTTGTATGACGTGACTTCAGTTTACCACCGTATCTCATGGTGTTAACTGCAGCTACTTTTACCCCGTATAACTCTTCAACTGCTTTAGCAATTTGGATTTTATCGGCTGTGCGCTCAACAATAAAACCGAACCGATTTAATTTCTCGGTTTGTCCTGTTATTTTTTCGCTTATGATTGGTTTTAATATAATTTGCATATTCCCTCCTGTTCTTATCCTAAAATAGTTTCTATTAAACCAACTGATTTTTCAGTAAATACAAGAGATGAAGCTTTCATAATCTGATACGTATTAAGCATATCAGCTGTTACGACTTCAGCGCCCTTCAAATTTCGCGACGACAAATATATGTTTTTATCTTGTTCAGCCACTACCAACAAAGACTTTTTATCGCTGATTTTCAAATTTTCCAGCATTGAAGAAAACACCTTTGTTTTTGGTGCATCAAAATTCAAATCTTCAACAATTAAAATTTGGTTCAACTTTGCTTTGTAAGCTAATGCGGATATACGAGCCAATCTTTTAACTTTCTTATTCAATTTAAATGAATAATCGCGAACTTTTGGTCCAAATACCCGACCTCCACCTCTAAAAATAGGTGATTTGATACTTCCTGCACGAGCTGTTCCGGTTCCTTTTTGTTTTTTAAGCTTTCTGGTGCTTCCTGCTATTTCGCCACGTTCTTTCGATTTGTGTGTACCCTGACGTTGATTTGCAAGATATTGCTTAACGTCTAAATATATTGCATGATCGTTTGGCTCTATTGCATAGATGGAATCATTCAATGCTACTTTTTTACCGGTATCCTCGCCTGCTTGATTTAAGACTACTAATTCCATTATTTCTCAATTATTAAATATCCACCTTTTGGACCAGGAACTGACCCTTTCACTAACAACAAATTACTCTCTGGAATAATTTTTACAATCCGGAGACTAAGTGCTTTTACTTTGTCACCACCGGTACGTCCAGCCATGCGCATTCCTTTAAATACCCTTGAAGGGAATGAAGAAGCACCTACTGAACCGGGAGCTCTTAGCCTGTTGTGCTGACCATGCGTAGCATCACCAACACCACTAAAACCGTGGCGTTTCACAACACCTTGAAAACCTTTTCCTTTAGATATTCCACTAACATCTAAATAAATCTCGTCTTTAAATAAGTCAACAGTAAGGACATCTCCTAACTGATACTTTTGTTCAAATTTCAAAAACTCAGCCACCTTTATTTTTGGTAAAGTGTCTGCTTTTTTAAAGTGTCCAACCTGCGGTTTGTTCGACTTTTTTTCCTTTTTGTCGTCAAAACCAAGTTGAAGAGCCTCGTAACCGTCGATCTCAACGGTTTTCACTTGTGTAACAACACAAGGTCCTGCTTCGATTACCGTGCATGGAATATTTTTTCCCTCGGCACTGAAAATCGATGTCATTCCGATTTTTCTTCCTATTAATCCAGCCATTTTTATAATTATATTTCTATCAAACTTTTATTTCAACTTCTACCCCACTTGGCAATTCAAGTTTCATCAAGGCATCAATAGTCTTAGCTGTTGAACTATAAATGTCGAGCAACCTTTTGTAAGAGCATAATTCAAACTGTTCTCTTGCCTTTTTATTTACGAAAGGGGAACGCAATACGGTAAAAACACGTCGATGAGTTGGCAATGGAATTGGTCCACTCACAACAGCCCCGGTTGATTTCACTGTCTTAACAATCTTCTCAGCCGATTTGTCAACCAAGTTATGATCGTATGACTTTAATTTAATTCTGATTTTTTGGCTCATATTATAGTATATATTATAATAATTCTTTTTTCATGGTGGAAGTGGCGCGTCCTGATGACAATGAACGTAATACGGTAACATAACCAAACATTTCAGCCAACGGAACTTTTGCTTTAATTACGCGCGCACCCATACGGGCTTCCATTCCTTCAACTTGTCCTCTTCGACGGTTAAAATCGCCGATTATATCACCCATGTAATCTTCAGGAGTTACTACTTCAATTGCCATAATTGGCTCTAATAGTATCGGTTTTGCTTTGGAACAAGCTGCTTTATAAGCTTGCCGTGCAGCAATCTCAAACGATAACTGGTCAGAATCCACTGCGTGGAATGATCCATCATAAAGTTCCACTTTAATACTTTCCATTGCAAAACCAGCTAATGGTCCATTTTTCAAAGCTTCTTTAAATCCTTTTTCTACTGAAGGTATGTATTCACGAGGAATGGTTCCTCCTTTAATTGAATCAATAAATTGAACACCAATTACATCTTTGTCAGCTGGT
>JFJP01022096.1_pt1 | contig 18650 bp, 15 predicted proteins | sample 431651 | NCBI WGS metagenome assembly JFJP01 (sample SAMN02602958, study PRJNA72255) | Microbial mat metagenome, whole genome shotgun sequencing project. | biome: fresh water; feature: sink hole; material: water; isolation source: purple microbial (photo- and chemosynthetic) mats found in...
GCCTCTCCTTCTGCGGAAAGCCCTTCTGCGGAAAGAATTTTTCGGATGCTTTTGCGGTTTTGTCCTAATTTTACAATCAACCGTTTCAATATGTCTTCGGAAAAAGGCAGCGTGAATGTTCCGGAAGCCTGCCCCGCCGGGGAGCGGGTGACGCGGGCAGTGTAAGATTCACCTTCCCTTCTGATTTCAATCTCAAAATCAAGATAAGACAGATACTTCATGGCGATTTCTTTCCATTTGAATTTGTTTTTTTCTCAAAATTGTTAAATATAAAGAATAAAAAAATGAAATCATTATGTCAAGCCCTATTTACCGAATTTTCAGTTGATTTTGCGATTTTAATATGTTAAAGATTTACATAAAAAAAGGTGTCTCGCAAAGTTCGCAAAGAGCGCAAAGAAAAGCAAAGAAAAGCAAAGAAAAGCAAAGAAAAGCAAAGAAAAAAAAGAACGAAATTATCAAACCTTTGCGCCCTTTGCGTCCTTTGCGAGAAATAAAAGTCTCTCGCAAAGGACGCAAAGTTCGCAAAGAAAAAAAAGAGAGAACCGGAAAAATGCTGTCTTTGTCAAGCCCCGTAGGGGCGGCATATCATATCTTCCATATCTTTGCGCCCTTTGCGTCCTTTGCGAGAAATAAAAGTCTCTCGCAAAGAGCGCAAAGAGCGCAAAGGAACTGAGGAGGTTTGAAAATGTCATCATTTTACGAAAGAAATATATGGGCGTTTATTCAGGTGTTGGAGCATCAGCCCGAAGTGTTTTCCAAGCAGGACAAAGCTGATCTCAAGGAATTGGACATGGCTCAGACAGAAGATATAAAGCAGATTTCAGACACGATTGAGGCGTGGTTAAATTCCCATTCGCAAATTTCCACAGAGCATGTGGAGTATCTCACAGAATTATGCGACGGCGAACTGAGAAGAGGTGCCGGCGGTCTGCCCGTGCCTCCGCCGCCTTCCGAAGCGGAATTGAGAAAGCAGTTGACGAATGCCATCCGGCGCAACAGACCTGCCGCAACGCAGCCAAAGCCCAAACCTGATGAGAAATCCAAATGAGTCAAATAGAAAAATATCGGATTAAGAATCCGAGTGTTACGCTTTATGCTTTTCACCTCCGCACAGAGCTTGCCAAAGAACTTACGGAAGACGCATCGCTGCTGTGGGAGAATTTGGCAAAATTGGGCGAAAGGCTTTCTGCGCCGCCGTTGCAGGGGCTTTTGTCAGAACTGATCTGCTATAAAAACGGGCAGTATGATCCGAGCGGAGAAGAAGGAAAACAGACAGCGTGGCTTGAACTCACGAAGCCCCGTGAACTGACGTTCTGCGGGCAGAACCAAATGGGTTTTGTCTTCAGCGGCTCGGTTTATCCGCTGAGGATTCACGACACCTACGCGGCAGACCTCACATTTTCCTGCAAAGACAGAGAGATGCAGGTTTCCCAACTGAACCGGCTGAATCCGGATGCCTGCCTTCTGCCTTCCCGCATTCAGGCGTCATTAGGGCAGACATTGCTTTTCTACGCCGAACCGACAGACAGAGAAGTTGATTCCCGACTCATTGCTGATGAATGTCTCAAAGGCTTATTGCAAGACTCAAATGAGACATTGCCGCCTTTTATCAAAGAAGGCAAACTCTTCGGAAGCCCCATATTCGAGTATGAAGACTACGCCTACGATCCGCTTCAACGCCGTCATATTCTGGTCTGGCTGTGGGAACATCCCCGAACTGCGGAACTGGCGCAGACCGTATCCAACAGCTTAATGAATTTGCTCTGCTGCCGAAACAAAATTCTATACGCTTTTCATCAGTCCCGTGAATCTGATGAATCTGCCCGACAGCTTTACAGGCAATTAGAAGAAAATATCGAACAGCTTGAGATAAAAGCAGAACCGCCGGAACGTCTCAAACTGATGGAAAACCTGCTTGCGGAAATGCCGCCGAATGAAATGCGTTACGCCCGCAGCCTGCGGAACATGAGCGACCACCGCACGACAATAAAAGCCAATATCTCAAACTATGAGACATCGTTAGAAGAGATTCGCAAGTTGAGCCTCCCGGACGATTTTCTGACTTTTTTTGATGACTTCCCCAATCTTGCCCGAAAAACATTTTTGTCTCAAATCCGCACAGATATGAATTTCCTTGAGCCGGGCCAGCGTTTGTCTCAGCAGATGGTCGCTGGCATTAGGGGGATTGTGGAAATTGACACGCTGAAGCAAATGAAGGAAAATGAGGAAAGCGGCTCCAAACGTCAGGAACGGTTGGAAATTCTGGTGGCAGTAATTGTGGGCATATTGAACGGCGCGATGCTTTCCGCCACAGTTCACTCGGAACTCCCCAAGATTTTCAGCATAACCGATCCGCTGTTTTTTCATCTCATTTTTTCGGGGCTGCCCACAGGCTTGGTCATTTTGCTCATCGTCATTCTTGTTCAGCGTTTTTGGAAAAAGTAGTCATAAGATAATAATAAATATTTTGCCCCTATTAAACTGTGGGTAGTGGTGTAGAACTGGGTGATTCTGAAGTGTCATTCTGAGCGCAGCGGAGAATCCAATCCGTATAACACATTATTATAATGAGATATTATCCGATGCGCTCAGAATCAGCGAAGTGATGAAACGTGGGCTGAATCCGACGGTAAGACATCGGGCAGGACACGCCGGCGGCGTACACCTACGGAATTTTCAGACAAGCACCAGATCAATCAGCGGAACAATGTCTTCTGCAAGAATGACTTCTATCCCTTCTCTGACATCCGGTTCCAGACTGTTCACATCCACAGCATTGCGCTGGGGAAAAACAACCGTTTTTATTCCTGCCCGATGCGCTGCCAGCAGCTTTTCACGGATGCCGCTGACCGGCAGGATTCTGCCGTTTAAGGTCAGTTCTCCGGTCAGTGCAACTTCCCGCCGTGCCGGTCGTCCGGTCAGAAGTGAAATCAGCGATAAGGCAATGGTGACGCCGGCAGAAGGTCCGTCTTTGGGAATTGCTCCTGAAGGAATATGAATATGAATGTCCCGCCCGTTGAAAAAATCAGGATCAATGCCCAAGTCTTGGGCGCGGCTTCGGATATAGCTCAGGGCAGTCTGAGCAGATTCGCGCAGCACATCTCCGAGAGAGCCGGTCAGAATCAGTTGCCGGTTTCCGTTCATAATGGTTGATTCCACAAAAAGAATTTCTCCGCCGAATTCGGTCCAGACCAATCCGGTAATCACACCGACCTGATTTTTGCTTTCAGCGATCTCATGCGAGTATTTCCGGGGACCCAGCAGCTTTTCCACCAATGCCTCATCCACGCTGACCGATGCGGACGCGTCCGGAGTCTGCACACATATTCTTGCCAATTTCCGGCAGACTGTGGCAATCTCCCGCTCCAGATTCCTAAGCCCTGCTTCCCGCGTATAATCCTGTATGATTTTTGACACCGCATTGTCTGAAAATTCCACGGTGATTTTTGAAAATCCGTGTTCTTTCAGTTGACGCGGTATGATATAACGCCTGGAGATTTCTTTTTTTTCATTTTCCGTATAGCCCGGAAAGTGAATGACTTCCAGCCGGTCAAGCAAAGGTCCAGGAAGCCGTTCCGTGACATTGGCGGTAGCAATAAACATCACGCCCGAAAGATCAAAAGGAATATCTAAATAATGATCCGTGAAATGACTGTTCTGCTCCGGATCAAGAATCTCCAGAAGCACGGATGCCGGGTCGCCCCTGAAATCCTGCCCGATTTTGTCTATCTCATCGAGCATAAATACCGGATTTTTCACGCCGACTCTTTTCATGTCGCTGAGAATTCTTCCGCACATAGCACCCACATAAGTCCGCCGATGGCCGCGCAGATCTGCCTCATCCCGCAGCCCTGCAAGTGAAATCCGCACGAATTTCCGCCCCAATGCTTCTGCAACAGCTTTGCCCACAGAGGTCTTTCCGGTTCCCGGGGGCCCTGCAAAACAAAGAACAGGGCTGCGGGTCATGGAAAGATGTTTTTTCTTTTCCAGCGTCTGCCGGACAACAGCCCGCAGTTCGTCAAGGTTGACCGGTTTGGGCAGATAATGGGTCGCGCCTTTTTTCAGAGCATCCACCGCTGAATCCACAGTTGCAAATCCGGTGATCATAATGATAGCCGTGTCAGGCGCAATTTTTTTGGCAGCCGCGAGCAATTGGCTTCCGTCCATTTTTTCCATCTTCAAATCCGTGAGGATCAGGTCAAAGGCATGGCTTTGCACCATGTTCAGGGCTTCGAGTCCGTTGGCGGCGGTACTCACCTGATAGCCTTCTTTTTTCAGAATATGCGCCAGATTGTCCCGGGCAATGGCTTCATCATCCGCAACAAGCACCTGAAAAGAGAGATGACTGCACAGGGTCCGCACCGCGAGATATTCCAATATCCGTTCTTTGACAGGTTTCAGCCCGTAATGCCGGGATGCTAAAATTTCCTCTGCCCGCCGGATGTCCGGGTTGTCGTCTGAAAACCGCTGCCAGGGCAGGGAAATCAGAAATTCGATGTAGTTGTATCCGATGGTGTATTCCGGAATAGACGGGTCTGTTTTTTCCAGACGATCCAATTCCTTCACAGCCACAGCAGATACAGATTCAGGCAGCTTCGCGTCGGCGACAGCCTTCCGAAGTTCTGCCAGATCACTGTCAGGCTGCGGGATTTCTGCCTCTGTTTTTTCAGTTTTCCGAGAAAAAAGCATTGTTTCATCCTTATCAGTTGTCAGCAGACGATTCAGCGGCAACCTCAATTTTCAATCTTCCGGTTAATCTGATAAATTATATTTTATATCAGATATATAAATGTAACAGTTATCTGTTGTCAATCATTTTTTTCTGTTTTTCAGGAATGAATGCGGTCGGCTTGAGGTTGGAGAGCCGGAAAGCGGGATTTTCAGGAGCGTTGCATTTTGTAACGCTGCGCCGTTTCTATTGTAACAGTATCTATCTGTCTGAAAATAAAATTAAAAAATTGACAGCTATTTTATGGCTGTTACATTATGCAATGACATCATAAATTGCCGCAGACCTCGCATAAATTATATTTTATCACATTATTTCAAATTGTTTTCAATATTATCGCTATTCTGGCACGAATTTTGAATAAGTATGACATTAAAGAGTTGGAAATCATATTTCAGCAGAAGAAAGGGGGGAAAATCGCTATGTCCTTAGAACGCGGCAAAGATACGGCAATCAATGAGTTCCGAAGCTGTCGCAAAAAAATTCTTGTAATATGCGAAGGTTTTTTTTTGCCCGGGAGATGATGGACTACCCGATTCATTTGGCGAAACGACTCGGGTATGACCTTGTTGCCGTCATTGCCGGGACAGCATGGGGCAGAAATTTCCCCGAAGAATTTAGGAAAGAGGCAGAAAAAGCCGGCAGTATCTTCAAACAGGCAGCCGGGCGGCACGGCATCTCCTGCGAGTATAAGGTCGGTATCGGAGAGTTGGGAGCGGTCGTACAGGAGATATGCCGTACCTTCAGGCGTATCGAATTTGTCATCACAGAATCGGAAATCCGCAGGGAAGAAATCGCAGATCAGGTGATTCTTCCGGTTTTCAGTGTGGTTTCCGATAAATCAAAAAACCAAGGAGGAAAAATCATGGACAAAACACAGGGAATTTCCAAAAAGAAACCGGTAGTAAAAACTGTCGTTTACGGCTGCCTCAGCCTGGCACTCTATGCAGCTCTGTTTATAAACGCCGGTGCGGTGATGCAGCTTTTCACCAAAGGCGGCATGTATGCCGCACTGCCCATTGTCACCGTATTTGTTTTTTCTTTTGCACACGCGGCTTTCGCGAGTAATCTTTGGTCGCTTCTGGGCATCGAAGCCATGAAGAGAGACACGGAACGCCAGACCGCAGAGAAAAGAATTGCTCCGAAAAAACAGGCTCGGAAACGTCCGCGGGTATATGCGTATGTCAATCCGTTTCATCGGCTTTAACAACTTTGTTTATCATCTGAAATCAAACATCTGAAGTCAAAATTGAAAGGAGTCAGGTTATGCACGATATAGCTCATGAAGCAGTCAATTTCATTGATCTGAATCTTATCTATGTTATTTTTCTGTTCGTCGTCGGTTTTATCGGCGGATTGGTCAGCGGTTTTATCGGATCCGGAGGCGCGTTTGTGCTGACTCCCGGAATGATGAGTCTGGGTGTGCCGGGAACTGTGGCGGTTGCAAGCAATATGTGCCACAAATTCCCCAAAGCAATGGTCGGCGCGTATAAACGCTACAAATACGGTCAGGTTGATCTCAAACTGGGAATTGTCATTGCCTTATCTGCGGGGGTCGGTGTTCAGATCGGCATAAAACTTCAGAATTTTATCCTTGAAACATGGGGGCAGGCAGGCTCAAATCTTTATGTCAGCTTTTCCTTTGTTGCCATTCTGCTGATTGTCGGCTCTTATGTTCTTTACGATGCCTGGAACATCTCAAAATCAACGGGCGGAGAAAAAGTCTCATCCATTGCCAAAAAACTTCAGTCCATTAACCTTCCGCCCATGATTCATTTTAAAACCGCAAATATGACCATAAGCCTGTGGATTACCGTTCCTGTAGGTTTGGCCACCGGTATGCTGGCTGCCACCATTGCTGTGGGCGGTTTTATCGGCGTCCCGGGCATGATTTATGTGCTGGGCGTGTCCAGTCTGATCGCTTCCGCTACCGAACTTGTCGTTGCCTTTTTCATGGGATTCGCGGGTTCTGTGAACTGGGGACTGCACGGAATGATTGACATCCGCCTGACGCTCATCATCCTTGCCGGTTCGCTGCTGGGGGTTCAGCTCGGTGCCATCGGAACGACTTATGTTAAAGAATACATGATTAAAATTGTCATGGCAACCATTATGCTGATGGTGGCTGTCAGCCGTGCGCTTGCCATACCGGAATATCTTAACGAACTCGGTCTTGTGAGTGTAAAACCGGCTGTCATCAGCATCCTCGGCAAAGTCAGTTTTGTAACGATGTGTCTGGCTTTGGCAGTAGGAGCTATCATCATTCTCGGAAGCATGTGGAAGGCAAGAAAAGCGGTTTATGAGGATGTTGAAGAAGAAGCTTACGCCGAGGCATGAAGTAAAGGAGGAATATTATGTCTGTTATCACTGTTTCAAGAGGCTCTTCCAGCAGAGGGAAAGAAGTTGCAGAAAAAGCAGCGCAGAAATTGGGGTATGACTGTATCTCCCGGGACATTCTTCTGGATGCCTGTCAGCAGTTCAATATTCCTGAAATCAAACTGAAAAGAGCCATCCATGATGCGCCGTCCATTCTGGATAGCTTCACGAACGGAAAGGAACGCTATATCGCCTATATTCAGGCGGCGCTGCTGAAATATCTGCGGGAAGATAACATTGTCTATCACGGACTGGCAGGCCATTTCTTTGTCAAGGGCGTCAGCCATGTGCTGAAAGTTCGGATCATTGCCGATATGGAAGACCGTATAAAACTGGATATGGAGCGGGAAAAGATATCGTATAAAGAGGCTCTCAATACTCTGAAGAAAGATGATGAGCAGAGAAGAAAGTGGAGCCTGAATCTTTACGGTATTGATACCGCAGACTCAAGTCTTTACGATCTTGTCATCCACATTAAGAAAATTACTGCCGATGATGCGGCTGACATTATATGCCATACGGTTCAAATGGCGCATTTTCAGACAAACCCTCAGTCTCAGAAAGTGATGAATGATCTGACGCTGGCTGCGGAGGTAAAAGCCGCGCTCATTGAAATGACTCCCAACATTGAAGTTCTTGCCGATGACGGGGCAGTCTGTCTCAAAGCAAGGGTCAACCAGTCGCATCTGACTGATTTTGCAACGCGGCTGTCAGGCGATCTGGAAGAAGCTGCAAAAGCAGTTCAGGGAGTCAAAAACGTAAAGATTGAAGTTCTCCCCATTTCGATATATAATTGATAAAAATTTCAGGGTATTCCTTCCTCACTCTGTCATTCCCGCGAAAGCAGGACACATCCCTTCATTACAAGGTGCTGCTTCCGCAGGAATGACAATCTCTTAAAAAAAGACGGATGCGTCCCGCCGCCGGGAAACACAAAATTTCGTCATAAATAACAATCAATCAAAATATCTGATAGTTAAAAAGAATTTGAAGTCTGACTGTGATTTGGTGTTGACAAGCCCCAATCTTCCTGCTAAAAGGCGTTTCAAACATGAGGGGCTGTAGCTCAGATGGGAGAGCGCTTGAATGGCATTCAAGAGGCCAAGGGTTCGATTCCCTTCAGCTCCACCACAATGCACAACATTTAATAAGGTCAATATTAAGATAAATAATTATGTATCCGCATATAACATACAATAAAGAAAATGGGTTAGCTTATATTGCATTTTCAGGCAATGAAATTGAAAAGAGTATAGAATCAGAAGATGAATTATTTGTTGAGGACATAGATAAAAACGGCGAACTTGTAGGAATTGAAATACTGTCTGTACGACGATTACAAAGAAAATTCGCCGAGTTTTCTTCTTCAACAGAAGAACATATCTCTCCTGAAATGATTCCTGCCTATATTATCCCCTTCGTTGTTTCTCATCAAAAAATTTGCTGATTTTATTTTATAGAAAAATTCTGACTCGACATTGCAACGGACAGCCCCCTATGGGTTGTCCGTGAATTTTTTGTTAGATACCCTACGCGGCTGACCTTTTTTTTATTATCTGAAACAGAAAAATCCCCTGTCCCTCTTTAAGAAAAGGGGACGTGGTTAAAATCAGACTTAAAGGCAATATTTTTAAGGCAACATTATGGAACAGACAGAACAGCAAAAACAGGAACATAATTTTTGGCAGGATCATTCCCTGCATTTTTTAGAAATGGCGCTTCGGACCGACAGGCATGAAAGCATCGCACATCCTGACGGCTACGGTAAAAAAACAGGCGACTGCGGCGATACGGTCGAAATGTTTCTGACGTGCCGGGAAAATCATATCCGCTCGGTTTCTTTTCAGGTTTACGGCTGCATGAACACCAATGCCTGCGCCAACACTGTGGCGCATCTGGCTGAAGGAAAAACATTGGAACAGGCATGGGAAATCACGCCTGAAAAAATTGCAGAATTTTTGGAAACCCTGCCTCCGGATCATATCCACTGTGCGGAACTGGCGGCAGGGGCATTTTATCTTGCATTGGCTGATTATCAGGAAATCCGAAAGCAGCCATGGAAGAAAGCCTATCGCTAATCATGTCTTTTTTCGCCATGTTTTTTTTGTCACGAATGAACACGAATGTATCACAAATGAGACACGAATAGAGAACGAATAAAATATAATTCTCTATAATTCATGTAGATTTTTATACTCTCCTATGGGTGTAAAAAAATACACACCATTCGTGTTTTATTCGTGATTAATCTGTGTTCATTCGTGGCAAAAAAAACACGGTTCGCGGCAGCTCCGCATTTTATTTTTTTATTTGTTCTTGACATGAACCTGTAAATTGTTTATAGCAGGTCACTTAAAATTATGGCAACGGGATTTGTTTTTCAGAGAGAATTTAGCATTTCGCTTCCAACAATTGCGGCTGATTTATTTAAAAACTGCACTAACAAAAAGTATTTTTTCAGAAATATCTTAACTTTGAAAATACGAAAGGCAGGCATGAGCCTTAAAGACCTCTTGAAAAAAAAAGAAACAGCCATTGTCGGACAATGGTTTGACAGCGTGGTGAACACCTATCAGCTTGATACATCAAGATTTTTGAAAAGTCAGAAAGATGCTTTTGCCAATCCGGTGGGAAACAGTTTATCGCAGGGATTGAAAGCAGTTTTTGATGAAATAAATGACAGAATGGATTATGAGACTGTCAACTCCTTCCTTGATCCGATCATCCGCATCCGGGCGCTTCAGGATTTTTCTGCTTCCAAAGCCGTGAGCTTTGTCTTTTTTCTGAAAAAAATTGTCCGGGAACAGACAGCAAAAGAAATTCAGCAAGATAAAACATTGCAGGCGGATATGCTGCTGTTTGAATCAAAGATTGACGACCTTGCACTGATTGCCTTTGACATATATATGGGGTGCAGGGAAAAAGTCTATGAAATCAAAGCGAATGAAGTCAGAAACAGAACATTTGTTGCATTTCACAGAGCAGGTCTGGTGGCAGACTGGGAAGAAGAACCGGGGACTTGACAAAAACTTAGTTTTTGTTGTTAATACAATAGAATGAGGTGATGTGAATGAATGCAAAGTACATGTTTTCTCTGGTAGCGGTTATTGTACTTTTTCTGCTGGCTTACGCAGGGGTTGAAGCGGCAGGACTTCATGTCCTGTTCGGTGTTGTCATCCCTTATGCGGCTATAGCCGTCTTCACCGTGGGATTTGTCTGGCGGATAGTGAACTGGGCGCAGTCGCCGGTTCCGTTCCGTATTCCGTCCACATGCGGTCAGCAGAAATCGCTTCCATGGATCAAGCCGGCGGTGATTGACAATCCCGCGACAACCGGCGCGGTTGTGATTCGGATGATCCTGGAAATTTTGTTTTTCCGCTCGTTGTTCAGAAACCTGAAGTTTCATTTCAACGAAGGAAACAGATTTTCCTACATCTGGGAAAAATGGCTGTGGCTCGGCGCGCTTGCCTTTCACTGGGCTTTTCTGGCGGTGGTGGTACGGCATCTGAGGTTTTTTGCCGAACCGGTTCCCTTCTGGGTCCAGTGGGTGGAACAGCTTGACAGCTTTTTCCGCGTAGAATTTATAACCGATTTTCTTCAAATCGGACTGCCGGGAATTTTCCTTTCAGGTCTCGTGCTTCTGGCTGCGACAATTTATCTGCTGCTCAGAAGAATCGTCATTCCCCAAGTGAAGTACATTTCGCTTGCGGCTGATTTTTTTCCCCTTTTTCTGATTATCGGCATCGCCCTGAGCGGTATCCTGATGCGCTATTTTCTGAAAGAAGATATTGTGGGAATTAAAGAGTTTACCATGGGATTGGTCACTTTTCATCCGAGTATTCCGAAAAATGTCAGCGGTATTTTTTATGTGCATCTTTTTTTTGTGAGCGTCCTGCTGGCATATTTCCCCTTCAGCAAGCTGATGCACTTAGGCGGAATATTTATGAGTCCCACCAGAAATCTGGCAAACAACAGCCGCACGCAGCGGCATGTCAATCCCTGGAATTATCCTGTCAAAGTTCATAGTTATGAAGAATACGAAGAAGAATTCAGAGAAAAAATGATAGAGGCCGGACTCCCGGTGGAAAAGGAGCTGTAAAATAATGGCAGATGATCTTCTCAAACCGGACGAATTGTTGGCAAGAACAGACCACAGACCCCCTGCTACAGGATGGATGGATACGCCTGTCAACATCAGAAAGGGGATGTATTGTTATGCCGCGAACCCGAAAAGTGTTGAATATTTGAGCCTTCCTTATGCAAGGCAGTGGAATCCTGTGGAAGATGACTGGAAGCTGCCTGAAAACTGGAAACAGATCATTTTTGAAGGCATTCGGGAACGGCTCGACAAGTTCCGCTCTTTTAAAATATTCATGGATATTTGCGTCAGATGCGGCGCGTGCGCGGACAAATGTCATTTTTTTATCGGCACCGGCGATCCCAGAAACATGCCTGTGCTGCGCGCGGAACTGCTCCGCTCGATTTACAGAAATGATTTTACAACAGCCGGAAAGATTTTCGGCAAGGTTGCAGGCGCAAGACCCATGACAACGGAAGTGCTTAAAGAATGGTGGTATTATTTCTTTCAGTGTACGGAATGCCGGCGCTGCTCGGTTTTCTGTCCTTACGGTATTGACACGGCTGAAATCACCATCATCGCCAGAGAACTGCTCAATCTGCTGGGTCTGAACATTGACTGGATTGCCACGCCTGTTGCCAACTGTTTCCGCACCGGAAACCATCTGGGCATTCAGCCTCACGCCTTCAAAGACATGCTGGAATTCTTTGTGGATGATCTCGAGGAAATCACGGGCATCAAGGTGGAACCCAGTTTCAACAGAAAAGGCGCGGATATTCTGTTTATCACCCCTTCAGGCGATGTGTTTGCCGATCCCGGAACTTATACCTGTATGGGCTATATGCTTCTGTTCCATTATCTGCGGGAAAAATACGGCTTTGACATTACATGGAGTACCTACGCATCTGAAGGCGGAAATTTCGGTTTTTTCACCTCCCATGAAACCATGAAACGGCTCAATTCCAAAATGTATGCCGAAGCCAAGCGTCTGGGTGTCAAATGGATTCTCGGCGGCGAGTGCGGCCACATGTGGCGGGTGATTCATCAGTACATGGACACGATGAACGGTCCGGCGGATTTTCTGGAAGAGCCGGTTTCTCCCATTACCGGCACGAAATTTGAGAGTTCCCGGGGAACGAAAATGGTTCATATTGCCGAATTTCTGGCAGACCTTATCAAGCACGGCAAGCTTGATCTGGATCCGGGCAGAAATGACAATGTGAAAGTAACATTCCATGATTCCTGCAACCCTGCAAGAGGCATGGGACTGCTTGACGAACCCCGGTATGTCATTAAAAACGTCTGCAAGCATTTTTATGAAATGCCGCCCAACACCATTCGGGAAAATACCTTCTGCTGCGGCTCCGGCTCCGGTCTGAACGCAGGCGAGGATATGGAACTGAGACTCAGCGGCGGTCTGCCCCGCGCCAATGCGGTCAAATATGTGCATCAGAAACACGGCGTGAACATGCTTGCCTGTGTGTGTGCAATTGACAGGGCTGTTTTGCCCCCGCTCATGGATTACTGGGTTCCCGGCGTGGGAGTGACCGGTCTGACGGAACTGGTGGCAAACGCTCTGATCCTGCCCGGAGAAAAAGAAAGAGAAACAAACCTGCGCGGTGAACCGTTGCCGGGAATGGAGGAATAATGGCGAGCAATAAACAAATGTACGATAAAGGCAAGGTGGTTGCCGGTCTGGTCATATTTGTGATCCTGATCACGTTTCCTTTCTGGTACAATCTCGGAAAAGCCGCTCCCGCTCCCGAACTGAAACTGACAGAAAAGGCAAAAGCCGAGAAAACCTGCGTGATGTCCAAAGAAGAAATGAAAGCCGGACACATGCAGCTTCTGGATATCTGGAGAGAACGCGTGGTGCGGAATGCCGACAGGACTTATGTGAACGAAAGCGGAAAGGAATACAGCATGAGTCTTTCCAACACCTGTTTGGACTGCCACTCAAACAAAGCCGAATTTTGTGACAAATGCCACAATTATGTTTCGGTAGCCCCTTACTGCTGGGATTGCCACATTGATAACCCGAAGGAGGCAAAAAAGTGATGGAAAACAGCAGAAGACGCTTTTTGAAAATAGCCGGAATTTCAGCGCTGGGTGTTGCCGGTGCCAAGCCTGTTTTGGACGTGTTTGCTTCGGGTGACTCCCACGGCGAAGCGGCAAAAGCCCAGCCTGAAATCAGAAAAGGTGAAAAAGCTCTGACCGCAAAGCAATGGGCAATGGTCATTGACACCCGCAAATTCAAGTCCGGAGCGGATTTGGAGCCGATCATCGAAGCCTGTCATAAAATCCACAATGTTCCGGATTTTATGGACAAAGAGAATCCCGAATTTAAAGAAGACAACCGGCGGCATGTGATCAAATGGATATGGGAGGAAGAATATAACCATGCTTTTCCGACCGGCGGTGAACCCTTTCTCAATGAAAGAATCAAGCATCTGCCTTTTCTCGTGCTTTGCAACCATTGCGAGGATCCGCCCTGTGTAAGGGCTTGTCCCACAAAGGCGACATTCAAGCGGGAAGACGGGATTGTCGTGATGGATTTTCACCGCTGTATCGGGTGCCGGTTCTGCATGGCAGCCTGTCCTTACGGCTCCAGAAGTTTCAATTTCAGGGATCCCCGTCCTTTTATCAAAGCAGAAGAGCGGAATCCCGAATTTCCCACCCGGATGAAAGGCGTTGTGGAAAAATGCAACTTCTGTGCGGAACGGCTGGCAGTGGGGCAAATGCCGGCGTGCGTAGAGGCGTCCAACGGCGCGATTGCATTCGGCGACCTGTATGATCCGGAATCTGAAGTCAGAAAACTTCTGGCGTCGAATTTCACCATTCGCCGCAAAGACGGGCTGGGGACGGGACCGACTGTTTACTATATTGTCTGATTGAAGATTGAGGATTATATTTTTTCGCCACGAATGAACACAAATTTTTTACCACGAATAGCACGAAAGAAACGAAAAACACGAAAGAAAAAAAGAAGTTATGAAAAAGATACCTCACCCCCACCTCTCCCCCCTACCCCCTCTCCGAAGGAGAGGGGGAGTAAATACTCCCCTCCCCTTTGGGGAGCAACTGCTTAACTCCTAAAATACCTGTCGTGGTAAAATTTGTGTCCATTCGTGGCTGATCTTTTAATCGTCAATTTTCATCTTATATGAGGTGATTTTATGCTTGAAATCGCATTTAAAGGAACGAAAAGATATTACGGCTGGATGATCGCGCTGGCTTCGGTTATCGGCGTCGGTTTTCTCTGCTACCTGTGGCAGTTGAAGTTCGGTCTGGGAGTCACAGGAATGAGCAGGGATGTTTCCTGGGGATTCTATATTGCCCAGTTTACCTTTCTCGTCGGTGTCGCGGCATCGGCAGTCATGCTGGTGATCCCCTATTATCTCCATAACTACAAAGCCTTCGGCAAGATTACGATCTTGGGCGAGTTTCTGGCAGTCGCATCGGTGAGCATGTGTCTGATGTTCATCATTGCCGACTTGGGACAGCCCATGCGGGCATTCAACGTGATTCTGAACCCGACGCCCGGCTCTATCCTGTTCTGGGATATGATCGTGCTGAACGGATACCTGCTGCTGAACATTGTCATCGGCTGGAACGTGCTGGAAGCGGAGCGCAATCAGGTTGCGCCCCCGGCGTGGATCAAACCTTTTATTTACCTTTCAGTGCCTTGGGCAGTGAGCATTCACACGGTCACAGCTTTTCTGTACTGCGGTCTTCCGGGAAGAGGATTCTGGCTCACCGCAATTCTGGCACCCCGATTTCTGTCTTCGGCGTTTGCCGCGGGTCCCTCTTTTCTGATTCTGCTCTGCCTGCTGATCCGCAAAATCTCGAAATTTGATCCGGGCAAAGAACAGATTCAGTCGCTTGCCAAAATCGTGACCTATGCCATTATTCTGAATGTATTTTTCTTTGCCTGTGAAGTGTTCACGGTTTTTTACAGCAACATCCCGGAGCATAAAGATCATTTCATCTATCTTTTTGCGGGGCTTCACGGACACGGCGTTCTGGTGCCCTGGATGTGGACATCGCTGACACTGATGCTGCTGGCAATTATCCTGTTAGTCATTCCCGCAAGCCGGAAACAGGAAGGCGTTCTGGCGGTTGCCTGCGTGTTTGTGTTTGTCGGAACGTGGATTGACAAAGGACTCGGCATGATCTCCGGCGGTTTTGTGCCGAACCCCATGCACCATGTAAGCGAATACGTTCCCACAATTCCGGAAATTATTATTACGCTGGGCGTCTATGCCACAGGATTTTTCATATTGTCTGTGCTGTTCAAACTTGCTGTAACGATTAAAGAAGAAGTATCCGCATAAGTAGTAAACCTAAAGTTGCGGGGTTTTCCAAAACCCCGCAACTCCTCGCCTCGTCTGACCTGCCGGAATTATTTTCGCAAAGTTTCAAATCATGACAGGGAAATCCTCCGCTCCGGATCACTATACAGGCTCTTTTTTACGATCTTTGCGTCTTTGCGAGAGATTAAAGCGGCTTTGAAAAGATTTCTCGCAAAGTACGCAAAGTCCGCAGAGATTCCATTCCGGCAGAGGCACGCCGGCGGCGTGCCCCTACTTTGCGCCCTTTGCGTGCTTTGCGAGAAATAAAAAGGTTCTCGCAAAGTACGCAAAGATTTTTCTATAAAAAAGCTTTCTTTTGCACATCTGATACCAAATCGCTGTCAAAAACAGTGTTCTCCGTATCTGATTTTAGCCGGGCGCTTTTCAGGCGGTTTGAGCGATTTATCTATTTTCAGCCGGGTGTTTTCAGCAGGGGCGCTTTACGATCTGAAAAGACCGATGTTCTTCGCATCAAATTTTCCCTTGTGAATTTGTTTTAATTTGTGATATTAAGTATCCTGATCATTACAGACAATTGCATTTTTATCTTTTTTGACACAACAAAATTCAACTAAGGAGAAAAATGATGATGAAAGCCGTGATTTTGATTTTATCTTTATTGGTTTTTACGATGGCGGCTGCATCCCCGGTTTTTTGCGAACAAGCATCCGACTCGAAAGAACAAGACATTGACGCCGCACTTGAACAGGAACTCAGGTGGATTCGGGCGGAAGCCATTGTTTTAACCGATATTGCGACAAAAACCGAAATGGATGCGGACCTGGCACCCGGAATTGTCACTGTCCTACAGGGAACCGAGTTGGAAGAGCGGGGAATCCATACGGTCTGGGATGCGCTGAACCTGATTCCGGGGATAGACACCTCCGTAACAGCAAACGGCTCGCTTCAGGTCACGGTGCGGGGCGTCGGCAATGTGATTGCAGTCGGAAAAGTGAAAATCATGCTGAACAATGTTCCCGTAAACAGCACTTTCAGCGGTGAAGCTGAGTCCGTGTATTCTATTCCCGTCGAGCAGGTGGAACGGATAGAATTTATCCGAGGACCCGGTGCCGCGCTTTACGGAAAAGGCGCATACACCGGTCTGATAAATGTCATCACGCGGCATTCGGGAAACCGGATATTCGGGCGTTACGCCAGATTTGACGCTTACACAGGCGGCGGTATCTGCTCATATACACTGCCGGAGCAGGATTTCAAGATCAGTCTGAATGCCGCAGAATGGGAAAGAGGACGTTCAGATGCAAGCGCCGACTCCGACTATCTCTATACAGAGGGCATGGCGGACATTTCCCAAGCACCGGGGCAGATAAACGACAGCCGCAGGCAGATGGATGCCTTGCTGAATCTGGAGTATAAGGATTTTTCAGTTCTGGCTCAGTGGGTTTCCCAGGATCACGGAGATTATTTCGGCGAAATGGTCATTCTGCCGCCGCCCAATGATCGGATGGTTTATAAAGAAGATTTCTCTATGGCAGAAGCAAGATGGAAGCCGGAAATACTGACATTTCTGCAACCCAAACTCCGTGTGGGCTGGACCCGTTATGTCTGGAATATAGACAGATTATATATGTATCCTCCGGGTTTTGCCGTATATGAAGACGGCATGATCATTGCGCCGTATTACAGAGAACAGAGCATGTACGCGGGCATGGATTTTCAATTTAAAGAATGGAGACATCACACGCTGCTGTTCGGGGCTGAGTATGAATATGCAAAAATAAGAAATGCTTATTCTGATTTGAATTACGATATACTGACCGGAGAGCCGCTTTCGGAGATGCAGCGGTTTGACGGAGAAGCCAACTGGATTGAAGATGGCAAAAGTCGTAATATTTTCAGCATGTTTATTCAGGATCAGTTTGATTTCAGCAAGCAGCTTGCTTTTACCGCGGGTCTCAGATATGACCATTATGATGATGCCGGAGACAGCCTGACGCCGAGAATCGCCGGCGTTTTCCGGCTTTCGGAACGCCATATTTTCAAGGCGCAGTATGCGGAGGCTTTCCGTCCGCCTGCTTTTGTCGAGATGTATTCAAAAAACAATCCCTCGGTTCAGGGAAATCCCGATATGAGTTCCGAAACCGTGCAAACATCAGAAATCGGATATATCTATAAAAGTGAGGCATTCCGAGCCGGTTTCACGGCATTTTACTCCGAACTCGATGATCTGATTATTCAGAAAGGCAGCGCCAAATACAGAAATGTCGCAGGTGCGGACGCCAAAGGCGTAGAGATGGAAATAAGTTGGAAAATCAAACCTTTTCTGATGCTGGATGCCAATATTTCCTATTCTGATGTCAAAGACAGCGAGACAGGCGATGCAATCCGGGCAACGGGCAAATGGCTGGGAAATGCAGGGCTTGTTTACAGTCCCCGCCGTGATTGCAGCCTGTCGCTCCAATATCGCCATGTGGACAAATACAACCGCTCTCTGCTTGCGACTTCCGACAGAGAAAGAGGCAGGGATACGCTTGATATTACAGGTACTAAAAAGAATTTTTTTATAAAAGGGCTGATGTTTCAGGCAGGCGTCAGAAATCTTTTTGATGCGGATGTGAGCTACCCATCCGGCTTTCTCATGTACCCGGATGATTATCCCCAGCCCGGACGGGAAGGCTGGGTAAAACTCTCTTACGATTTTAATTAATTAAGGTGAGGGGTTCGAGGTGAGGGGTTCGAGGCCTCACCCCGAACCTCGAACCCCATAACTAAAGGAGGAAAGTGATGAAAACTGCGATTTCGATTTTTTCTTTATTCATCTTTACGATGGCGGCTGCATCCCCGGTTTTTTGCGAACAAGCATCCGGCTCAAAAGAAAAAGACATTGACCCCTCGCTTGAACAGGAACTCAGATGGATTCGGGCGGAAGCTGTTGTTTTGACCGAGATTGCGACCAAAACCGAGATGGATGCGGACCTGGCCCCCGGAATTGTCAATGTCCTTCAGGGTTCGGAACTGGAAGAACGGGGACTTCATACGGTCTGGGATGCGCTGACGCTGATTCCGGGTCTGGATACTTCCATGGGAGCGAACGGCTCGTTTCAGGTCACGGTGCGCGGAATCGGCAATGCCATTGCAGCCGGAAAAATCA
>JFJP01031728.1_pt1 | contig 18650 bp, 13 predicted proteins | sample 431651 | NCBI WGS metagenome assembly JFJP01 (sample SAMN02602958, study PRJNA72255) | Microbial mat metagenome, whole genome shotgun sequencing project. | biome: fresh water; feature: sink hole; material: water; isolation source: purple microbial (photo- and chemosynthetic) mats found in...
TGCGTTTGGAAAATCCTGCCGCATTTAAAGCCGCAAGCAATTTAGAGGAGATAGCAATTATGTTAGAAGAATGTGTAGATTCTTGGGTAACCCAATGGCGGAATGATGGAATTTTTCAAGGCAGACAAGAAGGTTTGCAAAAAGGTTTGCAAGAAGGCAGACAAGAAGGCAGGCAAGAAGGCAGACAAGAAGGCAGACAAGAAGGCAGACAAGAAGGCAGACAAGAAGGCAGACAAGAAGGCAGGCAAGAAGGCAGGCAAGAAGGCGAAGTTTTAGTGCTGAAAAAATTATTGCGCAAGCGGTTTGGGGAGTTGCCTAGCTGGGTGGACGATATGCTGAGGAAGGCGTGTGCGGATGAATTGGAGTTTTGGGTGGAGGCGATATTAGACGCGAAAACTTTGGACGATGTGTTTTTGCCGAGATAAATTAAATCGCCTCACCTTCTTTAAAAAAGGGGAAAAATTAACCTTTGTTGATTGCGCTTGTCCTTGATAAACTATAACGCATTAATTTCTTTAAGAAAAACAGCATGAGCGCAAATTCTGTCTTAAAACTTTAAATTTTCCCCCCCCTAACTTCCCCTTTTGGTAAAGGGGACTCAAATCTCTATTTATAACAACGCCTTCATTGCCGCGCCTAGCAAGGTGGGAGAATTAACCACTTCCACTCCAGCCGCTTGCAGAGCCGCGATTTTACCTGCGGCAGTGCCTTTTCCGCCTGTAATAATCGCCCCTGCATGACCCATCCGTTTTCCTGCGGGAGCGGTTTGCCCTGCGATATAGCTGACCACAGGTTTAGTCACATGGGCTTTAATATAATCGGCTGCCTCTTCTTCTTCTGTGCCACCAATTTCGCCCACCATCACAATGCCTTGGGTGTGTTCATCGGCTTGAAAACGAGTTAACACATCGATAAAACTCATCCCATGAATTGGGTCGCCACCAATCCCCACGCAAGTGCTTTGCCCTAAACCTTCGCCAGTGGTTTGATTTACCGCTTCATACGTCAACGTGCCTGAGCGTGACACAATTCCCACCACCCCTTTTTGATGAATATACCCTGGCATAATGCCGATTTTGCATTCGTCTGGGGTGATAATTCCAGGGCAATTCGGGCCAATTAAAATCGCATCACTGCCTTGCAATGCCGCTTTGACACGCAACATTTGCAACACAGGAATCCCCTCAGTAATGCAAACAATCAGCTCTAATCCTGCGGCAATCGCTTCTAAAATCGCATCAGCGGCATAAAAAGGCGGTACATAAATCATCGTTGCCGTTGCTTTAGTTTGTTGAACCGCATCAAACACGGTATTAAACACGGGTAAACCACAATGCTGTTCACCGCCGCGTTGGGGCGTAACGCCGCCGACTAATTGTGTGCCATAGGCTAGGGCTTGTTCCGAATGAAATGTCCCTTGTTTGCCAGTGAAACCTTGGCAAATTACTTTTGTATCACGATTAATTAAAATACTCATGCGGCATTCCTCGCTAAATCAACCACCTGTGCGGCAGCCGTGGTTAAATCATCAGCGGCAAGTACCGCCATTTTTGAATCGCGCAATAAATCACGTCCTGCCTGCGCGTTTGTTCCTTCTAATCGCACTACAACTGGAATAGTGACATGAACTTGCGCGACGGCGGCTAAAATGCCTGCGGCAATTACATCACATTGCACGATTCCCCCAAAAATATTGACCAACACGGCTTTCACTTTCGGGTCTGCTACAATTAATTTAAACGCCTCTGCCACTTTTTCAACATTTGTACCACCACCGACATCTAAAAAGTTAGCGGGCAAACCCCCGTTTAACTTAATTAAATCCATTGTTGCCATTGCCAGTCCTGCGCCATTGACCATGCAGGCAATATTGCCATCTAAGGTAATGTAATTTAAGCCAAATTTTTGCGCGATATTTTCCTTTTCATCTTCTTGGCGCGGGTCTTTGAACGCCAAAATATCAGGGTGCAAAGCTAAGGCATTGTCATCAAAAACCATTTTCACATCCAAAGCAATCAGTTCGCCCTGTTGGGTTTCTACCAGAGGATTAATCTCAACTTGGCTGGCATCTTTATCCTTAAACAGCCGATACATTTTGCGCATAAGTTTTTCAAGCTGACCAATTTGCGGCATGGCTAATCCCAATGCAAAGCCAATGTGACGACATTGATAGCTTTGTAAACCCACTACAGGCTGAATGCTGACCGTGATAATTTTTTCAGGGCTTTTTGCGGCAACAGTTTCAATATCTATCCCGCCTGCTTGTGAAGCGACAAATAGCAAGCGTTGCGTGGCTCTATCAACCAATAAACTTAAATAAAATTCCCGCTGAATGGGGGAAGGCTGTTCAATTAATACGCTATCAATTGGCAAGCCCACACTGTCAGTCTGTGCGGTTGACAAGCGAGTGCCTAATAATTTTTCTGCAAATTCACCCACCGCTGCCACACTGGGTAAAAGTTGAACGCCGCCTGCTTTACCGCGCCCACCCGCATGAATTTGGGCTTTGACTACCCACGCTGCACCGCCTAAAGAATCAGCAATTGCCATTGCTTGTTGTTTTGAGGTTGCTACTTTACCCAGCGGAATGGGAATGCCAGCTTGCGCAAAAAGTTGTTTTGCTTGATATTCGTGAATATTCATAAAGTATGTTTCCCTATCTGTTGCAAATATAAAAAGTAATGATAGATAGATTATAGAAGGTTCGTTTCAATCAGTACCAGTCTAAGCGGTATAATTGTGCCTTTTATTCCTACTTATCACGATGAAACATCAAATTGACCCTAAAATAGATTGTGTGTTTAAAGCCTTACTAGGCGCGGAAGAAAATCGCAATTTATTGATTCATTTTCTTAACGCCCTGTTAAAGGCTGAATTACCGCAGCCTATTACGCAGGTTGAAATTCTTAACCCTTATAATGCCAAAGAGTTTGTTAGTGATAAACTCAGCATCGTGGATATAAAAGCGCGTGATGATAAACAACAGTTGTATCAAATTGAAATTCAACTGTTAAATTATCCCTCTCTGCCAGCGCGTATCCTTTACAATTGGGCAGATATTTACACACAGCAACTGCAAAGTGGGCAAGATTATGGCTTGCTCAAACCAACCTATACCATTTGGTTATTGGCAGAAAATGTGTTGAAAAATGATTCTGTCTATCTACACAACTATAAATTGCGCGATGAAAGTGGTGCGCAACTGCATGAACACGGTGGAATATGGTTGGTTGAGTTGAATAAATTTAATATTCCGGAGGTTGAAACAGAAGATCAGCGTTGGTTGAAATTTTTTAAAGACGGTGAAAGTTTGGATGATGCCGCACTCCCTAATTGGATGAATACGCTCGAAATGAGGCAAGCAATGACAACACTTCGTTTATTTTCAGAAAAAGAACGCCAGTATTTTCAATATCAGGCACGACAGGAGTATTTGCGTGAACAACGTGCCATTCAGCAAGCTTTAGATGACGGTATGTTGGCAATGCAAAATTTGTCACAATTAAAACAAACATTGGAAACAACTTCAGCAGCATTGTTGCAAGAACGGTTGGAAAAACAAAGTGCTGTGAAAAAAGCCGAACAAGTAGAAGCAGAACTTGCACAGTTGAAACAATTACTCGCCAGTAAACACTTAAATTAAAGAGGATAACAGATGATTGAAGCAGGCATTGTTGGTGGAACAGGTTATACAGGGGTTGAATTATTACGCATTTTGACTTTGCATCCGCAAGTCAACGTAACCGTTGTTACCTCGCGTGCGGATGAAGGTAAACGGGTGGATGCTCTCTATCCTAGTTTGCGTGGGGTGTGTAATTTAACTTTTGTCACACCTACGGTGGAAAACCTAGCCAGTTGTGATGTGGTGTTTTTTGCCACGCCAAACGGCACGGCGATGTTAATGGCAGAACAGCTATTGGCAAAAGGTATTAAAGTCATTGATTTATCGGCTGATTTTCGCTTACAAGACCCTTTGCAGTGGCAGCACTGGTATGGGATGGAACACGCCTGCCCTGAGATGATTAAACAAGCGGTGTATGGGCTGCCAGAAGTCAATCGCGCTGCCATTAAAGCCACCCGTTTATTAGCTTGCCCCGGTTGTTATCCCACCGCTGTGCAGCTAGGTTTTTTGCCGTTAATAGAACAGAATGCCGCTGATTTAAGCCATTTAATAGCTGATGTAAAATCAGGGGTAAGTGGGGCAGGACGGAAAGCCGAATTAGCCACGTTAATGAGTGAAACAGGCGAAAGTTTTAAAGCCTATGCGGTGGCAGGGCATCGGCATTTGCCTGAAATTACGCAAGGCTTAGAGGCGGTGGCAAAACAAACGGTTAATTTAACCTTTGTTCCTCATTTAACCCCGATGATACGCGGTATTCACGCTACCTTATATACACAGACCAGCCTTGATAGTGACGCTGTGCAGCATTTGTATGAACAACGCTATGCGCATGAAAGTTTTGTGGATGTGTTGCCATTAGGCTCAATGCCTGATACCCGCAACGTGCGTGGCAGCAATAAATGTCAAATCGCCCTGCACAAACCACAAGGTGGCAATACCTTGGTGATTTTGTCGGTGATTGATAATTTGGTCAAAGGCGCGGCAGGGCAAGCGGTGCAGGGGATGAATTTAATGTTTGGGTTTAATGAAACTTTGGGCTTAAAAACCATTGCCTTGTATCCTTAACTTGAATTTTATCCTGCTGTTGCAAAAAACTGGGGCTAAAAATCAAGGTATTTTTTGTCACAAGGATTGAGCAAGCAAAACTTTATCGTTAGAATACCCATTCATAAATCTAACAGAACTGACATATTATGCCTACCATTTTGATTTATAGCGGAAAATTTTGTCCTTACTGCACGATGGCAAAAAAACTTTTGGAAAAAAAAGGGCTGGTTTATACCGAGATAAATGTGGATGAAAATCCTGCTTTCAGGCAAGAAATGATGCAAAAAACCAAACGGCGTACCATTCCACAAATTTATATCGGTGAGCATCATGTCGGTGGCTTTGATGAGCTGTATGCTTTAGAAAAACGTGGTGAACTGGATGTATTATTGCAATAAAATGGTGCGAGTCTAGTGCGTGAATAACCTGAGTTTCGTTCAACATTTTATGCCATCGGCAATACAGAAAGGTCTCAAAATGAAGTAAAGATAAAACGTTGCTAGCCTAACGATAGGGTGATTGACCATGAGTAATTTTTGCAACCGAGATTTTTTAGCCCATTCTGTTGAATTAACGCAAATTCATGTCGATGATTTAAAAGTAGGGATGTATGTTTCGCAGTTAGACAGACCGTGGACAGAAACCAGTTTTTTGTTTCAAGGCTTTCTGTTAGAAAATCAAGCCGATATTCAAGCGGTACAAGACCAATGTGAGTTTGTGTTTATTGATGTCGTACGACAAAATGCGGCACAAACAGATACCTCGCGTGATACGCCGTATTCCAAAGGTTGGATAGAAATTCGCACCCCCCCTAAAAAGAAAGCTAGCTTTGTCGAAGAGGTCAATAACGCCAATCGGGTGCATGGACAAATCAGCACGTTGGTGAAAAGTTTTATGCAGGACATAGCCTTTGGCAAAAGCATCAGCGTTGAAGTGGCGAAAGAAGTGGTAGCAGAGTGTGTCAACAGCGTGGTGCAATCGCCTGATGCGATGATGTGGCTTACGCAATTAAAAAAGTCGGATGAATACACGGCGCAACATTCCATGAACGTGTGTATTTTTGCTATTTCACTGGGTAGACAATTGAATTTATCCATTGCAGAACTGAATAACGTTGGTTTATGTGGCTTGATGCACGATATGGGCAAGATGAGAGTTCCCTCTGAAGTGCTAAATAAGCCAGGACGCTTAACCCCTGAAGAACTGAAAATTATGAACAGCCATACAACACTGGGCTGGCAACTATTAATGTCCAGTCATGCTATGTATGGTGGGGCAATTGATGTGGCGTATATGCACCATGAACGGCTGGATGGTAAAGGCTATCCGCGTGGGCTGTCAGGTCATTTAATCACCCCTTATGCACGGATTGTGGCGATTGTCGATATGTATGATGCAATTACCAGCGACAGGGTTTATCAAAAAGGGCGCACCCATTTAGAAGCCATTAGCATTATGACTAAAGAAGGTGGCAGCCACTTGGATTTGAATTTAACGGTGAAATTTATTGAGTGTTTAGGCATTTATCCACCGGGTAATTTAGTGGAAATGTCCAATGGGGAAATTGCCATTGTGGTTGAAACAAACCAAGCGCAAAAAATCAAACCCAAGGTGGTTTTTTTATTAGATGAGGAAAAACAACCACAAGAAGAACAATTAATTGATTTAGCTGAAGTTTCCGTTGACAGGTATGGATTGCCTTATCGAATTAGGCGAATTGTGCGCCCCGAAGAGTTTGGCATTGACTTATACGCTTTTCGCAATAAATATTTTATTTAACCTGTTCTGTGTGGCTTTACTAATCTTGACTAAAATGCTAGGGATAGTCATACTTTAGATAAATTTTTGATAATTAGTTAAGGAGTGGGAAATGAGTCATACCGTTATTTTTTCTGACAGTGCGGCAACTAAAGTCAGCGCGTTGATTGCCGAAGAAGGCAACGATAATTTAAAGCTGCGGGTTTATGTTTCAGGCGGCGGTTGTTCAGGGTTTCAATACGGGTTTACCTTTGATGAAGAAGTGAATGAAGATGATACTTGCGTGGAAAAAGCAGGGGTAACTGTGTTAGTGGATTCAATGAGCATTCAATATTTAAACGGCGCGGAAATTGATTACAAGGAAGATTTATCAGGTGCGCAGTTTGTGATTCGCAATCCTAATGCCACGACAACTTGTGGCTGTGGTTCATCTTTTTCAGCCTAAAGAAAAAACCGTATCAACTTTGCTTGTCGTCTAAATAGAACTTTATCAGATTGATTTTTTTGATAAATTAAAGCAACCCTTAATCCCTCGTTAAAAAAGGGGAACGCTTTTAGCGCACCTCTTTTTTGCCGCTTCATTGACATCTTGCTGCTTGAATCAGAGGGATGTGGTATCTTTTAAAGAAATAACCGCTTTATTTTTAAACTTAAATTGAGGGATAAACGACCATGTATGAACATTTAGAAACGGCTAAATCGCCTGAAAACCTAAAGCGTATCGTGATAGACCCTGTTACGCGGGTGGAAGGGCATGGCAAAGTGACGCTCTTATTGGATGCACAAAACCACGTTCAACAGGCACGTTTGCATATCGTGGAATTTCGTGGCTTTGAACGTTTTATTCAAGGTCGCCCGTATTGGGAATTGCCTGTGCTTGTGCAGCGGTTGTGCGGGATTTGTCCTGTCAGTCATCATTTGGCTGCCGCTAAAGCGATTGACCAATTAGTCGGGATTGACCCTGAAAATTTACCACCCACCGCTGATAAATTACGCCGCTTAATGCACTTTGGACAAGTGTTGCAATCGCACGCGCTGCATTTTTTCCATCTTGCCAGCCCTGATTTATTATTCGGTTTTGATAGCGATGTGGCAAAACGCAATATTATTGCCGTATTGCAAGAACATACCGAAATTGGCTTGCAAGGGGTGAAGCTGCGCAAGTTTGGACAAGAAGTGATTAAAATGGTGTCAGGCAAACGGATTCACGGCACAAGTGCGATTGCAGGCGGAGTGAATAAATCGCTAACAAAAGAAGAGCGGGATTATTTATTAGCCGATATTGAGCAAATGATTACTTGGTCTGAAGAATCGGTGGCATTAATTGCGCGAGTTCATTGTTCCAATAAACCTTATCACGATGAATTTGCCACGATTAAATCCAGCTATATGGGCTTGGTCGGCAAAGACGGTAGTCTGGAGCTGTATCATGGCGCATTGCGGGCAAAAAATGAACACGGCGCAACGATTTTTGATCAGGTTGATTACTGCCACTATAACGATTATATCCACGAAGAAGTGCGTTCGTGGTCGTATATGAAGTTTCCTTATTTTTTATCCGAAGGCAAACAAAACGGCTGGTATCGGGTTGGGCCACTAGCGCGGATTAACGTGTGTGACTATATCAGCACGCCCAAAGCTGAAGCCGCGCGGCAACATTTAATGACCATGACCGATGAAAAAATGTTGCACAGCACCTTGGCTTATCATTGGGCGCGGTTGATTGAAATCTTACATTGTGCCGAAGCGATTAAAGACCTGTTGCATGACCCTGACATTATGGGCAGCGAGTTAGTGGCAACAGGGGAAAAACGTCGCTCAGGGATTGGTGTGATTGAAGCCCCGCGCGGTACGTTATTTCATCATTATGAAGTGGATGAAAATGATATTGTGACCAAAGCCAATTTAATTGTCTCCACCACCAGCAATAATCAGGCAATGAACGAATCCGTGCGGCAAGTAGCCGCCACTTATTTAGATGGCTTGGAAATTACCGAACCCTTATTAAATCATTTAGAAGTGGCAATTCGTGCCTATGACCCTTGTCTGTCTTGTGCAACCCACGCCTTGGGAAAAATGCCGATGGAAGTGGAATTAGTCAATCCGCAAGGGCAAGTGATTGGGCAAGTGTTTAAATCCAGCCAAGGGGCGATTGAAAAAACGTTATAAAAAACAGATTATGTTGACAAGGATGTCAACGCTTTTCATCTATAGGAAAAAACTGCAACGATTTCAAACCCAATTTGATTTTTCTTTCATCCTTATTTAAACCATATTCCAATGGTGATTTGACATTACTGTGGTTGAATTGAATTTTTACTAAACCATCATTATTCGTCAAAAACTTTTTTGGAATAATGAGTGATTTTCTTCCTTCCAATAAATAATCACCAAGCTTTTTATCATTAATCCATACTGTTGTTTTATCTTGAGTTTTATAAAGATTGTTTTCAATCGTCAATTGTAAATTATATGCCAATAAGTCAGTATCTAATTTAACATATAAAATACTTTCATTTTCTTTACTCCATACGCCCCAAGGCTCTATTGGATACCAGCCTTTCGCTAAAAAAATATCATCTTGCAGAGTATTGATTATATCGCTTTCTTGTTTTATAGGTAACGAATTAATGATTTCTTTCTTCAAAATATATTCATTAATACTTAAGCTATATTGGGTACTTTTTACATTTTTAAACCAATTCATTGCTGGAGATTTTTGAATTGTTTTAATTAATTTATTTGTTCGCGTATCTCGCGCTGTTGGTATTACATGATAATAGGAGTCAAAGCGGTATTGACGGTTAAAGCGACTGTCTTCTGGCTCACCCACTATTAAGATATTATTTTCTTTTAAATATTGCTTAATATCAATAACAAAAGTATTAAATAGGTCAGTATATTTGCCACGATAACAATCCTCATCTGCCACCACAGGCCAAGTTAACATAATATGAATTCCTTTGTTTTGTAACTTTTTGATTAACTGAATATTTTTTTTAAAAATATCAGAAATAATAAGCCCATTTTTTAAAAAATCAGCACCCTGGTAAAACTGTTGATTAAAAATATATTCATTGCAAACTAATGGCTCTTCATATTTTTTTGCGATGATAATACCTTTATGGTCTCCTCGTTCTTGATTTTCAAATTTATTGAGATAGTCAATAAATTGCAAATATTGGGTTTGAAACGTATTGGTGGTTGTAATGTGTGTTTTTTCAATACTTGCATGTATTACGCTTGAAAAGCGTGTTTCGGTTATTAAATCAAGTTTATCAAGAAAAGGAACCTCATGGTAATAAAAATTTAGCGGAATAAATAGATTGTCTAAAAAAAGAGTAGATGTTTTGATATTTGAAAAATAGTGTACCCATTCTATAGGTAATAAAATGACATCTCCCTTATGTGCGAATTTTTCCAGCCGATATAATTTTTCGCGCAAAGGGTATGAGCCATTATCGGCTAAATTAATTGTCAATAATCCCAATTCTTTTTCAAGCATATTACTATTAATACCATAGACAGAATTAGAGCCGCTATCAATAATCAAACGAGGACTATTGGTATAGCGCAATAAAAAATCTTTATAAGAGTGATTAATTAATTGATCTTTTGTAACAAAATAATTATAAGTTACAGGATAGGCTATAATAAAACCTAATAAACTTGTTATAAAAATAATTAAAAACCGCTTTGCTGAACTAACTTTATTCACTTTATTGCCTAGAAATTAAAATAGAGAAAAGGAGATTCTACCGCTTGAATTGACATAAAATGAAAAACAATAAGACTTAAGCTGACAAAAATGGCGTGAGATGTTTTAAATTCTTTTTTCGCGGCTATTTCCATCGAGTTTTGCATGGTTAAAACAATGATAAAACCAATACACAACCATAACCCTGTTTGTAAGGAAAACAAGAACTGTTTTTCGCTGCCAATAAATTCATAGAAGGGTAAGTGCAGGAGTGCATTTAAAAAGTCGGCACTGAGTTTTGATAAAGCAAATGATTCCGTATTAAACATGGCGTGAATAAGCGTCACTGCATCTTGCCAAGTTTTGGCACGGAAAAATACCCAAGCAAGATTGACAAAATTAAAGGTGATAAACCAGGCAAAAACAGCGGGCATTTTGAGATGAAAGTTATGCCAAATGCGTTGTATAACTAATGCCATGCCATGTAATAGCCCCCAAAATATAAAAGTCCAACCTGCCCCATGCCAAAAACCACCGATAATAAAGGTGATTAATAAATTACCATATAGGCGTATATCGCCTTTGCGATTGCCGCCTAAAGGAATATAAATATAATCGCGTAAAAAATTAGACAAAGTAATATGCCAACATCGCCAAAACACTTGAATATTTAAGGCTTTGTAAGGGGAATTAAAATTTAACGGTAATTTTATATTAAATAATAAGGCACTGCCAATTGCCATATCGGTATAACCACTAAAATCAAAATAGAGCTGGAATGTATAAGACAAGGACGTTGCCCAAGCTTCTATTAAGCTCAGTTGTGCGGTTGCATTAAAACCGATATTTGCCCAGCCTGCAAAAGTATCTGCCAGCACGGTTTTTTTAAATAGCCCCATTGCAAAAATAAAAATTCCTAATGCCAGATTATCATATTGTTTAATTAAGTTTCTTTTTGAGGCAAATTGCGGCATGATTTGCGCATGATGCACGATAGGGCCTGCAATTAATTGCGGAAAAAATGACACAAAGAGGATGTAATTAAAAAAATCGTATTCTTTTGTTGTGCCACGATAGGAATCGACTAAATAGGCAATTTTTTGAAAGGTAATAAACGAAATACCTAAAGGTAAAGCAAGATGCAATAAAGCTATGTTATTAGAAGAAAGGCTGTTGTAATTGCTGATAAAAAAATCAGCATATTTAAAATAACCTAAAAAAGAAAGATTGGCACTGATGCCAAAAATCAGTAAAGCTTTTTTGGAAACCTTGATCGATATATTGTCATTAAGTGAGTTACCGATAATATAATTAAACAAGAGTGAGGTTAATAATAAAGGTAAATAAGCAATATTCCACCAGGAGTAAAAGAAAAAGGAAGCAAAAATAAGCAGTCCTTTCGCGGCAATAAGCAGTCGTTTCTGGATTAAAAAATAATAGCCGATGACAACAAAAGGTAAAAATAAGAAAATAAATTCGTAGCTATTAAATATCATAACAGATTGGTTTTTAAAGTAATGGGCTTGTCTTTTGGATAAAATAATTCACTGTCAGCATCGTGATAGGCGAACAAGAAATTTATCAGAAAATAATACACTTTTTACTCCAGAATGCGTAATATCAGTGGATTATTTAAAGCTTTAGTGTTTATTTTCGAGGTCTACATGAACAAAAAAATTTCCCGCGCTCTGGTCAGTGTATCGGACAAAACAGGGATTGTTGAATTTTGCCAAAGGCTAGCGCAATTAGGGATTGAAATTTTATCTACAGGCGGTACTGCGGCGTTGTTGGCAAAAGAAAAAATTGCAGTCACCGAAGTCTCTGATTATACAGGCTTTCCTGAAATGATGGATGGACGGGTAAAAACCTTGCATCCCAAAGTTCACGGCGGAATTTTAGCAAGGCGTGGTATTGATGAAGCGGTGATGTTTGAAAACGGCATCAAAGCCATTGATATGGTGGTGGTTAATCTTTATCCGTTTGAAAAAACCATTGCCAATCCTGAGTGTGATTTAGCCACGGCGATTGAAAATATTGACATCGGTGGACCGACCATGATTCGTGCGGCGGCAAAAAATTACAATGATGTGGCAGTATTAGTTGATGCGAGTGATTATGCCGCTATTTTAGCGCAATTGACTGAAAATGCAGGACAATTAGACCAATCTTGCCGTTTTGCCTTAGCGTTAAAAAGTTTTGAACACACTGCCAGTTATGACACAGCGATTGCCCGTTATTTAAATCGCTTGCATGAAGTGGTTTTTCCTCCCGTATTGAATCTGCATTATCAACACAAACAAGGGTTGCGTTATGGGGAAAATCCGCATCAGCAAGCTGGATTTTATAGTGAAAAAAATCCGCCCGCAGGCTCTATCGCCGCTGCTTTGCAACTGCAAGGCAAGGAATTATCGTATAACAATATTGCCGATGCAGACGCGGCATTGGAATGTGTGAAAGCCTTTAATGGCAAACCAACCTGTGTGATTGTCAAACACGCCAATCCTTGCGGTGTGGCACAAGCGGATGATTGTTTAACCGCTTATAACTTAGCCTACAAAACTGACCCAACGTCTGCTTTTGGTGGAATTATTGCCTTTAACCACGAATTAGATGCCAGCACCGCTGAAGCCATTGTTAGTCGGCAGTTTGTGGAAGTGATTATTGCTCCCAGCATTTGCGCAGCGGCACAAACCGTATTAGCGACTAAGCAAAATGTGCGCGTATTGGTGTCGGGAACATGGTCTACAGAACAGCAAACTGCGTTGGATTATAAAAAAGTGGCAGGCGGCTTGCTGGTGCAGGACAAAGATTACGGGCAAATCAGTGCCAATGACATCAAAATGGTCAGTAAACGAATGCCCACCTCAGAAGAATTAGCCGATTTATTGTTTGCTTGGAAAGTGGCGAAATTTGTTAAATCCAATGCCATTGTGTACTGTAAAAATGGGCAAACCATTGGTATCGGCGCAGGGCAAATGAGTCGGGTCTATTCAGCAAAAGTGGCAGGCATTAAAGCTCAAGATGAGGGCTTAGAAGTGGCAGGTTCTGTGATGGCATCGGATGCGTTTTTTCCTTTTCGTGATGGGATTGACTCGGCAGCCGCAGTAGGCATTACTGCTGTGATTCAACCAGGTGGCTCAATGCGTGACAACGAAGTGATTGCGGCAGCCGATGAACACAATATTGCGATGGTGTTCACAGGAATGCGCCACTTTAGACATTAACCCAAAATTAGCGTGTTTGGGCTTTGCAAAAAAACCATTTAGAGCGTATTTTTAACCCTTTCCTGTGGAGGTCACTAAAAATGCGCCCTAAAATTTTAACTATCCTTTTGATTGCCCATCTAACCGCTTGTAGCAGCTATTCTGTTAATGAAGTCGCTGAACAAGCCCCGCCCAGTCCTGAACCTGTTGCCGCAGGTGCGGCAATGGAAGCTTATGCCGTTGTTGATGGCAGCGTTACAAAAAAACCGTTGCCGCAATCGAAAAACAAAGGCATTCGTAGTAATGCAAAAATGGCGATGCCTGCGGCGGTTGGCATGGTAAATCCTGATTTTCGTCTTGCAGCAGAACCTGTCAATCGGGAAAATTATGCCGCTGTCACCCAAAATGCGATTAAAAATGTTGCGCAAGAACCTGTTTCCACCTTCAGTATTGATGTTGATACAGGCTCGTATAGCAATGTGCGGCGCATTTTAAACAGCGGACATTTGCCACCCACTGACGCGGTGCGGGTCGAAGAATTAATCAATTATTTTGATTACGATTACCCTGTGCCACGTTCGACTAAACAGCCTTTTACCGTGAGTACCGAAATCGCCCCCACCCCGTGGAACAGCAAAACCAAATTGCTGCATATTGGCATTAAGGGCTATGAGGTGGCGCAAAATAAATTGCCGCCTGCCAATTTAGTGTTTTTGATTGATGTTTCTGGCTCAATGAATTCACCCGATAAATTAGAATTGATTAAAGCGGCGATGAAATTGCTCTGTCAACAAATGGGCGAGCGCGATACGATTTCCATTGTGGTGTATGCGGGCAATACCGCCGTTTTATTAGAGCCAACCTCGGCTGACAACATCGGCAAAATTCACGCCGCGATTGATAGCTTAGGGGCAGGTGGCTCAACCAATGGTGGAGCAGGCATTACCTTAGCCTATAACATGGCGCAACAAGGTTTTATAAAAAACGGCATTAATCGGATTATTTTAGCCACCGATGGCGATTTTAATGTGGGAACGGTTAATTTTCAGTCGTTACTCGATTTAGTGGCTGAAAAACGCAAATCAGGAATTGGCTTGACTACGCTAGGCGTAGGCGGTGGCAATTATAATGATAAGTTAATGGAACAATTAGCCGATGCAGGCAATGGCAATCATGCCTATTTGGACAATTTACAGGAAGCGCAAAAAGTGTTGGTTGACCAACTCAGCTCAACCTTACATACCATTGCCAGTGATGTAAAAATTCAAATTGAATTTAATCCAGAGCAAGTGAGCGAATATCGCTTGATTGGCTATGAAAACCGCTTGTTAAAACGGGAAGATTTTAGCAACGATAAAGTCGATGCTGGCGAAATTGGCGCAGGGCATAGCGTCACGGCTTTGTATGAAATTGCGCTGAAAGGCGAAGGCGGAGAACGCCTTGAAAACTTGCGCTATAGTACAAAACAAGATAACTCAAGCCATAAAGGGCATGAATTAGCTTTTTTGCGGTTGCGCTATAAACCCACCAGTGATGCGAAAAGTCGCTTGCTAGAAACCCCGTTATTAAAATCACAGATTAGCCATAGACTTGAAAAAACATCGGAAAATTTTCGTTTTGCCGCTGCCGTTGCAGGGTTTGGACAATTATTGCGCGGCGGACAGTACACCGAAAATTTTGGTTACGATGCGGTTAAACAATTAGCACAAGATGCACGGGGTGAGGATAAATTCGGTTATCGGGCAGGTTTTTTAAGTTTGATTGATTTAGCAAAAAGCGTCAGTGCGGTTAAACCTGCGCCTTAATTTGAAGAAGAAACTGTCAGTGCAACAGCGATTTGTGATTGCGCTGATAAGTTTGAAGGTGAGTTGAGTTTAAGTTTTAACAACAGGAGTTTTTCCATGACAACTTTAACAGTGACTACTACCGATGATAGCGGGGCAGGTTCATTACGCGCGACAATTGCAGCGGCGGCAACGGGCGACACTATTATCTTTGCGGCGAATTTAGCGCAGCAAACCATCACCCTGACCAGCGGTCAGTTGGACATCAACAAAAATCTTAGCATCGACAGCAGCGCGACAGCGGGCTTAACCCTCAGTGGCAATAACGCCTCGCGCATTTTGAATGTGCAGGGCGCGGTGACTGTTGATTTAAAAAATTTGACCTTCGCCAACGGCAAACTGACTGGAACAGACGAAGCCACTGGCGCGGGTGCGGCGATTCGTGGCGGGGACAGCGGCATTTTGAGCGTGGAAAATTGTCAATTCAAAAATAACGTTGCGGGTTTCGGCGGCGCAATTTATACCGGTTTTAAAAGCACCAACACCGTTATCGGCAGTACGTTTGACAGTAATGAGGGGCTTTCTGCCAACAGTGAACGCGGCGCGGGCGCGATTGCCACCAAAAGTGCCGGTTCGCTGACCGTGAAAGATTCAACGTTTACCAATAACAAAGGCATTAACGGCGGCGCGATTAATAGTTTGCTGGGTAATTTAACCGTTGAAAATTCCACTTTTTTCAATAACGACACTACCGCTGGCAGCAGTGGCACGAATACTAGCGGCTACGGCGGCGCGATTTATACCGATGGCGCAAATGCCTCTGGCGCAAACAGTTTGCCTGGTCAAATCGGCGGCACAATTGCCATTCGCAACAGCGTGTTTGACGGCAACAAAGGTGCAGGGCAGGGCGGCGGATTATTTTTATTTGCTTATGCGCCCGATAAAATCGTGCTAGATGGCGATAAAATTATTAATAATCAAGTGATTAAAAGTGTAAATGGGGATGCGATTGGTGGTGGTTTGCGCTTAGGAAATGGCGAGTTTTCTATTAAAAATACCTTGTTTTCCAATAATTTATCGCTTACTCAAGGTGGCGGCTTATGGGTGGGCGAAAAATCGCCTGGCACAATTGTCAACAGCACTTTCGTTGGCAATAAAGCTGAAGATGCTAGTAGTAAAAGCGGTTTGGGTGGGGCGATAACTGTTGTGACCACCGAGGCGATTTCGATTGTCAACAGTACGATTACCAAAAATTCCGCTGGTTTCCAAGGCGGCGCGTTTTGGGGTGGCGGCTCACTAGTCACACTACAGAATACAATTGTTGCCAACAATACCGCCGACAACGGTGGCAATAATTGGGCGATTAAACAAAATGCCGGCAGCAGCCAATTCAGCGACGCGGGCGGAAATTTTCAATGGCCCGCAAAAAATCCCAATGACAGCAGCGATTTTAATGTAACCGATAAAGTGACGATTGCTGACCCAAAATTAGATGTGTTGCAAACCGTGAATGGCGTGTCGGTTGTGCCATTATTGATGGGTAGTCCAGCGATTGACGCGGCAGTGAGCGGTGCGCCAGTCAGCGACGCTCACGGTCAAGTGCGGGTGGATGGCGATAATAACGGCAGCGTGGTGGCAGACAGCGGCGCGTATGAATTTGCCACCGGAACGGCGGCGTTGCCGCAATTGGCAATTACCGCCACCGATGCCGATAAAGCCGAAAGTGCCGCCTCTTTTACCTTTACCGTGAATCGCACGGGCAATCTATCCAGCCCTTCATCCGCTGATTGGATGGTTTCAGGCGATAGCGCAACAGCAGATGATTTTGCCCCCACTATTTTGTCAATCCAATCGGTCAGTTTTGCCGCCAATGAAACTAGCAAGCCGATTACCATTATGATTGCCGATGACAAGCTAGTTGAAGCGGATGAAACGTTTAAGGTGGTGCTGTCCAATCCTAACGGTGCAACCCTTAGCGTTGCTTCTGCCACTGGCACGATTCGTAATGATGACATCGCGTCAAGCACTGGCACATCCGGCAATGACGTATTAACTGGTACGACTGGCAACGATACTTTCAACGGCGGCGCGGGCAATGACACCTGCAATGGCGACCTGGGTGTTGATACCGCGCTCTACGCGGGTGTACGGGCTAATTTTATCGTGCAACGCGCTCCTGTTGGTTTCACCTTTACCGTGACCGATAAAACTGGCGCGGAAGGCACGGATACACTCACTGGCATAGAGAAAATTAAGTTTAGCGACAGCACTGAAATTCGGCTGGATATTTCTGGGGTTTCAGGTCAAGCGTATCGGGTTTATCGTGCGGCGTTTGACCGCGCTCCTGATGCAGGTGGTTTGGGTTTTTGGATTGATGCCATGGATAAAGGCGCGTCATTGCAAGCAGTGGCAAATGGCTTTGTCAACAGCACCGAATTTTTGATGCAATACGGTTTAAATCCTACGCCCGAAACGTTTGTGACTAAACTTTACAATAACGTTTTGCATCGAGCCTATGACCAAAGTGGGTTTGATTTTTGGATAGGTACGCTAAAAAGCGGAGCTAATACGCAAGCAGCGGTGCTGGCGCAATTTAGTGAAAGCATTGAAAATCAAGATGCAACGATTGGTCTGCTGGTCAATGGGGTGGAATACACACCGTATTTCGCGCTTTAATTATGGGTTCTGTTTCAAGGGGTGTTGATAAAGTTGTTGGCTGGTGAGCATGATTTTTTACCTTTAAAAAGCGTTTGACGATGGTGCATTTAAGCCGTTTTATTAAAAAAACAGTGGCAATAAAAAAAGCCCTGAGTGCGTTGGCAAGTGGGGCTTTGGTTTTTGTAGCATGAATATTCAAGATTAATTGACTAATAATCTTTGAATTTCAGGTCTGCGAAATCCAATTGCGTAATCAATCACCTTTTTACCACAGCTATTGACGGCTTGAGCATCCGCTTTATAGTCAAGCAATACTTCCACAACTTTTGTTAAATTCAGTTCTGTTGCATACATTAAAGGGGTGAGTCGGTTAATAAAATGCCCGTCCGGTGATGCGCCGTTTTCTAACAGCAGTTTAATAATGACAACTGTTTTATCTTCAGAAACACCTTGTTCTTTATATTTGCTTCTAAGAGTGATTTCTAAGGCTTTGTAAAGATTAGATGGTTTTATCATGTTTTCCATCATGGAAGTCGCTTCGTTTTGATGGCTTGAATTTTTACTTAATGACTTTCTCTTTACATAATCAGTTGGACTTTCCATTAACTGATAAAAGACCATCATTACATAATAAATGTAAGATAGCTCTGGTTTATTACATTTTATTTTCACATCCGCGCCTTTTTTAATTAAGCGTTCTATCATTTCTAAATCAAACGTTCTAATTGCCAATGATAATGCTGTAATCCCTTTTCCTTTCGTTACGCTATTAATAATTTTTGATAAATCCTCTTCAAATAATCGATTAATAATTTTTAAATATTTTTCATTTTTATGTATAAAAGTAAACCCATAATACTCTTGTAAAAGTTCAATTAAAA
>JFJP01020591.1_pt1 | contig 18643 bp, 18 predicted proteins | sample 431651 | NCBI WGS metagenome assembly JFJP01 (sample SAMN02602958, study PRJNA72255) | Microbial mat metagenome, whole genome shotgun sequencing project. | biome: fresh water; feature: sink hole; material: water; isolation source: purple microbial (photo- and chemosynthetic) mats found in...
GATCGCAGCGTCGTTCTTGAGCATTTGCCGATGACCGTTGAGGGCAGCGGAGTTGGTGTTGATGCGAAGGCTCATGGTATCCTCCTTGGATGATGGGTGTGAGCGAGCCTGATGAGCGGCGTCCGTGCCGCAGGCCGGACCGTCCGGCGCCACCTTCATGATCGGCGCGTCCCAAGGCCGCTTGAGGACCAACTGGATTGGCAACCACGCCTGACGTCGAGGTATCTGCGGTACCCGCAATGCAATGCTGACGCATCATGCACCCGGGGCGTCGGCCGCGTCCACCAACACCAAGACCCCGCTTGCGCAGGGTCTTGGTGCGAGCGGGCCGCGGCCCCCTCGGATCGCTTGGCCTGGATGGCCTAGGCTTAGCCGAGCAGCTTGAGCACGCCCTGGGGCAGCTGGTTGGCCTGGGCGAGCATCGCCGTGGCCGACTGCACCAGGATGGTGTTCCTGGTGAAGTTGGCCGACTCCTCCGCGAAATCGACATCGCGGACGGTCGATTCAGCCGACTTCAGGTTCTCGTACGAGACACGCAGCGAGTTCAGGTTGGTCTCCAGCGAGTTCGCCTGGACCGCACCGAGATCACCGCGCTTCTTGGCGATGTTCTCGATCGCCTTCGAGATGACCTTCAGGGCCGACTTCAGGTTGGTCACCGTCGCCGTCTGGGTGTACACGAGGGCGCCGGCGAACATCGTCTTCAGCACGCTCTTGAAGCCGGTGATGGTGATCTTCATGTTCTGGCCCTGGAACGCGCCCAGCTGGACCATCTTGCTGGCCTTGTCGCTGAACGTGCCGTTGAGCAGCTTCTGACCGGCGAACTGCGTCTGGCTGATGATGCGCGACAGGGACTTGCGGATGTTGCAGAACTCCGTCGCGTTCGCCCGCTTCATCGAGGTGTCCGATGCCGCGGTGTTGGACGAGGACAGCATCAGCATGTTGGCCTTGCTGAGGAGCTGGCCCATCTCATCGAGCGCACCTTCAGCCGTCTGCACCAGCGAGACGCCGGCCTGGGTGTTGTCGATCGCCTGGGTGATGCCGTTGAGCTGGGCACGCAGGGTTTCGCTGATGATCAGACCTGCAGCGTTGTCGGCGGCGCGGTTGATCTTCAGGCCTGAAGACAGCTTTTCGAGCGACTTGCTGATCGCAGCGTCGTTCTTGAGCATTTGCCGATGACCGTTGAGGGCAGCGGAGTTGGTGTTGATGCGAAGGCTCATGGTATCCTCCTTGGATCGTGCCAGGGTAAGGCGGCATCCGTGCCGCGGGCCGGACCGTCCGGCGCCACACAGAGGAACGGCTCAGGCGCGAACCACTTAAGAGGAAAGCGCTCCGGAACGACGCCCTCTTCCTTTCTAAGTTGCTATGGGGTAAAGGTCTGGAATGCGTCAGTTTGTCCTCAAGTGCTCCGGATCAAAGCCGACACTGTGGTCAGGTGGTCCATGGACGGACTGCTCGAAGGACCTCCGCCATGACCCGCATAGACGCCAATCTCGCGACCCAGGTTGCCGACACCGCCCGTCCCGCCCAGACAACGCGCGACAGCGAGGCTCAGGCGGGGGAAGCCCGCCGGTTGGTCGCTGCCAGCCAGGATCCGACCGCGAATCCAGCTACGCCCGAACAAGTCAAGGCTGCAGCGGAACGCCTGCAGACCGTGATCGAGTCGGCCACCGGCCGGCAGCTCGACTTTTCACTCAATGACCGCTTCAAGGAACTGATCGTCAAGATCAGCGACCGGAAGACCGGTGAGGTGATCCGCGAATTCCCCTCCAAAGAGTTCATGAAGCTGCGCGAGCGCCTCGACGACCTCATCGGCATGTTCATCGACGAGAAGGCCTGAGACACAGCCATGGCCTCCTCCCTCGCCGTCGGCGGTCTCGCCTCGGGCATCGACACCAAAGCGATCATCGAAGCCCAACTCGCCGTCGACCGCGCCCCGGCGCGGCTGGCGGAGAAGAACCGGACCGTCGCGCAGTCACGGCTCGATGCGGTCAAGATGATGAACACCAAGCTGCTGGCCCTGCGCGACGCGCTGGACGCGGTCAAGCAGAAGTCGAATTACGCGACCAAGCTGGCCGCCTCCTCCAACGAGTCCGCGATCTCCGCCACGGCCGGTTCCAGCGCCGTGGCTGGTGGCCTGGTCCTCAACGTTAAGAAGCTGGCATCGGCTCATCAGCTGGCCACCGCCGGACAGGCATCCGCCACCGCTGATCTGGGCGCTGGCAGCATCACCCTGCGCCTCGCCTCGGCCGCCGTCAGTGATGCCGACATCACCATCACCCCGACCACCAACACCCTCACCGGCATCGCCGAGGCGATCAACGGCGCCAATGCCGGGGTCACCGCCAGCGTCATCAATGACGGCGGCGCCTCGCCCTATCGGCTGGTCGTCACCAGCACCAAGACCGGAGCGATCAACGCGATCAGCAAGCTGCAGGGTTCCGGCGGTTTCGCCGGCGTGCTGCCCAACCTGGCTGGACTCACCGAGGTCACGGCTGCCGCCGACGCGGAAGTCCGCATCGGGGACAAGGACACCGGACTGCTGCTGAAATCAGCCAGCAACCTCATGGACCAGGCCATCCCCGGCCTCAGCCTCAACCTCAAGGCGGTCGCTGACGGGGTCAACGTCACGGTCAGCCAGGACACCGCCAGCGTCCGCGCCAAGGTGCAGAAGCTCGTCGACACCTACAACGATGCGGCCCTGGTCTACAGCGACAACAGCAAGTACGATCCTGCCACCAAGACCTCCGGCCCGCTCTTCGGCGAGTACGACCTGCGCGGCCGGCTTGAGACCATCCGGCGCGAACTGACCGCGACCGACGGCACCCTGACCACCGGCTTCCAGAGCCTCGCCAACGTCGGTGTGCTGACCAGCACGGACGGCCGGCTGAACTTCGACCCCTCGACCTTCGACGCCAAGCTGGCTGCCAATCAGGATGCCGTCGCCAGCCTGTTCCTCGCCTCGGGCATCAAAGCCGGCGTGCCGATGGATAACCTGACGCGTAGCGTCGATGGCGCCATGGCGCTCAAGCAATCGACACTCGAAGCCTCGATCAAGGCCTTCACCGACCGAGTGACCACCATCGATGCCCGGCTGGAGAAGCGCAAGGCCTTCTATCAGGCCAAGTTCGCGGCGATGGAGAAGATCATAGCTTCGACCCAGGCACAGGGCAATTCGCTGACCGCGTTCACCAACAGCCTGTCATCCTCGAAGTCCAACTAAGGCCGGATCAAGAACTGCCGATGCTGAGACCAGACAAGGAGCATGCCATGGGAGCCGCAGTCGCCTACAGCGCTTACCGCAAGTCCGAGATCGAGACCCTGACGCCACGCGATCTGCTGGTGAAGCTCTTCGAAGGCCTCGAGCGCTTCGTCGAGCAGGGCGCCCTGGCGATGGACAACCGCCACCTCGAGATGGCGACGGTCAGCACCAAGCGCATCCGCGACATCATCTTCGAACTGCAGTCGACGCTGAATTTCGAGGCCGGTGGCGACATCGCCAAGCAGTTGGACGCGTTGTACACCTTCATGATGGCGGAAGTGATCGAGGCCGGCCTGCGCAAGGACGCCCAGCGCCTGCGTCAGCTCCAGCGCATCATCAGGCCGCTCAAGGAAGGCTGGCAGGCAGTCCCCGACGCGCACGCCCACACCACCTCGCTGACCGGCGATTCGAAGCAGAACATCATCAACATGCGCGGTTGACGCGCAGGCCTGCTCAGACTCTGAGATAGGCCGGCACGTCGTCACCGATCCACGCCGCGACCATCGCCGCGAAGTCGTCGCAGGCCGGACGGTAGGGATCGTGCACACGCATGCCCACCATCTCCATCAGCGTGCGGTCCTGCTCGCCGCAGCAATGCGAGTGGCCGAGGAACTTGAAGTAGTCGTTGACCCCGGTGGCGAGCAGCTTGACCGGGGCGCGCTGGTGGACGACGTCGTTGCGCACCTGTTCGATGGCGCGCAAGGCGAGGAAGTTTGGCATCGAATAGACCACCGGCTTGAGTCCGGCGAGGGCCATGCCGGCGGCCGCCCCGACCATGCCCTGCTCCATCATCCCGAGATTGAAGATGCGGTCCGGCATCGCGGCGGTGAAGCGGTCGATGGCGCCGAAGCCCATGTCGCCGACCAGCAGCACGATGCGGCGGTCGGCCAGGGCATGGGGGATGAGCAGGTCGATGACCGACTTGCGGTAGTTGGGCGTCTCAGCCATAGCGCACCCCCTGGGCGAGATCGGCAGCGGTGGGCAGGCGGAAATGGAAGTGCGGCACGTTCTCCATCGCCTTGACGCCGTAGCCCTTGATGGTGTGGGCGATGAGCGCGATCGGACGCTCGGGCGGCGGGGCCTCGCGCCAGCCGGCGATGATCCGGGTCAGCGCCGCCTGGTCGTGGCCATCGACCTCTACCACCTGCATGCCGAAGCCGTCGAGCTTGCGCCGCAGATCGTCGTCGCGGCCGCTCGGGGTCAGCACGTTGTCGAGGAAGTCCATCGCCTGCAGGCGGTTGGCATCGATGACCGTCAGCAGGTTGCCGAGCCGCTGCTTCACCGCGAGCTGCACCGCCTCCCAGCACGAGCCCTCCTGCATCTCGCCGTCGCCGACGATGCACACGCTGCGCCAGTCCTGCCCGGAGAGACGGGCGCCGAAGGCCATGCCGGCGGCCAGTGGCAGGCCATGGCCGAGCGAGCCGGTGCCGGCCTCGATGCCGCGCGCGACGTCGCGTTCGATGCAGCCCGACAGCGGGCTGCCCTTGTAGAACGAGGTCCACTCGTGGCGCGGGATCCACCCGAGGTCGGCGAGAATGGCGTAGAGGCCGTAGGCGCCATGGCCCTTGGAGAAGACCAGGCGGTCGCGGCCCGCCCACTGCGGATCCGGGCCGAGATGCAGGCAGCGGTAGTAGAGCACCGCCAGCACGTCGAGGCACGACAGCGACGGGGCGATGTGGCCGGCGCCATTGGCGCAGGCGATCTCGACCACTTCGCGGCGGATGCGGTCGGCGCGCAGGGCGAGTTCAGCCGGTTCGAGAATAGGGAGTTGGCGCATGGCTCAGATGAAGGTGTGGTGGGCGGTGGGATGGACGAGTTCCCAGAGGTAGCGGTTGACCTCGTCCATGCGGCAGTTGACCCGGCAGTTGCTGACGTCGAGGTGGTTGTGCACGAAGTCGAGCGACTTCCGCCGCAGCTCACCGCCCCAGATCTCCTCGTACGACTGCGTGGCGATGTTGCCGTAGCGGAAGCGCTCGTCCTTCATGTAGATCGAACAGCCCCAGACCTCGCCACCGGCGTCGATGTAGGACCAGAACGGCAGTGAGAGGCAACGATCGTAGGGCCGGTTGGCCTCGTCCCACTTCTTCATCGTGTTGAGCCGGACGATGACCTTGAACGTGTCCGTCGACAGGGCGCCGAGCTGCCCGGCCAGGCTTTCGGCGCTGTCGTAGCGCACCCCCTCGTAATCCCGGGCGAGGCCCTGGGTGTGCTGCGAGTAGGGCTTGACCACGAGGTAGTCGAGGCCGGCGTCGCGGGCGAGGCCGGCGAGGATGTCCATCTCATCCCAGTTCTCCGGCAGCAGCACCGCCTGCATGCCGAGCGTGCAGGTCCAGCCGTGCTTGCGGCGCAGCTCGTTGGCGGCGCGCATGTTGGCGAGGACGCGGTCGAAGTCGGATTCCTTGCAGCGGTGGATCCTGGCGTAGGTGGCGGCGGTCCCGGCGTTGATGCTGGTCTTGATCCAGCTGCAATGCGGCAGCAGGCGCTCGGCCAGCTCGGGCTTGAGCAGCGTGGCGTTGGTGGTGAACGCGACGTCGATGCCGCTCGCCTTGGTCAGCGCGGCGATGCGCGCGATCTCGGGATGGAGCAGCGGCTCGCCCTCGCCGGCGTACATGATCGAACGCAGCCCGAGGCGGCCGAGTTCCGGCAGCAGGCGGTCGAGCACCGCCGGATCGAGGCGGCGGTTCTGGTAGCCCATGAAATCGACGCCGCAGAAGGTGCAGCGGTGGTTGCACGCCCCGACCGGACCGACCTCCATGTAGATCGGATAGATCGTGCGCCCCTCCTGCCAGTCGGCGACGCGGCGCGGATGCAGGTGCAGCTTGTGCGAATCGATGCGGAAGCGGTCGGCGTCAGCCATGGGATCCTCCGGACCGGGTGCCCTGGCGCCCGAGATGGGTGAACCAGTCGCGGGTCGCCTCAGCGATGCTCTCCGGGGTCCACACCGGAGCGCTGCGCCAGTGTGCTATATCCCCGACCAGGCGGGAGACGCCTTCGGCGAAGGTGGTACGCGCCCGCCAGCCGAGCACCGTGGAGATGCGCCGGACATCGGCATGGGTGCAGTCCGGCTCGCCCGGCCGCTTGGGGATGTGCACGACCTCGCCGCCGAGCAGGCGCACCAGTTCGTTGATCGCATAGGTGCCGCCGCTGCCGACATTCAGCGTCTCGCCGGCGACACTGCTGCGGGCGGCCGCGAGGTAGGCCTCGGCGACATCCTCGACCCAGGTGAAATCGCGGGTCTGGGTGCCGTCACCGACCACGGTGAAGGGCTTGCCGGCGAGCTTCTGCGCCAGGAAGGTGCCGAAGACCGCGCCATAGGTGCCGTTGGTGCGGGCACGCGGGCCATAGACGTTGAACATGCGCAGGCTGACCACCGGCAGGCCATAGACGCGGTGCCAGTGCAGCGCCATCTGCTCGCCCATCCATTTGCTCAGCGCGTAGGGGTATTCCGGTCGCGTCGGCGCGGACTCCGGGGTCGGGGCGAGATCGGGGATGCCGTAGCACGAGGACGAGGCGGCATAGATGAAGCGCTTGGCGCCGACGGCGCGGGCCGCCTCGAGGACGCAGGCGGTGCCATCGACATTGGCGCGGTGGTAGTCGAGCGGGCGCTGGACCGAGGGCACGATGTCGGCCAGGGCCGCGAGATGGAAGAACCACTCGCACCCCTGCGCCAAACCGGCCATCGCCGCCGGGTCGGTGACATCGGCGACGGCGACGCGCAGCCGGGCGTCGCCCTGGTGGCTGGCGAGATTGTCGAGCCGGCCGGTGGCGAGGTTGTCGACCGCCACCACGCTGTGGCCCTCGCGCAGCAGGAGATCGACGACATGGCTGCCGATGAAGCCGGCAGCGCCGGTGACGAAGGCGGTGGTCATGCGTGGTCCTGGGGGAGCAGCCCGTCGCTGCACGCATCAGCGAGGATGCGCTGGGCGAAATGGCGGTAGGAGAAGTGGTCGCGGAAACGTTCCGGATGCGTCGGCACGGTCCGGGCCAGCGCCGCATAGAGGCTGGACTGATCGCTGAAGTAGAGCGCCTCCGCATCCCAATGCGGCGCCTCGGCGACGGCGCGGCAATCCCAGATCAGCGGGATGCAGCCGCAGGCGCCGACCTCGCCGAGACGCTGGTGGTTGATCAGGAAGGCATGGGTGATGAGCGCATGGCTGACGCTGCGGTAGAGGTCGGCTAGGGCGGCGCCGTGCGCCACCGGCCCGCGGAAGAACGGCACCACCAGCGGATCATTCTCCCAGCCGTAGCCATAGACCTCGACCGGAATGGCCTGCTGCTGGCAGAGCATGCGCACGAAGCGGTCACGGGTACAGTACATCATCACGCGGCAGACGGCGCGAGGCGCATCGACGTTGCAGGCGGCCGCGAGTTCGCCCACCCGTTCGGTGCTCAGCGGCTCGCCGGCATCGACCAGAGCGTCGAGCTGGCGGATCAGCTCGCGCTCGCCGGGATCGTCGTGGTGCATCAGCGCGCCATAGCTGGTCCCGACGAAGACCACCGCGCGGCGCCGGCCGGCCTCCGTCACAGGCGGATGGAAGATGCCCTCGTCGATGCAGAACTGCTGGGTGCGCACGCGCTCCGGAGCGAGACCGGTGCTGATGACCCCGGCGCGGAAGTAGCCGTCGAGGATGTAGACGAGGTCCTCGTCCCGCCACGGCAGCGGCGCGCCCTGCGCCAACGGCGGCATCGGGTCCTGCCACCACACCACCTGGATGGTCCCGGGAGGGCAGAACTCGGGCTGATGGACATCGATGAGGATGAGGATGTCCGGCGCGGCCTCGATCACCGCCTGCTGCAGGTGGGTCACGTCGAGATGCTCGCGGTCGTTGGCCTCGATGACCAGGCGGGCGTCGTGGCCGAGCGCGGCGAAGCTCTCGATCAGGCCGCGGCTGGCATGCTGGATGACCGTCGAATGCCGGCTGGCGAAGGCGAGGATGCGCAGCGGACGGCCGGTGCGCGACTCCGGCGCCGGCATCTGCGCGATGCGGGCGAAGAGCCCGGCGACGCGCTCGCGCCGCTGGCGCAGCGCCTCCTCCACGATGGTGTTGACCAGGCGGATGTAGGCCGCGCGCATGTCCTGGGGCAGCCAGTCGGGCATGACCACGGCGGTGGGCAGGCGCAGACGGGTCTCGACCAGGGTGGCGAGCATGCGTTGCGGATGCAGCTGGACGAGATTGTCGAGCGCTTCGGGCAGCGCCTCCTCGGCGGTATAATAGCACAGCTGCCCGCCATCGACATTGCCCGGACCGGCCACGCGCCGACCCAGCCGGGCGCAGGCCAGCGCCTCCTGGGCATCGAAGAAGACCACATCCTGCGCGTCTGCGGCGGTCATGGCGCGGCCGGCAGCAAGCCTTCGCTACGCGCGTCGTCGAGGATGCGCTGGGCGAAGCGGCGGTAGGAGAAGTGGTCGCGGAAGCGCTCGGGATGCGTCGGCACCTCGCGCGCGACCGCGGCATGCAGGCCCGGCTCATGCGTGAAGTAGAGCGTCTCCTCCTCCCAATGCGGCGGTTCGGCGGCACCACGCGCGTCCCAGCCGACCGGGATGCAGCCGCAGGCGCCGATCTCGGCGAGGCGCTGGTGGTTGATCAGGAAGGGGTGTAGGCAGAGCGCATGCGTCACGCTGCGGTAGAGTTCGGCGAGGGCCGGGCCGTGTGCCACCGCTCCGCGGAAGAACGGCGCCACCACCGCATCGGCCTCCCAGCCGAAGCCGTAGACCTCGACCGGGATCGCCTGCTGGCGGCAGAGCATGCGCACGAAACGGTCGCGGGTGCAGTAGATCATCGTGCGGCACACCGCATGGTCTGGATTGACCTGGCAGGCGACGGCGAGCTCCTGGACCCGCTCCGTGCTCAGCGGCTCGCCGGCATCGACCAGCGCGTCGATCCGGCGGATCAGCTCGACCTCGCCGGGGTCGTTCAGGTTGACCAGGTTGCCGTAGGCGGTGCCGACGAAGACCACCGCCCGGCGCCGGCCGCCTGCGACGGCGGGCGGATGGAAGACGTTGTCATCGACGCAGAAATGCTGGATGCGGATCCGCTCCGCCGCGAGACCGGTGCCGAGCACGCCGGCGCGGAAATAGCCGGCGATGATGTAGACGAGATCCTCGCGCCGCCACGGCAGCGGTGTCGGCTGCATCAGCGGCGGCATCGGGTCCTGCCACCACACCACCTGGATGGTTCCGGAACGGCAATACCACGGGCAATGATGGTCGATGTGGATGACGATGTCGGGATCCAGCTCGATCACCGCTTCGAGCTTGTGGTGGAGGACCAGGTCCTCGCAGGCGTTGCCCTCGATGATCAGGTGCGCGTCGTGTCCGAGTTCCTGGAAGCCCTGGATCAGGCCGCGGCAGGAATACTGCGTCACCGTGGTGTGGCTGTAGCCGAAGGCGAGGATGCGCAGCGGCCGTCCGGCCTGCATCTCGTGCGGCGGCAGCTTCGCGATCAGCGCCATGGCGTCGAAGGCGCGCTTCGAGCGGAGCGCCGCCGCCTCCTGCAGGACGGTCTGCACGACCCGGAGGTAGTCGGCCTGCATGTCCTGCGGCAGCCATGGCGGCATGACCACCCAGGTCGGCAGGCGCAGGCGGGTCTCGACCAGGGTCTCGAGCATCCGCGACGGATGCAGGTGGACGAGATTGTCGAGGCGTTCGGGCAGCTCCTCGGCAGCCGTGTAATAGCACACCTGGCAGCCATGGACGTTGCCGTACACCTGCACCGGCTGGCGCTGGCGCGCGCAGGCCAACGCCTCCTGGGCGTCGAAGAAGAGGGTGTCCTGCGCGGTCGCGGCCGTGGTCATGGGAGCGGGTGGGGCTTGGCGGCGAGGACCGCGGTGGCGTCGGATTTCGCGTCAGGAGCCTGGGCAGGAGAGACGAAAGCGGAGGTCGTGCCAAGCCCGGCCAGGGCACCGTTGCGCAGATCATCCTCCAGGCGCTGCAGCCGTTGCGGCGAATCGACCGCCAGGCGGTAGCCGGCGAGGGGCTGGCCGCGCAGGGTGCCGCGGGCGGCCTCGGCGACGAAGAGATCGCGTGGCAGGTCGCTTGGGCCGGACGCGGGAATCAGTCCGAGCAGCGCCGGGGCGCAGGCATAGATGCCGGAATTGACCCAGACTTCTCCGGCCTGGGCGATGTCCGCGACTGGAGGTCGTTCACGGAAGGCGCGCACCTGCCCGTCGGCGGCGAGTTCGACCAGGCTGTTCGAGCCGCTGCGCCGGTGCAGCAGGATGGTGGCGAGCGCGCCATGCGCCGCGCGATCCGCCTCCAGCGCGGCGAGGTCGTGATCGCAGACCACGTCGCCATAGTGGACCAGGAAGGGGCCCTGGCCGAGCCAGCCGGCGAGCGGACGCAGCGCCCCGGCGGTGCCGAGCGGCTCCGGCTCATGGCTGAGGACCAGTTCATCGAGCCTGTGCCGGCGGCCGTCGCCCAGCCAGGCGGCGATGTCCTCGCCGCGATAGCACAGGTTCACGGCGACCCGGCGCACCCCGCAACGCACCAGATTGGCGATGATCCAGCCGAGGATGGGCCGGCCACCGGCCTGCAGCAGGGGCTTGGGCACCGCCTCGGTGAGCTGCCCGAGCCGCGTCCCGCGACCGGCGGCGAGGATGAGCGCGCGCATCGTCTCAGTCCCCCCGTCCGAGCAGGGCGGCGGCGGCCGCCAGATCGGCGACGCGATGGCGGGGCTGCTCGTCGGCGCGCGGCGGGTCCGGTGTGCGGATCGGCGGATCGCGGTGCTTGCCGCTTTCGATGAGGATGCCGGGGCAACCGGCGCGCAGCCCGGCGGCGATGTCGCTGGCGCGGTCGCCGATCATCCACGAGGCGGCCAGGTCGAGGCCGAGTTCGGCGGCGGCGGCGAGCAGCAGTCCGGGCCTGGGCTTGCGGCAGGCGCAGTCCACGCGGTAGGCGGGCAGGGTGGCCTCGGGATGATGCGGACAGACCCGCCAGGAGGTGATCAGCGGGGCGCCGGCAGCACGCAGACGCTCGGCCAGGCGTTGATGCAGGGCGTGCAGGGCGCTCTCGCTGATCAGCCCGCGCGCCACCACCGGCTGGTTGCTCACCACCACCAGGGTCCAGCCGGCGGCGGCCAACGCGGCGAGGGCGGCGGGCACGCCGGGCAGGATGGCGAGATCGCTGTCAGCGAGCGCCTGCCCGCGATCCTCGACCAGGACGCCGTCGCGATCGAGGAAGATGGCGCGCCGGCCAGGCATCGCTCAGACGCCGGAATCCGCGCTGCGACCGACCGCGCCCTGCAGCAGACGCGCGCCGTATTCGCGCAGCTCGCTGCCGCTGATCGGGACGTTGCCGAGGCGCCCGACGGCGAGGGCGGCGACGCAGGTGCCGAGCGAGGCGGCGCGCATCAGCGGCCAGCCGGCCGACATGCCGACGGCGACCGCCGAAAGCAGCGCGTCGCCGGCGCCGGTGACATCGACCGGGTTGGGATCGAGGGCGGGGAAGGATTCCGAGCGCACCGCCTGGCCGCGGTTGTCGTAGGCGACGAAGCCGTTCGGTCCGAGGGTCAGCAGCAGACCGCCGCACGAGGTGCGCGTCAGCAGCTTGCGCGCGATCTTCTCCAGGCCGCTGTCCTTGTCCCCGAGGGCGATGCGCGCCTCGCGTTCGTTCGGCGTGATCAGGGTGAAGTGCTTGAACTTGAGCACGTTGCCGACCTGCGACGAGCACTGCAGGTCGCCGAAGATCGGCACGTCGGCCTTGCGCGCCGCCGTCTGCACGGCGTCGAGCACGCGGGGGGTGATCAGGCCGTAGACGAAATCGCTGACCACCACGCCATGCGAACGCGGGATCAGCTCGTGCAGCCGGTCGATCACCTCGCGCTCGATGGCATGCGGGATCGCCGTCTCCTCGAGGCGGCTGACGCGCAGCAGCTTGGTGTTCCCCACCATGTAGCGGATCTTGAAGGTGGTCGGGCGGGCCGGGTCCTTGAACAGATGGGCCTCGACACCGCGCTCGGCGAGACTGCGCGCGGCGAAGCCGGCCGGCTCGTCGTCGCCGGTGACCGAGACGAAATCCGCCAAGGGCGCGGATGTGGCTGGCGACGATGCCGGCGGCGCCGAGGTATTCGCGCGTGCGCAGCTCCTTGAGCGCGATGACCGGGGCCTCGGCGCTCATGCCGAGGGCGTCGCAGGCGATGTACTGGTCGATGATGGTGTCGCCCAGCACGACCAGGCGGCGGTCGGCGAAAGCCGTGCTGGCGGCCAGGGTGGCGGCCAGGTCGATGTCCTGGTGGGCGCAGGCGGTGCTGAAGGCGAGGCGCCGTTCGCGCACCTGCAGGTCGGCGGAACGCTCCGGCAGGTCGTAGCGGGCGTAGCTCGTCTGGCCGCTGTGATAGACCACCTCGCCGCCCAGCTCGCGCACCCGCGCGACCTCGCCGGCGACGCGCTCGGCGCACTCCTCCTCGAACTCCTTGCCGAGCACGAAGACGGCGGGACGCAGGGCCTCGATGACCTGGCGGAGATCCACCCCGTCGAGCACCACGACATGGTCGATGGCGGCCTGCGCCGCCAGGGTGCGGGCGCGCTCCTCCTGGCTGAACGGATGGTCCTCGGCATTGGTCTGATGCAGCACGCGATCGGATACGACGGCGGCGACCAGACGGTCACCCAGCGAACGCGCGTGTTCGAGAAAGCGCAGATGGCCGGGGTGGATGACGTTGAAATGGCCGTGGCACAGCACGGTCCGCCCGAGGGGACGGATGCGCGCGGCCAGGGCCGCCAGACCGGCGCCCCCGCTGACCACCTTCTCCATGACGTTCATGCCCACGCCGCTCCTATCCGCAGGCTATCAGGAAGCGGCAGGACGCCTACGTCAGATATGCACGCCCGCCAGTTCCGGCGTGGCCACGCGGGTGCGTACCGGCCGATGGCTGGCCAACCAGCGGGTGATCATGTGGCTGACGGTCTGCTGGCAGTCCTCGGCCACCTGCATGTCTTCAACCGGAATATGCACGGCGATGTCGGCCACGTCGAGGCAGCGACCGCCGGAGAAGCCGAGGATGGCGGCGGTGGTAAGTCCGCAGCGGTGGCCTTCGATCAGGGCGTTGACCACGTTCGGGCTGTTGCCGCTGCCGGACATGACCAGCAGCAGGTCGCCGGGGCGGCCCTGCACCGCCACCTGGTAGGAGAAGATCTGGTCGTAGGAGATGTCGTTGGCCAGACAGGTCATCACCGAGGGATTGGCGCTCAGGGCGATCGCGCGCAGGCCATCGCCGCCCATCGGCGAGGCGCCATAGATGAGGTCGTTGCACAGGTGGATGGCGTTAGCGGCGCTGCCGCCATTGCCGCAGATGAGGATCTGACCGCCCTGAACCCATACCCGCCGCATCGCCTCGGCGAGCAGCTCGACCTTCTGCAAGTCTATGTCGTCCAAAGCCTGATGGCTGGTGGCGAGATAACCGTGGAGATCGTTCATGGCCTGTCCTTGGGTCGGATCGGATCGACAGGTTCGGTCGGTTCGCTCTGGATCTGAGTCCATTATCGTCGTTCCTGGCAGTGACTTGAGTCAATGGACTACGCATTGCCTGTGCCGAAGCGGACGAGGTACCGCTCCGACCCCCTTGCCAGCCCAGCCGCGCCGCCACGCTGCCCGGCCCATGACCGCCACCGTCGCTGAATTCCAGGCCCGCGTCGCCCGTATCGAAGGCCAGACCGGGTATGTCCGGCCCGTTGCCTGGGGGCTTGGGCTGGCCCACCTCTCGACCATCGAACCGGCCGCCGGGGCCGGACGGCGCATCCTCGACACCTGGTTCCCGGTGGTGAACCGCGAGGAGAATTACGGCGCCGCCGCCGTGCTCGCCGAGGCCGCCGGGCTGATGGGGGCCGGGGTCGCCTACCTCGGGACCGACCAGCTTGATGCCGCCCGCGCCGCCTTCGCGGCGTTCAGGGGCGATGGCAAGCGCCACGCCAACATCGAGGCGCTCGACGCCCTCGCCGCCGCCATCGCCCGGCCGCGCGAGATCGGCGGGGTCGTGCTGCCGCGCGCCATCGTCCTGGTCAAGATCGCCGACCTGGCGCACAAGCCGGGCGACGCCCACGACGTCTATCTGCGCCTGCATCTGCTCTCGCACCGCAAGGTGAAGCCGCATGGGCAGAACCTCGACGGCGTCTTCGGACTGCTCTCCAACGTCGCGTGGACCAGCCAGGGGCCGGTCGATGCAGACGATGTCGAGCGCCTGCGCCTGCACGCCGCCGCCGGCGGCAGCCCCTTCACGGTCAACGGCATCGACAAGTTCCCGCGCATGGCCGACTACGTCGTGCCCTCGGGCGTGCGCCTGGCCAACGCCAGCCAGGTGCGCCTGGGTGCCTACCTCGCCGAAGGCACCACGGTGATGCCGGCCGGCTTCGTCAACTTCAACGCCGGCACGTTGGGCAAGTCGATGGTCGAAGGACGCATCTCCGGCGGCGTCACGGTCGGCGCCGGCAGCGACATCGGCGGCGGCGCCTCGATCATGGGCACCCTCTCCGGCGGCGGCAAGACGGTGATCACGATCGGCGAGAACTGCCTGCTCGGCGCCAACGCCGGCCTCGGCATACCGCTGGGCGACCACTGCGTGGTCGAGTCCGGCCTCTACGTCACCGGCGGCTCGAAGGTGAAGCTCCCCGACGGCAGCGTGGTCAAGGCCGCTGAACTGGCCGGCAAGCCCAACCTGCTGTTCCGCCGCAACAGCCAGAACGGCGCCATCGAGGTGCTGTTCAAGAAGAACGAGGTCATGCTGAACGCCGCCCTGCACGCCGCGCCGAAGGCCCCATGAGCGACCTCTTCGCGGTCAACGGCCGCATCGTCCCCGCCGAGCAGGCCAGCGTCAGCGTCCTCGACCTCGGCTTCCTGCGCGGGGTCGGCGCCTTCGAGACCTTCCGCACCTACGACGGCCATCCCCACGGCCTCGCCGAGCACCTGCGGCGGATCTGGGAATCGGCCGCCAGCTTCGGCCAGCAGCCGTTCTTCAGCGAGGCGGAGGTCCGCCGGGTCGTGCGCGAGATCCGCCAGCGCAGCGGCCATGCCGAACTGCGCGTCAACATGGTGGTCACGCCGGGCAGCCATGGCGACGGCGTCTTCGGCACCGTCGGCGAGCCGACCTGGGTGGTCATCGCCCGCGACGTGCACGCGCCGCCCGACAGCGCCTACGCGCAGGGCGTCACCGCCGTCACCTTCCAGGCCTCGCGCCATCTGCCCACGCTCAAGACGACCAGCTACCTCTCCGGGCGCAAAGGCCTGGAACTGGCGGCCAAGGCAGGCGCCCACGAGGCGTTCTACGTCGATGACAAGGGCTACGTCACCGAGGGCGTGACCAGCAACGTGCTGATCCGCGTCGGCAACCGCATCATGACCCCGGTGGTGGACTGCCTGCCCGGCATCACCAAGGCCGGGGTCAAACCGATCGCCGAGTCGCTCGGCCTGACCTGGTACGAGTGCAGGATCACCCGCGACGACGTCTACACCGCCGACGAGGTGTGGATCACCAGCGCGGTGCGCGAGGTGCTGCCGATCGTGCGCGTCGATGGCCACGCCATCGCCACCGGCACAGTCGGCGAGTGGGGCCGCCGGCTGCGCGCCGCCTATCGCGACCACTGCATCGCCTCGGCCCGCGCCGACGCCGGGCAGGCGGGATGACGACGCGGATCTCGCAGGAACTGCGCGCCATCGCCTCGACGCCCAAGGGCCGGCTGCTGCCCGGAGCGCAGCATTTCTCAGTCATCGAGGAACCGGCCTACGCGCCCAGCGGCAGCGGCGAGCACCTCTACCTCGAGATCGAGAAGGAGGGTCTGACCAGCGACGAGGTCGCAGTGGCGATCGCCCGTGCCTGCGGCGTCAAATCGGTCGATGTCGGCTTCGCCGGACGCAAGGACCGCCACGCCATCACCCGGCAGTGGTATTCGGTGCGCGGCGCCAAGGACGAGCAACTCGCCAATCTGAAGAGCGCCTTCGCCAAGGGCCGCCTCGACATCCTCCAGGTCAACCGCCACGGCAACAAGATCCGCATCGGCCATCTGCGCGGCAACCGCTTCCGCCTCGGCCTCGGCGACGTCACCGACCTGGTGCAGCTGCAGGCCGCCCTCGACACCCTCGCCCAGCACGGCATCGCCAACCGCTTCGGCCCGCAGCGTTTCGGCTTCGGCGGGGTCAACCTGCGCATCGCCAGCGCCTGGGGCAGCGGCGACTTCGACGCGGCAGTCGATCTCATCGTCGATCCCTCGGGCGGCTGGAAGACCGGCACGCCGCTGCCCAACCGCTTCCGCTTCGGCCCCGAGGGCAAGATCATGGCGGCGCTCAAGCGCGGCCTCGACTCGGCGCGGGCGCTCAACCAGGGCGAGGAGCTGCGCAAGCTGATCGCCTCGGCCGGCCAGGCGGCGGTGTTCAACGCCGTGCTCGACGCGCGCGCCGCCGCCGGGCTGTCGCACCAGCTGCGCGAGGGCGACATCGCCTGTACCCACGACGGCATCCCTTTCCTGGTCAGCGCCGCCGATCTCGCCGAGGTCAACCGCCGCGCCCAGCCCGGCGTGCTCGACGCGCTGACCACCGGCCCGATGCCGGGTACGTGGCGCATCGCGCCGAGCGACGCGATCCTCGTGGAAGAACGCGCATGGAGCGCCCCGACCGGTCTCGACTGGGCGTGGTTCGACGAAAATGGGGCCTTCGAAAGCCCCGGTGGCCGGCGCCAGATGTACGTCAACTTCCGCGAGCCGCCGACGGTGCAGCAGGACGGCGCGGTGACGTGGATCGCCTTCGCCCTGCCCTCGGGCTCGTTCGCCACCGAGGTGCTGGCTCAGGCCGGCGTCGAGCTGCCGGCCGACCGCTCCGGCGCCTCGCGCTGATCGTCGTCCTCGTCCACCGCGACGGTGCGCGCCGGACCCGGGGCAAGACGCCCGCACATCATCGCGGCGCCGCCTGTCAGCAGCGCGTCGAGCAGACCGGTCCACCACAACCAGCCGCCGCGCCCGCCGATCAGGATGTCGAGCCCCTGGACCACTGCCGAAAGCCCGGCCCCGCACACCAGCAGGGCGAGCCAGCGCTGGCTGGGCAGCCAGCGCCGCGTCGGCAGCAGGGCGAGAACGAGGACGAGGTGGGCGCCGGTATGGAACCACTGCGAGGCGGGATCAAGCGGATCACGCAGCGCCCCAGCCAGCCACACCCGCCACATCCACGCCTGCGGATCGCCGACCACCACCGCCCAGGCGGCGAGGGCCAGCGGCAGGTCCGGGGCTACCGGATAGGCCGCCAGCCGGGCGTGCTGCAGCACCGCGGCGCAGAGGACGAAGACGATCCACGACAGCAGGCGCACTGCGGCAGGCTAGGTCCCGCCAAGCGGTGGCCAACCCCTGCGGCTCGGTGACACACGCGCCCACCCCCGGCCTTCCGCCCCCCTTTGTCGGGGGTGGCCCGAACGCTAGCGTGCATCCTCGTCCGGTCACATTCCGGCACGCATCCACCCGTGGGGATAGACGTTATGGACAGCCATCCGATCGCCTGGGGCCTTGATATCGGTCACTCGTCGATCAAGGCGGTGAAGCTGTCGCGCAGCGGCGACAGCGTGACGGTGCAGGGCTACGCCATCGAACCGGTGACCGTGCCCGAGGGCGGCGACCGCGATGCCGCGGTGACCGCCGCGCTGCAGGCGATCATTGCACGCGAAGAGTTCGGCGCCACGCCGGTCTACGCGGCGATCAGCGGCCGGCAGGTGTTCTCGCGTGCGGTCAACGTGCCGGTGATCAACCAGAAGCGCATGCACGCGATGGTCGAACTGGAGGCGAAGCAGCAGATCCCCGGCAATTTCGACGAGGTCGAATGGGGCTACCACAGCTCGCCAGCGGCTGACGGCGCCTCGCTCGACGTCGCCCTCTTCGCGGTCAAGCGCGAGGTCATCGAGCAACTCATCGGCAAGTGCAAGACCGTCGGCATCAACCTCGCCGGCGTCTCGGTGCCGTCGCTGGCGCTGTACAACTTCATCAAGTTCGACCAGGAGTTCCCCGCCGGCGAGGCGGTCATCGTCCTCGACGTCGGCGCCGACAACACCGACCTGGTGGTCTATCAGGCCGACCAGCTGTGGATGCGCTCACTGCCGGTCTCCGGCAACGACATCACCCAGGCCTTCGCCAAGAAGTTTCGCGTCAGCGTCGCCGAGGCCGAGACGCTCAAGCGCCAGGTCAACGACAGCCGTCAGGCCGACAAGATCATCAAGGTGATCGAGGGAGGCCTCTCTGAACTGGTCAGCGAGATCAACCGCAGCCTTGGCTTCTACCGTACCCAGAACGCGACCGCCACGCTCGACAACCTGGTCATCTCGGGCAACACATTCCGCCTGCCCGGCCTGCCCGAGTACATGGCCGAGAAGCTGCGCCTGACCATCAACATCCTCGAGGACCTCGACCGCATCCAGGTCGCCA
>JFJP01005568.1_pt1 | contig 18639 bp, 22 predicted proteins | sample 431651 | NCBI WGS metagenome assembly JFJP01 (sample SAMN02602958, study PRJNA72255) | Microbial mat metagenome, whole genome shotgun sequencing project. | biome: fresh water; feature: sink hole; material: water; isolation source: purple microbial (photo- and chemosynthetic) mats found in...
GAACTTCAGTTTGATTAACAATATTTTGATGTTCGCTAGTCGACAAAAGCGCACGAAAGTTGTTTTCGTCAATCATTGCCACATATCCCTTTTTACAGATCAAGGCACTTGATGCCAAGGCTTTGAGCGGCAGTTTTCATTTTTTCATCAAACGTGGCTAGTTCAGACTTGAGGCGCAAGGCGAGTTCAACATACGAAGCGTCGTAATAGCTCAGTCCAGTGACTTGAGCCAATTCAATGGTGGCGTGTTGAACATGCAAGTCAGGAACGACATCCACTTGTGGGTTCACATATCGCATGAGTTCAAGATAGCCCGGCACTTCCGGAATTTGTAGCGCTTTACGTTTGACCATGCCCAACAGAACATTAGCGCATTCCCAATACCAGAGCGCGGGAACATGTACCAGGGTTTGATGCCGGAAAGCAGCCAAAAACAGTTCGCGAAGACTTGTGCTATTGCCAGGCTCAGCCAGCAACCACGCCAGACTTACCGATGCGTCGATGACCACATCCTGGTTGGTAGCCATTAAAAATGGCGACCTTCATCGCGCAAGAATTTCCATTCGGAAAAACTCACTTTGCCTTGCAATTTGTCACGGGCGGCATCTAGCGCCGCCAACGCCTGCGCCTCCAGTTGTGCATTTGTTTTCGTCTGCTTCACTGGCGGCTCCGCCACTAACCTCACCACCGGCTTGCCGTGACGGGTAAGTACGACCTCTTCGCCCAATTCGATCGCGTGAATCAAGCTGGAGAGTTGATTTTTAGCTTGCGCGACAGTCACCGTTTGCATTGTTCACCTCATCAATATGGCTAAAAATTTGAAATTCTGGCCAAATTTTAGTTAGCCATGAGATCAACCGCCTACTCAGCCCGGTAATTCGGCGCTTCTTTGGTGATCTGCACGTCGTGCACATGGCTTTCGCGGATGCCGGCGGTGGTGATCTCGACAAACTCGGCTTTGTTCTGCATCTCTTCAATGGTGGCGCAGCCACAGTAGCCCATGCTGGCGCGCAGGCCGCCCGCCATCTGGAAGATGATGGCAACCATCGAGCCCTTGTAGGGTACGCGGCCTTCAATGCCTTCGGGCACCAGCTTGTCGGCGTTCGGGTTGCTGCTGCTGGACTCTTGAAAGTAGCGGTCGGCGCTGCCTTGCTGCATGGCACCAATGCTGCCCATGCCACGGTAGCTTTTGTAGCTGCGGCCCTGGAACAGAATCACTTCACCGGGTGCTTCTTCGGTGCCGGCAAACATGCCGCCCATCATCACCGTGCTGGCACCCGCCGCCACCGCCTTGGCAATGTCACCGCTGAAGCGGATGCCGCCATCGGCGATCAACGGCACACCGGTGCCTTTGAGGGCCGTGGCCACGCTGTCAATGGCCATGATTTGCGGCACGCCCACGCCAGCCACAATGCGCGTGGTGCAGATCGAGCCTGGGCCAATGCCGACCTTGACGGCATCGGCACCGGCCTCCACCAGCGCCAGCGCCGCAGCACCGGTGGCAATGTTGCCGCCAATCACCTCAACCTGTGGAAAATTCTGCTTGACCCAGCGCACCCGGTCAATCACGCCCTTGCTGTGGCCGTGCGCGGTATCGACCACGATGGCATCGACGCCGGCGCGCGCCAGCAGTTCCACCCGTTCCTCGGTGCCCTCGCCCACGCCCACGGCAGCGGCCACGCGCAGTTTGCCAAAGGCATCGCGCGCCGCAGCCGGAAAATTGGTTTGCTTGGTGATGTCTTTGACGGTGATCAGGCCCTTGAGCTCAAACGCGTCGTTGACCACCAGCAGGCGTTCGATCTTGTACTGATTGAGCAGCACCTTGGCCTCATTGAGCGTGGTGCCGTCGGGCACGGTCACGAGCTTTTCGCGCGGGGTCATGATGTGGCTGACGGGCAAGTCGTAGCGGGTCTCAAAGCGCAGGTCGCGCCCAGTCACAATGCCGGCCACCTTGCCACCGTCGATCACCGGAAAGCCCGAAATGCCCAGTTGCTCAGACAGCGCCATCACCTGGCGCACCGTGTGCTGCGGGGTGATGACCACCGGGTCGCGCAGCACGCCAGACTCGTATCGTTTGACTTTGGCCACCTTGGCAGCCTGCTGCTGCGCCGTCATGTTTTTGTGGACCACGCCAATGCCGCCTTCCTGTGCGATGGCAATCGCCAGGCGCGACTCGGTCACGGTGTCCATGGCGGCTGACACCAGTGGCAGGTTCAGCGCGATGTTGCGGGTAAAAAGTGTTGCAAGGGATGTGTCCTTGGGCAGGACTTGGGAGTAGGCTGGCACCAACAAGACATCGTCGAAGGTGAGCGCTTTACCAATCAGGCGCATGGGTGTGAGCTCCAAACCATGAAAAACCTCTTGACCCTGACCCTGCTCGTAGCCAGCCTGTTGCCGCTTGCCGCCCCGGCGCAGTGGATATGGGTTGAAAAAGACGGCCGCAAAGTATTCAGCGACCGCGCCCCGCCCAACAATGTGGCTGAAAAGGACATTTTGAAACGCCCTGGACAAATGCGCGACAAGGCGGCGCTGGGTTCACTGGCAAGCGATGCTCCTGCCGCTGCGGCATCTGCCACACCCGCAGCAATGGGGGCCAGCACGCCCAAACTTAGCGCGCTGGACAAGGAACTGGCCGAGAAGAAAAAGAAAGCCGAACAACTCGAAGCCGACAAACGCAAAGCCGAAGAAGCCAAAAATGCGCAGATCAGGGCGGACAACTGCACTCGCGCCAAGTCGGCCAAAGCCAGTCTGGACTCGGGCATGCGCATCGGGCGCATCAACAGCCAGGGTGAGCGTGAGGTGATGGACGACGCTGCCCGCGCCGCAGAAGTCAAGCGCCTGCAGGGCATCATGGAGACCGACTGCCAATAGTCAGCGCACCAAAGCGCACTCAGTAGCCGGCTTTGGCACCGCTGCGTTTTTTGGCAAACAGACCCGCACCACGCGCACCCTGTTTGACAAAGCGCTCACGCCGTGCCACTTTGGGATCTACCCGCAGTGGGCGATAGACTTCCACCCGGTCGTGCTCACGCAGTGGCTCGCGCAGGCCGCTCAAGCGCCCCCAGATGCCCAGCAAAATGTCGGCATGGTCGATTTCCGGAAATTTTTCAAGCAAACCGCTCTGACGCAAGGCGTGCAGCACGTCCCAGGGGGCGGTCAGTTCAAGCACAACCTGCTGCACCTGACGTGGCGCCGGCGAATACACCACCGTCACCTCAATGACAGGATCACTCTCCATAGACCTGCTTGGCGCGTTTGACAAACGCATCAACCATGCTGCTGGCGATTTTGTCAAACACCGGGCTGATGAGCTTGCCCAGCGCGCTGTCAAAGCCATAGGTCAACGCCAGTTCCACCTTGCAGGCGCGCTGGTCAGTGCCCAGCGTGACGAAATTCCATTCGCCTTCAAGCTTGGAAAAAGGGCCGTTGACCAGGTTGATGACCACTTGCTGGTCAATGATGTGCGCATTGCGGGTGGTAAAGGTCTGGCGTATGCCACTAAAGGCAATGCCAATTTCAGCCACCATGCCGTTTTCCTCAGCGCTGACCACTCTGGCACGGTCGCACCAGGGCAAAAATTCGGGGTAACGATCCACATCGACCACCAGGCGATACATCTCAGCCGGGCTGTACCAGATTAAAACGGACTTTTTGACAGTTTTCATAGAATGGAGCTTGAGCGCGGAATTGTAGTCACGCCGGGGCCGCCGTCCCATTGCCTGCCTGCGCCCTGCCCGGCTGATGTTTCCGGCACACAACCAAAATAACAAGTTTCACATTTCATGGCCAAAAAACCAGACACCGCCGCCCGCATTGCCGACAACAAAAAGGCCGCTTTCAACTATTTTTTTGAGGAGCGGTTTGAAGCCGGCATCGTGCTCGAGGGCTGGGAAGTCAAATCCTTGCGCGAAGGGAAGGTGCAGCTAACCGACGGCTATGTGGTCATCCGCGAGGGTGAGCTGTATGTGATCGGCCTGCAAATCAACCCGCTGGGCACCGCCTCCACCCACATCAGCCCGGACAAGCAGCGCACCAAAAAGCTGCTGATGCACAAGGAAGAAATCAAACGGCTGATTGGCAAGGTGGAGCAAAAGGGTTACACACTGGTGCCGCTCAACCTGCACTGGAAAAACGGCAAGGTGAAATGCGACATTGCCCTGGCCAAAGGCAAGGCCGAGCACGATAAGCGCGACACCATCAAGGACCGCGAAGGCAAGCGCGAAGTGGAACGCGCCATGAAGTCGCGCCAGCGCTAAATCGGCACGCCAGGATCACTACATTTTATATAGCTACCAGCGCTTTCTCCATAATGGCTGGAGGCTAATTTCCTATAAAGAAACCAGTCCGGTGCGCATGGCGTAGCGCACCAGCCCGGCCACCTCATGGATGTCAAGCTGCTTCATCAGCTGGCTGCGGTGCGTCTCCACCGTCTTGATTGACAAGTCAAGACGGCGCGCAATTTCCTTGGTACTCTGGCCTTCGGCAATCAGCTGCAGCACCTCACGCTGGCGTGGTGACAAGGCCGCAGCGGGCTGATCGTCGCCGCGCAAGCGCTGCACATAGTCTTGCACCACGCCTTTGGACACCGCCGGGCTCAGGTAGGTCTCGCCGCGCAGCACCGCCTGCAAGGCCAGCTCCAGCTCCAGTGGCGCGGCATCCTTGAGCAAATAGGCCACCGCGCCATGGCGCAGCGCCTGGCGCACGTATTCCTCGTTCTGGTGCATCGACAGGATCAGCACACGGATGGCCGGCCAGCTCTTGAGGATGCGGGCGGTTGCCTCAATGCCATTGAGCCCGGGCATGGCGATGTCCATCAACACCAACTGAGGCTGCAGTTGTTCAGCCAGCGCCAGCAAGGCCAGGCCGTCACCGGCTTCGCCCACCACCTCAAAGCCGGGGACGGATTCGAGCAGCTTGCGCAAGCCCGCACGCACCAGCGTGTGGTCGTCGGCCAGCAACACCCGCACCGCACTCATGCCTCGTCTCTCATACCACGGGTACCTGGCTGAGCCAGGGGCACCTGAACTGCAGCAGACTGCCGCGCCCAGGAGCCGAATCGATCTCAAGCTGCCCGCCCACCAGGGTGGCGCGCTCTTGCATGCCTAGCACGCCCAGACTGCCGCCGGCAATGGCGCGCTCACGCATGGCGGCCAGATCAAAGCCCTGGCCATCGTCTTGCACACTGAGCAACAACTCGTCGTGTTCGCGGCGCAGCGCAATTGTGACTTCACTGGCGCGGGCGTGGCGTGTCACGTTGGTCAGCGCCTCTTGAACGATGCGAAAACACACGGTCTCAATGTCGCTGGCGACCCGACCGCTGTGGGCGTCGTACTGAAAGCTGACAGAAAAGCCGCCACGTTGCGCAGCCTGGTCTGACAGCCATTGCAGCGCGGGCACCAGCCCGAGGTCATCAAGCATGGATGGGCGCAGCGCCGTCGCCAGGCTGCGCACCTGCTGCAGGGCATCTTCCACAATGCGGATGCTCTCCAGGTTGAGGTCGGCCGGTGCCTGGCCCTTGAAACGTTCGCTGAGCTGCAGGTTGATCTTGATGGCGGTGAGCGACTGGCCCAGCTCGTCATGCAGCTCGATGGCAATGCGCCGGCGCTCCTGCTCTTGCGCTTGCAATACCCGCCGCGACAATGCCTTGAGCTGGCGTGTGGTGTTTTGCAACCGCGTCTCGGCCTGATGCTTGTACAGCGCCATGGCCAGCACGGTGCGCAGCTCACGTTCCGAGAAGGGTTTCAGGATGTAGCCAAACGGTTCGGTCAGCTTGGCACGCGACAGCACATCGTCGGCCGTAAAAGCCGTCAAAAAAACCACCGGCAAGGCATATTGGTTGCGAATCTGCTGCGCTGCCGTGATGCCATCCATACTGCCAGCCAGCTGAATGTCCATCAGCACCAGGTCCGGGCGCAGTTCGGCGGTCAAGGCCAGCGCCTGATCGCCTTGGTCAACACAGCCAACCGGCTCATAACCCAGCGCAATCAGCAGCTGTTCAATGTCGCGCGCCACCACCCATTCGTCTTCGACGACCAGGACTTTGGGCTTGGGAACAAATGACAGCATGGGGTATTTCCAGACAAAAATGGGTAGCGGTTGCAATGCGGCAGCTTACAAGCCCGTCCCGCCTGGTAAACGTCCCGGACAACGGTATGGTTTCATCAACAAAGTGTAGCGGCAGTGCGACTGCATCATTGATTTCACCCAACATTTGTTCTCCATAAGGTCTCAAAAAAGCATGCGATAAATCAAAATTTTGTTTGCCAAGGTCACGGCAGTGCAGCGGTCGGCCAGGTGCGCAACCTGGGGTTGGCCAGCAATATCAGTCAAAGCAATGATGCGCTGGCTGCACGCACCGAGGAGCAGTCGGTGTCGCTGCGGGAAACCAGCGCCAACAGCGCTGATGCAGCAGGCCGGTGTCATCGTCGCCAAAGGCGGTGCCGCCATCGGCAAGGTGGTGGGCACCATGGACAGCGTTGCGTTTCAAACCAATATTCTGGCGCTCAACGCCGCCGTTGAGGCGGCACGCGCAGGTGAACGCGGTTGAGCGTCAGTTCTGCAGTTCGGCCAGGTGCCCCTGCACCAGCGTCAACTGCCGGCTGCAGCGACTCGCCAGTGCGCCGTCGTGGGTGACCACCACAAACGCCGTGCCTTGCGTGCGGGCCAGCTCCAGCATCAGGTCAAACACGCCATTGGCGGTGCCGCGATCAAGGTTGCCGGTGGGCTCGTCGGCCAGCACGCAGGCCGGGCGCGTGACCAATGCACGGGCGATTGCCACGCGCTGGCGCTCGCCGCCAGAGAGCTCGCTGGGGCGATGGTGGAGGCGTTCCTGCAATCCCACACTAGCTAGCATTTTTGAAGCAACTTGCGCAGCATCCACATGGGCTACACGCCGAATCCACAGTGGCATAGCAACATTTTCAAGGGCGCTGAACTCGGCCAGCAGGTGATGAAATTGGTAAACAAAACCCAAATATCGGTTGCGCAGGCGGCCCTGTTCGGCCGCATTTTGGTGCGCCAGGTCTTGCCCGAGCAGCTTGACCGTGCCGCTGGTGGGCGCATCGAGCCCGCCAAGCAGGTGCAGCAAGGTGCTTTTGCCAGAGCCCGAGGCACCGACGATGGCCAGCGTCTGACCAGCATGCACGTCAAGGTCAACCCCTTGCAGCACGGTCACGTCCAGCAGCCCCTCGGAAAACCGGCGCGACAGACCACGCGCATGCAACACGATGTCATTCATAACGCAAGGCCTCGGCCGGGTTGACACGACTGGCACGCCAGCTGGGATAAAGCGTGGCGACAAAGGCCAGCACCAGCGAAATCAGCGCCACCGGCAGGATGTCGCCCTGCTGCGGGTCGCTCGGCATGCGACTGATCAAATACACATCGCGCGGCAAAAAAGTGGCCCCCAGCAGGTGCTCCAACGCCGGCACGATGACATCAATGTTGAAGGCCACACCGAGACCCAGCAGCAGTCCGCTGAGCGTGCCTATCACCCCGACCATCGCTCCCTGCACCACAAAAATGCCCATGATGCTGCCTGGGCTGGCCCCCAACGTACGCAAAATGGCAATATCAGCGCGCTTGTCAGTGACCGTCATCACCAGCGTGCTGACCAGGTTGAAAGCGGCCACCGCCACGATCAGCGTGAGGATGATGAACATCATGCGTTTTTCGAGCTGCACGGCGGCAAACCAGGTGCGGTTTTGCCGCGTCCAGTCACGAATCAACAGGTTGCCACTCAGCGAGGTGGTGAGCTGGGCCGCCACCTCGCGTGCTTGATGCAAGTCTTTGAGCCGAACCCGCACGCCGGTGGGGCCTTCCAGGCGAAAAATGCGCGCGGCATCCTCAATGTGCAGCATCACCAGGCCCGAGTCATACTCATAGTGACCTGAGTCAAAGGCGCCAACCACCGTCATTTGCTTGAGGCGTGGCACCACACCGGCCGGAGTGACCTGCCCGCTGGGTGCCACCAGCGTCAGTTTGTCACCCTCACGCACACCCAGGCTGCGGGCCAGCTCGGCTCCCAGCACCATGCCGAATTCACCCGCCACCAGACGACTGAGCACCGGGTTTTTGGCATCTGCCACCAGGTCGGTGACATCGGGTTCGCGCACCGGGTCAATGCCCCGCACCATAGTGCCTTTCATGTCCTCACCCCTTGCCAGCAATGCCTGAGCAGCTATGAAAGGCGCAGCACCAATTACGGCTGGATTGGCCCGCACTTCGGCCAGCGTTTGCGCCACGTCGGGCAAGGCCGCGCCGTCGGGGGCAAAAATCTCGATGTGCGACACCACGCTGAGCATGCGGTCGCGCACCTCTTTCTGGAAACCATTCATGACGCTGAGCACAATGATCAGCGCTGCCACGCCCAGCGCAATACCAAGCATCGATACCCCGGAAATGAATGAAATAAAGCCATTGCGCCGGGTGGCGCGGCCAGCACGCGTGTAGCGCAGTCCCAATACCAGTTCAAATGGCAGCTGCATCAGTTCATGCACCCGACATCATCGCGGGATATCCAAACAGGCAGGCAGTCGATGGCAGGCAGGGCGGGTGGCAAAAATTGGCACATTGAAAAGAGCCTTGGGCAAAGTGGGTGGTGTCGATTGATTATGCGGGATAAATTCTGACTGGCCAGAGCCTCACCCATACCGTCTGGACCCAGGGGAATTGTCAGGCAATGGGTGGCACTGGCCAAGGTGGATTCCCGGATAATGCGACGCACACACAACACGGCCCGATATCCGGCACTGTGCCACGGTTCATTCAATGTCATTCTTTCTACAACCATGCCTGATTTAACTTCCTCACTATTCTGGATTGCGGTGCTGCAGATCATCGCCATCGACATCATGCTCGGCGGCGACAACGCAGTCGTGATTGCGCTGGCCTGCCGCAAGCTGCCGCCCGAGCAGCGCAACAAGGGCATTTTCTGGGGTGTGGTGGGGGCCATTGGCCTGCGCGTGGTGATGATTTTCTTTGCGCTGCAACTGCTGGCGGTGCCCTACCTGAAAATTGTGGGCGGGTTGCTGCTGTTCTGGATTGGCATCAAGCTGTTGCTGCCCGAACACGATGACGCGCACGACAAGATTGACGGTGGCACCACGCTGATGGCCGCTATCAAGACCATTGTGGTCGCTGACGCGGTGATGAGCCTGGACAACGTGATTGCGGTGGCCGGCGCGTCGCACGGCTCAATGGTGCTGGTCACTTTTGGTATTTTGGTGTCGATTCCGATTGTGGTCTGGGGCAGCAAGCTGGTGCTGACGATGATGGACCGTTTCCCGATTGTCATCACGCTGGGTGCCGGCTTGCTGGGCTGGATTGGCGGCGGCATGCTGCTGACAGATTTGGCGACGCCGGAGTCGGTCTCCAAAGGACTACCCTATGCTCACACACTGTTTGCCGGCGGTGGCGCGCTGCTGGTGGTGATTGTCGGCAAATGGTTGAGCAGCCGGCGCGCACCTCGGGCAGCCGTCGAGTTGCCCGCCACGTCTGACAGCCACTGATTTTTGAAGGATTTCAAACATGATCAACAACACTTGCCTGATTGCCATTGATGGCTCTGAGCCGTCACTGAAATCCATTGATTTCATGATTCGCGATGCCTCCACGCGCAGCTGCGTCCCCGTCATCCATCTGGTGAATGTGCAGCCGGCGCTACCGTCGGACATCACGCGCTTTGTTGACAGCCAAACCGTCAATGATTACCAGCGCGAAGCCGGCGATGCCGCGCTGGCTGATGCCAAAGCGCGCCTGGACGCAGCGTCGATGGCGTATTCGGCACATGTGCTGGTGGGTGAAGCAGCACCCACGCTGGTTGAATTTGCCAAAGCCAACCAGTGCGACATGATCATCATGGGCGCGCACGGCTTTGGCACACTGCTGGGCTTGTTCATGGGCTCGGTCACCGTCAAGGTGGTGCAACTCTCGGATGTGCCGGTGCTGTTGATCAAGTAAGGCAAAAGGCTCAACGATGAAAACTGTGATCCGCTACTTTTTCAGAACTTTGCGCATCGTGCTGGGGCCATTCATGCTGCTGTGGGAGCGCTTGAGTCGGCCTGCCGGTGTCGTGCGCTCGGCATCCGCCCAGGCTGAGATTGACCAGCAATGCCGAACGCTGGTGCTCTACCAGTTCAGCACCTGCCCGTTTTGCATCAAGGTGCGCCAGGAAATGCACCGCCTGTCGCTAAACATCGAGCGCCGCGACGCGCAGCATGACGAGAAAAACCGCACCGAGCTGGTGCAGGGGCTGGGCCAGGCCAAGGTACCGTGCCTGAAGATCACCGATGCCGCCGGCCAGACGCAATGGCTAAGCGAGTCGGGGGCCATCATCAGCTACCTGCGCGGGCGGTTTGCTGCGGCCTGACGCGTCAATGCAAAGCCATTGGGCAGCGAACCTGCCCACACAGTGGGTTCCATCCGGGTGACCGGGCAGCATCAGGCGTTGGCGGCCTGGATACCCCACCTGGCCAAGGCGGCGTCGTCACTGTCGCGCGCATCGACCCATTGCGCGCCTTCGGGTGTTTGCTCTTTTTTCCAGAACGGAGCCTGCGTTTTCAGGTAGTCCATCAAAAATTCGCAGGCGGCAAAGCTCTCGCCACGATGCGCCGAGGTGACCGCCACCATGACGATCTGATCGAGCGGCTGCAGCCGCCCGACGCGGTGAATGACGCGTGCACCAAAGAGGTCAAAACGCTGATGCGCCGCGTCAATCATGGCCTCAATGGCTTGTTCGGTCATGCCGGGGTAGTGTTCTAGTTCCATGCTCTCGATGCTGCCTTGGGCCGCCTGACCAGGTCGGCCGGCACTGCGATCGCGAACGGTGCCAATGAAGCTGCAGACCGCGCCAATGCGGCCGTCCTGGGCGCGCAGATTGGCAATTTCGGCGCTGCTGTCGAAGTCTTCGGTCTGGATTGAAACGCGCGGTGAAAGCTTCATGGCAAAAATGGCACTCCAGGGTTGAAGGGTAGAAAATTGCCCGGCAAACAATTGTCACACTTGTGCAATTGTTGATGCCTACAGGTGCAACGCATGCCAAAGCGCCGCGGCCGGCTTAGGCAGTCGCTTTTGCCCACTTGCACCCACTGCAAAATCAGCTACGTTTTATCAACGCAGTCACTGTCATCCCCCACGAACTTTGCGAACGGTCTGAATGCCGTTGTGCGGTTGTTCTTTCGCGTCATGCGCCCCAGCAGGCAGGGCATGCCGAGCCGGGCGCGGCCTGAATCACTCAAAACGGCATTTTCGGCATGCCCTTCATGCCGCCCAGGCGTTTCATCATTTTCATCATGCCGCCGCCTTTCATTTTTTTCATCATGTCCTGCATTTGCTCGAACTCCTTGAGCATGCGGTTGACCTCTTGCACCTGCACACCCGCGCCATTGGCGATGCGGCGTTTGCGCGTGGCTTTGATGAGTTCTGGCTTGCTGCGCTCCAGCGGGGTCATGCTGTGGATGATGCCTTCCTTGCGCTTGATGTCTTTTTCAACCCGGTTCATATCGACCTGGCCGGCTTTGGCGGTCATGGCAGCGGGCAGTTTGTCCATCAGGCTGCTCAATCCGCCCATTTGCTTCATTTGCTGGATTTGGCCCAGAAAGTCGTTCAAGTCAAAGCTGGCTCCGCTTTTGACCTTGGCGGCCAGCTTTTGCGCGGCCGCAATATCGACCCCGGCAGTGACCTGCTCGACCAGCGCCAGGATGTCGCCCATGCCCAGCACCCGTCCGGCGTGGCGCTCGGCATCAAACACTTCCAGACCATCGAGCTTTTCGCTGGTGCCGGCAAACTTGATTGGCGCCCCGGTAATTTGTCGCACCGACAGCGCCGCGCCGCCGCGCGAGTCACCGTCAAGCTTGGTCAGGATGATGCCGGTGAGCGGCAGCGCTTCCTTGAAGGCTTTGGCCGTGTTCACTGCGTCCTGGCCCTGCATGGCATCGACGACAAACAACGTTTCCACCGGGTTGATGGCGGCGTGCAACTGGCGGATTTCAAGCATCAGCGCTTCGTCTATGGCGAGTCGGCCAGCGGTATCGACCAGCAGCACATCAAAGTAATGCTTGCGCGCATAGTCCAGCGCGGCCAGTGCAATATCCACCGGTTTTTGATCCGGCGTACTGGCAAACCACTGTGCACCCGCTTGAGCGGTCACCAACTTGAGCTGCTCGATGGCGGCCGGGCGATACACGTCGCCCGACACCGTCAGCACCTTTTTGCCACGTTTTTCTATCAAATGCTTGGCCAGTTTGCCAGTGGTGGTGGTTTTGCCAGCCCCTTGCAGGCCGGCCATCAAAATCACCGCCGGCGGCTGCGCGGCGAGGTTGATGTCGGCCACGCCGTCACCCATGGTGGCGGCAAGCTCTTTGTTGACGATACTGACCAGCGCCTGACCGGGGGTCAACGAGCCCATCACCTCCTGGCCCAGCGCTTTTTCCTTGATGCGCGCAATGAAGTCGCGCACCACGGGCAGCGCCACGTCTGCCTCCAGCAGCGCCATGCGCACTTCGCGCAGCATGTCGGTCACATTGGATTCGGTGATGCGCGCCTGACCACGGATTTCCTTGACGAGGCGAGAGAGTTTGTCGGTGAGTGCGGAAGCCATAGGTGAATGAACCGCCAGGGCGGATCCAGGGTTGGTGCCATGTGGAATGGCTGGGGACAAAACGCTAAACTGTGGCCATGATTTTAGCCAGTGCCTCTCCTTTGATGCTGCTACTTGCCCTGGGTACCTCGGCGGCGTACGCTGCTTCGGCAACCGTGGCGGCGCAGGGGCGATTGTCATTGGCCAGGGGCACGGTTTGGCTGGCCTGGTCTTTGCACGGTGTCTTGCTGGCCTGGGGGCTGTGGGGGCCCGAGCCGCGTTTTGGGTTTGCCCACGCCTTGTCGGTCACGGCCTGGTTGGTGGGCCTGGTGTATGCGGTTGAGAGCCATGTCTATCCACAGCTCAAAACACCCTGGCTGCTGGCGGCTGCCGGGGCCGGTGCGGTGTTGCTGACACTGGTGTTTCCGGGCAACCTGCTGCACATCAACACCTCGGGCTGGCTGCCGCTGCACTGGGCGCTAGGCATTGCGTCCTACGGACTGTTTGCCGTGGCGGTGGTCCATGCCTGGCTGATGAACCGCGCCGAGGTGCGCATTCGCAATGCCACCGATGCCCATACCGGACTGCCCTTGCTGACCATGGAGCGGCTGACTTTCCGCTTTGTTGGCATTGGTTTTGTGCTGCTGTCGGCCACACTGCTGGCTGGTTTTTTCTTTGGCAACCAGTTGTATGGGGCCACCCATGCGGTTCGCTGGGATCACAAGACGGCTTTTTCGGTGCTGTCGTGGCTGACTTTTGCGGCCTTGCTGATTGGCCGCAACCGGTTTGGCTGGCGCGGCCGGCGTGCCACGCGGGTGTTGTATGCCGGCTCGGGGCTATTGTTGCTGGCCTACGTGGGCTCGCGCTTTGTGCTGGAAGTGATTTTGGGGCGCAGTCTATGAAGGCTTTGCTGTTGCTGCTGGCGATTGCAGCCGGTGTCTGGTTGTGGCGCAGCCGGCAAGCTGGGACCACGGCAGCAGTGCCGCCCATCAAGCCCGCAGCGCCCGACCTGCTGGATATGGTGCGCTGCCAGCACTGCGGCATGCACATTCCAGGCAATGAAGCGGTGGCCGGAAAGAATGGGCTCTATTGCAGTGCTGACCACCTGCGGCAAGCGGAACCCTGAATGACGCCACCAACCGCACGTTCGGTCTGGGATGGGCTGCCTTTGCCAGCGTCGGGTGCACTTGAGCCGCCGCAGCCACGCGAATTTGAGCGGGTCTGGCGTGGTTTCATGACGGCGCGTGTCACACTGGGCGCGGTGCTGGTGCTGCTGCAAAGCGGCATCTTTTTGCTATCACCAGCGCAAGACGGCGCGTCTGTGCTGGTTTGCGCCGCCTATTTTGTGGCATCGCTGGTGGTTCGGATCAAAACCCGCCCCCAACATTTGGGCAACACCTTTGATGCCCAGTGGTTGCGCACGGTAGGGGTGGATGTACTCACCTTTGCGGCACTGCAAATGCTGCAAAGCAGCGCCATCAATTACACGCCGCTGTTTGCCCTGCCAGTCTTGATGACCAGCATTTTGGGCACCCGGCTGCTGGCCATGGGGGCTGCCGCCGGAGTCACGCTGCTGCTGTTTGCCCACGCAGCCTGGCAGTCGTTGCAGACACAAACCGATTCGAGTGCCTTTTTTTTGCAGGCGGCCCTGACGGGTACTGGCTGTTTTGCTATTTCTTTTATTGCAAGCCAGCTGGCCAGCGGACTGGCCAGTGTGGAGCGAAGTGCGCAGCGCAGCCAGCTCGCAGCCAAAGTGCAAAGACAGGTCAACGAACTGGTGATTGAGTCCTTGTCGGATGGCATCATGGTGGTCGATGACCGCGGCCAATTGCGTTCTGCCAATCCGGCGGCGCGCTTGTTGCTGGGCAACCTGCATCAGCCACCAACGCTTGAACTCAATCTGAATTCACGCGTCGGTTGGCAGGATCTGTCTGGTCTCATTGCCAGCAGTTTTGCGACCGGGCAGTCCCAGCAGTCGGATATTGACATTTGCCATGAAGGCCAGGGGCAGCGTTGCCTGTGGGTACGCACCCAGCTCACGGCCCCGGTAGAACACGACGCGCAAGGCCTGTGCGTGGTTTTCATCCAGGACCAGCGCGAGATGCAGGCCAGAATCCGCGCTGAAAAACTGGCCAGCATGGGGCGCATGTCGGCCGCAGTGGCGCACGAAATTCGCAACCCGCTGGCCGCCATCATGCAGGCCAATGCCTTATTGAGCGAGGATTTGCATGATCCGGCACAGCAACAACTGGCGCGCATGGTGCAGCAAAACGCACAACGCCTTGAAAAAATCGTGCGTGACGTACTCCACTTGGCGCACGCACCCTCGCCCGACAGCACTGAGCCTGAACAGTTGCTGAATCTGCCTGAAACCTTGCGGCGTATTTGCCGTGACTGGCAGCAACAGCATTCCGTGGTCGATGCCTTGCACCTGAATCTGTCCGACTTGCCAGTCTCAGCCGTCTTTGACCCCGAGCATCTGCGCCGGGTGCTGATCAACCTGCTCGACAACGCGCGCCGTTACGCCAGCGGCAAGCCCGACTGCATCCAGGTCGATATGGCTGCCACCAAGGGAGCGAACCCTGTGGGCGGGGTCAGTCTGTGCGTCTGGAGTGACGGCGCGCCGCTAGACCCCTCGGTAGAACAGCATTTGTTTGAGCCATTTTTCTCTTCTGAGAGCCGCTCCAGTGGGCTGGGCCTGTACATAAGCCGTGAACTGTGTGCCAGTCATGGGGCCAGCATGGCCTACCAACGCAACACGCGCACCATTCACGCCGTTGTGACCGCTGGCAATGAATTTTGTGTGGTTTTGAAAACCAGTGCCAACTCAGCCAATGCTGTGGTGGCATCTGAACTGGCAGACGCAATATGAATCCCGCTGACCGCCCTGCCCGCATTCTGGTGGTCGATGACGAGCCCGACCTGCGCACGCTCTATGAGCTCACCCTGCTGCGCGAGGGCTACCAGATCGACACCGCCGAAGACCTGCAGCAGGCGCGCGTGTTGCTGGCAGAACACCGGTTTGATGTGCTGATCACCGACATGCGACTGCCTGACGGCCTGGGGCTGGCGCTGATCACCGAGCTCAGAAGCCAGCAGCGCAGCGAACGGTGTGTGGTCATCACCGCTTACGGTTCAACGCAAAACGCGGTGGAGGCGCTCAAGGCAGGTGCCTTTGACTACCTGACCAAACCGGCGGACCTGAAGCAGTTCCGCAGCGTGATCGCCACCGCTGTGCGCAGTCCACCGACGCTACTGGTCCATGTGCAGTCGTCACCCGCCAAAGCGGCGCAGCTGGTACCGGCTGGGGCGCTGGGCCAGCGGGCGCTGGGCCGTCTGGTGGGCCATTCGGAGTGCATGCGCCAGACCAAGGAGCGCATCCTGAAGGTGGCCGCCAGCATGGCACCGGTAATGGTGACGGGCGAGTCAGGCACCGGCAAGGAACTGGTGGCCTACGCGATTCACGCCAACAGCCACCGTGCCAAAGGGCCCTGGGTTGCGGTGAATTGCAGCGCGATTCCCGAGAGTCTGCTGGAAGCCGAGTTTTTTGGGGCCAAGAAAGGTGCCTACACCGGGGCACAGCAAGACCGCGAGGGGTTTTTTCAGGCAGCACGCGGCGGCACACTGTTTCTTGACGAGATTGGCGACCTGCCGCTGGCGATGCAATCCAAATTGCTGCGGGCGATTCAGGAACGGCGCATTCGCCCTTTGGGCTCGACGCAAGAAGACCCGGTGGATGTGCGCATTGTCAGTGCCACCCACAAGAACCTGGCACAGGAGGTGCAGGACGGGCATTTCCGGCAAGACTTGTTTTACCGCCTCAACGTGATTGACCTGGTGATTCAGCCACTGCGCGAGCGCACCGAAGACTTGCCCGAACTCTGCATTGCCTTGTTAACGCGCATTGCCGAAGAGTCTGACCTGCCAGTGCCTGCATTGACGGACAAGGTATTGGCTGAGCTGGCGCAGTTGCCACTGCCCGGCAATGTGCGTGAGCTGGAAAACCTGCTGTACCGCGCGCTGGCCTTGGGCGACGGGCAGGTGCTGCAGCTCGACACGCCAACCCGTTTGCCTACGTCGGCAGCGGCGACAAGGACCAGTAAACCCGCCAGCACCGACACCACCCAACCTGTGGCCAGCCCTGTGGTGAACCTGCAAAGCTATCTGGACCAGTCGGAGCGACAAATTTTGCTGCAGACCTTACAAGAAAACGACTTCAACCGCAGCGCCGCCGCCGCGCAGTTGGGCTTGAGCTTGCGCCAGATAGGCTACCGCATCGCGCGCCTGAAAATCGCCACTCCGTCAGCGGGTGATGCCGTCGATGATCCCAAATAGCGGCATTGAATCAACACCGTGCATGGCAGCATGGCAGCAAGGTTGGTCTCAAGCAGCCCAACGGCTGGATTCACCCAATTTTGGTGTGCGCCCGGCGCACGCTTGCGTTGATCTGATCGTGCTGCACTCGATCAGTCTGCCACCGGGCCAGTATGGCGGCAATGAGGTTCTGGCACTGTTTACCAACACGCTGGACTGGCAGGCGCACCCGTATTTTCAGCAGATCAGGGGGCTGGAGGTGTCATCGCACTTCTTCATCCGCCGCAATGGCGAGCTGTGGCAGTTTGTCAGTTGCGATGACCGCGCCTGGCATGCCGGGGTCTCCAGCTACCGTGGCCGCAGCAACTGCAACGACGACAGCATTGGCATCGAGCTTGAAGGGCTGGAAGGTGATTTGTTTGAGGATGCGCAGTACGTCCAGCTGGCCCAACTGTGCAGCGCGATCATGCAGCGCTACCCCATTGCACACATTGCAGGCCACGAACACATTGCACCCGGACGCAAACAAGACCCGGGGCCAGGCTTTGACTGGCATCGACTGCAAAAAACGCTGGTGTTGGCACCTCGGTATTTACCCTTGTCTGTGATTTGAGCATAGCGGCGATCACAAGGCTCTTGCATCGACGCAGGTCGGCATTCAAGCACCGTCAACGCGGCACCGGACAACAACTATGCGCTATTGATTTCTCCATCGTGGACTCAACAAGCCAAACCGGAACGCCAGTCTGAACGCTACCGGTAGTGTTTATGCTGGGTTGCCAACACCACATTTAGTGGTAACCTCCCATGCGAGTCAACCCACATCCGTTCCATCAGAGGAAGCCATGCAGTCCAGCCTGTCCCCATCCACACCCCCTCATTCCAGTCTGCTGGGCAACACCAATGGTGAGCTGTCATCAGGCAGCTCCAGCCAACTGAGTCAATACCAGATCATTCGCCGCAACGGTGCCGTAGTGCCGTTTGAGCCGACCAAGATTGCTGTGGCAATGATGAAGGCTTTTCTGGCCGTTCACGGCACGCAAGGTGCTGCCTCGGCCAGCGTGCGCGAAACCGTTGAGGAGTTGACCCAGGGCGTGGTGCGGGCGCTGATGCGCTCGCGCCCAGCGGGCGGCACGTTCCACATCGAAGACGTGCAAGACCAGGTTGAGCTGGGCCTGATGCGCAGCAGTCACCATGAAATTGCGCGCGCCTATGTGCTGTACCGCGAAAAGCGTGCGCAGCAGCGTGCCCAACAAATTACGCAGACGGCACCCGCCGCAACCGTGTTACACGCCATTGACAACGGCCAGCGTGTGGTGCTGGACCTGGACCGCCTGAATGGCATCATCGCTGACGCATGCCGTGGTCTGGGCGACGATGTCAAGCCGCAGCCAATCATGGCCGAGACCCTGCGCAACCTGTACGACGGCGTGCCAATGGAGGAGGTCTATAAAGCCTCGGTGCTGGCAGCGCGCACGCTGATTGAAAAAGATCCGGACTACACCTATGCCACGGCGCGCCTGCTGTTTCACACCATTGCCAAAGAGGTGCTGGGACGCGATGTGGCACAAGCCGACATGGGCCAGGCTTACGCCGACTACTTTTCCGACTTCATTGCCCGGGGCGTAGAAAACGAACTGCTCGACGAGAAACTGCTGCAGTTTGACTTGGCCCGGCTGGCCGGCGCGCTAAAAGCCGAGCGCGACCTGCAGTTTGACTACCTGGGTCTGCAAACCCTGTACGACCGC
>JFJP01059081.1_pt2 | contig 18637 bp, 24 predicted proteins | sample 431651 | NCBI WGS metagenome assembly JFJP01 (sample SAMN02602958, study PRJNA72255) | Microbial mat metagenome, whole genome shotgun sequencing project. | biome: fresh water; feature: sink hole; material: water; isolation source: purple microbial (photo- and chemosynthetic) mats found in...
CGGTGGCGGTGCGCAGGTGGATGCTGTAGCGGCCGGGGCCGCGCCCGAAGCGGGTGAAGCGGTAGGCGCTGATGGCGATCTCGAAGGGCATGGGTCCGGGCGGCATGACGAGCGGGAACGCCTGGCCGATGATCGGCGGAAGTTCGAGCGCGACGGGGGGGGCCTGGTCGGGATGGTGCACCATGCCCATCTCGATGAGACAGGCTGGGCAATGGCCAGTGTTGAGGATGATGATTTTCCAGCCATCTTCCCCGAACGCCTGGTTCCGCGCGACGCTGATGGCCAGGCGTTCGCGGGCGGGAATGCGGCGGTAGAGCGCGCGCAGCAGGTCGAGGATCTGGCTGTATGGAATGGTCATGTTCCGCTGGTCTCCAGGCGCACGGGGCGGTTTATCGGCTGGGTGGTGCCGCCGGCGCGGCGACCCAGGCGGACGTTGCCCGGGCGGGTTGTTCTGTTGCTGAGGCGGCTGTTGGCGTGGTTGACATGCGGGGATTTTTAGCAGGGGCGGTGGGGTGTTGCAAGGGGAAACTTTAACGGGGAATGGCGGGCACGTCGCGGGCGATCACGAAGCGGCTGCGGGAGGAGCTGGGGGTATGAGCAAGTACACAAAGGAGGCGGGGATGGAGGAGCTGAAGCGGGCGCGGGGGCTGGTGGAGCGGGCGGTGGAGCTTACGCCGGGGCTGTGGGCGGGGCCGGGGCGGGATGTGCAGGCGGAGTGGCTGGCGGAGATTCGCGAGGGGCTGCGGCAGATGGGGGCTGGTCCGCTGCTGCTGACGCGCAAGCCCAGGGGCGTGGTGGATCCGTGCCCATACCCGATGCAGGAGGCGCTCTCGGCGGTGAGGGAGGCCGGGCGGCTGGTGCGCAGGCACGGCGGGAGCGGGGATGCGGCGTTTGCTACGCGGCAGGATCTGGTTTTTCTGGAGGGGTATCTGGAGTGGTTTGCCGAGCAAGAAGAGCGTGGAGCGTCTCGACCTGCCCCTGCAGGCGGCCAAGGGCGCGCTCCAGCCCCAGCAGCTTCGTCTCCAGCCGGAAGAGGCGCTGGCGGCGGGTGCCTTTGCTGTCTCAGCAAATCTCATGCAGCTCTTTTTCGAGCGCTTGCAGACTTTGTTCAAGGGGGTTGTTCATGCGGGAAGTAATAGCAGGGGCGGTGGGGTGTTGCAAAGGGGAAACTTTAACGGGGAATGGCGGGCGGGACGCCCGCGCTCCCAGGAAGGGGATGGCGATGATGAAGGCGGCGTTTGAGGTGGTGGGGTTCGAGATGGTTGATCCGAAGTTCCTGGTTCCGCATCCGGCGGCGGAGGTGCCGATTGATGCGGAGGATGTGGCGAGTATCGAGCGCTCGATCGCGGAGCACGAGATCCTGCATCCGCTCCTGGTGAGCGAGGAGGGTGCGGAGGGTTTCCGGCGGATTTTTGACGGGGTGAACCGGTGGAAGACGGCGCTGCGGATGAAGATGGAAGCAGTCCCCTGCCTGGTGGTGCGCTGCGAGAATCCGGCGATGATCGTGGCGGAGAGCCTGGCGGCTGGCCGGAAGCGGTCTACCGGACAGCGGATTCTGGTGTTTCTGGAGGCGCAGCGGGAGGCCATTATGGAGGCTCGCGAAAAGGGTATGCAAATCAGCAAGGGCGGCGCGGCCAACTTCAAGAATGTTCAACAAAACGCCGGGGTACCACTCGAGACCCCGGAGAGTCTGAACTTCTCTGCTGGCCGCATTTCAACCCTTTTGAAATGCAGCAAGCAGGACGTGGTTTCTGCCCTTGAATTGTTCGAGGCGCTGCACACGGGGACGGTGCCGGATAATCTCTCGAGCGGGCGGCGGGCGCACGGGGCGGATGAGGGGGAGCTGGCGGGGCTGCGCGAGCAGCGTAACCAGGTGCTTTCGGGGCATTCGCCGGTGCGTGCCTGGAAGCGGGCGTTTTTCGGGAAGCAGGCGACGGAGGGCGTGGCGCGGGCGGAGATCCAGTATGCCTCGGTGTTTGACCGGGGGCTTTCCTCGCTGATCACGGCGCTGCCGAAGTGGACGAGCTTCAGCCACGGGGATAAGGCGATCTTCGAGGAGAAGTTCGCGAAGATGCTGAATATGCTGCCGGATGATCTGAAGGTGCTGCTGAAGTGAGGGATGGGGATATATGCACACGAAGGCACGAAGCGCACGAAGGAGATGATCTGATGAGCAACACCGCCGCCGCCAATGCCGATGCCGCCACGCTTGCCACCGCGCTGGAGCGGTCGGCGCAGTTGGAGAGTATCTCGGCGGCGGTGCTGGCGGGGGTGGCGCTGCAGGCGGCGTGCCGGCGGGAGGGGATTAGCCAGGGGACGTTCCGGCGGTGGCTGGCGGCGCATGCGCGGTCCGGGTTCGCAGGGCTGGCGCCGCGGCGGGAGGGGCGCAGCGGCCGCCTGGGCGAGGGCGAGAAGCTGCAGGAGCGGCTGGGGCCGGAGCGGTGGCTGGAGGTGGTGGAGAAGGTGAAGGGCCTGAATTTTGATATGCAGAGCCCGGGGCTGGCCTGGCGGACGTTTGCGCGCCGTGCGGAGTGCCCGGCCGTGGTGCGCGCGTATTTCGAGCAGGCACGCTCGAGCAAGCACAACATTGCGCGTTCGCTTTTGGAGGCGGTGCGGGTGGCCCCTGAGGAGGCGAACCGGCACCGGGGGGCGCGGCGGTATGCGCTGCGGGGAATGTGGACGCCCAGGGAGCTGGACATCCTGCCCGGGGATGTGTTCTCGAGCGATGATGTGACGCCGATCTGGTGCTGGTGGGTGCCGTGGCCGGAGGGGAAGGAGACGCCGCACGGGCGCAAGCTGCTGCAGGGGCAGTTCCTGCCGGTGGTGGATGTGGCCTCGCAGAACATTCTTTCGTATGCGCTGATCGCCCGGGAGAAGTCGAGCTACCGGGCGGCGGACATCTGGGCGCTGTGGGGGCATGTGTTCGATGCCTACGGGCTGCCCCGGCTGGGGCTGCAGATGGAGCGGGGCTCGTGGGAGGCGAAGCTGATCGAGGGGGAGACGGTTGAGGATACCCAGGACACGGCCTACGGGCAGGTGGCGCTCTCGCAGCGGGTGGGCGGGCTGCGGATGCTGCCGACGACGATCCTGCCCTGGCACCGCAAGCGGCTTGAATCGGTGGGCCAGGAGCCTTCGATGCTGCCGCGCACGCTGCAGACCTTTACGAGCTACCTGCCGAAGAGCAAGTCGATCGAGGCGCTGTTCCACCGGTTGCAGAAGATGGAGGGTACGCTGTGGGGTGCGCTGGGCCGGGACCAGCAGCGGTGCCCGTTCGAGAAGACGAAGCGGCTTTATGAGGCGTGCGAGCGGGGCGCGGCGGATCCGGGGCTGCATTTCCTCTCGGCCGACGAGATGTTGAAGCGGGTGGACAGCCTCTGCCGGCAATACCAGGCGGAGCCGATCGAGGGCGCGGTGTTCTCGGGGCGTCCGGACGCGGTGTGGGAGAACGGCCTGCGGGAGCACGGGCCGCTCAAGCGCCTGCCACCGAACCTGCGGTACCTGTACCGGCGGGATTGGTCGGTGGTGAAGATTTCCAGGGGTATCGCGCATTGCCAGCGCAAGGATGCGGCGACCGGCAAGGCGCAGCATTTTCATTATGCGAACGCGGACCTGTTCGCCCGGCCGGATGTGGATGGTCGCCAGGCGGTTGTTTATTTTGATGCGTTGAACCCCTCGGCCCCGGCGGAGGTGCTTTCGCTCAAGGGGGTGTGGCTGGGGCAGGCGGAGTTCGTGCACCGGCAGGGGATGTTCTTCGGGACCAGTGACCAGGGCCACCGCCTGCGGCGGGAGATGGCCGGGGCGGTGCTGACGTATTACTCGGACGTGGCCGCCGAGATCCCGAGCCTGCAGGTGCCGGAGGAGGTCGCGGAGCGGCGGGCGGCGGAGGCGGAGGCGGAGAAGAAGACTGCAGACTGCAGACTGCAGACTGCAGACTTGGGGATGGGGAAGACTGCAGACTGCAGACTGCAGACTGCAGACTTGGGGAGACTGCAGACTGCAGACTTGGGGATGGGGAAGACTGCAGACTGCAGACTGCAGACTGCAGACTTGGGGACTACTCCGACGGGGCGGGCGGGGACGCCCGCGCTCCCAGGGGCACGGCATACGGTGCGGTTTGATGACGGGCGGCGGGAGCGGGTGGAGGTGAGCGGTCCGGCGGGTGTGGTGGACTCGTTTGGCCGGCAGATGCTTTCGGGGGCGGTCTCGGCACCGGTGCTGCCGCTGCGCGGACGGGACCGGCATGATGATCTGGCGCGGCGGCTGGCTGCCGCCAAGCGGGAGGAAGAGGAGCTGCGCCGGTGTGGCGCGATCTACTAAACGCCCCGGCAAGGGCACGGTAAGGGTAAGGGCGAAAGATTTTTCGACCCAACAGGAGGAACACGGTATGGATGAGCAGCAGACGGCGATGACGTTGCAGGGGATGGCGGAGGTGGTGCGGGATTGGCAGGTGCGGCAGGGGATGAGTCAGGCGGAGCTGCTGCGGCGGTTTCCGGCGCTGGGGACGAGCCGCACGTTTGTGCGGGCCCTGAAGGGGGATTGTTCCGAGATCGACCTGGAGCGCTGGTGCCGGGATTACCAGGGGGTGATCCATGTGCTGGAGGCGCTGGAGAGCGCGGCGGTCTCGGCGGAGGAGAATTATGACGACCTCTCGACGGTGGCGGCAATGCGGATCGCGCTGGTGGGGGCGATGCGCCAGCAGGGCAATAGCCGCCTGGTGCTTGTGCAGGGCGGGAGCGGGAGCGGGAAGAGCACGGCGCTTGCGCTGCTGCGGGAGCGGTTCGGTGCGCGGCGGGTGGTGCTTTGCGAGGCCACGGACCTGTGGCGCAGTGGCAAGACGGCGACCTCGGCGATGCTGGGGGACATCCTCTTCGCGCTCTCGCATCCGGACGCGCCGACCTCGGGCCTGGCGAAGCTGGATAAGGTGGTGGAGATCCTTTGCCGCTCGCGGGTGTGCCTGGCGATCGACGAGGCGCACCACTGCGGGCCGACGGCGCTGAACCTGATCAAGACGCTGGTGAACCGTACGCCCGGGGAGTTCCTGCTGTGCGCGATGGGGACGCTGTGGCGTCGGCTGGAGACTTCGACCTATGAGGAGGCGCGGCAGCTTACGCAGAACCGGCTGTTCGAGCGCATCCAGTTCGAGAGCGCGGCGCGCGAGGATGTGCAGGCGATGCTGGAGCGGCGGTTGCACCTGGGGTGCGATGCGCAGGGGGCCGCCCGGGCGGTCTCGGACGCGGCGATGAACCAGGGTGGCCTTAAGTTCGCGGCCAAGGTGATCCGGGAGGCGGCCGCGCTGACCGGCGATGATGAGGCGGGTACGGATATGGAGACGATCTGCAAGGCGATTACGCGGGTGCTGAGGCGGAGCTAGGGAGGGGAAGACCGCAGACTGCAGACTGCAGACTGCAGACCGGGGGAGGAAGAGAGACTGCAGACTGCAGACTGCAGACTGCAGACCGGGGACGTAAGGGCGAAAGATTTTTCGCCCCAACAAAAGGAGGACATGATGAGTGATGGCAAGGAGATGGAGATTCCGGAGGGGTACATGGAGGATGCGGCGGGGCGGCTGGTGCCGGTGGAGAACATCAGCGAGCGGGACTTGCTGTGCGATGACCTGGTGCGGCTGCTGGCCGCCAATGCGGCGCGGCTGGCGGGGCTTGTGGCGGCATTCAAGGCGGGGGCGTTCGAGGATCTGGATGCGTTCATCGAGCTCTCGAACGAGAAGTACGGGGTGAAGACGGGCGGGGCGAAGGGGAATGCGGCGCTGACCTCGTTCGACGGGCGCCTCAAGATCATGGTGGCGGTGGATGAGGGGATCGCGTTCGGGGAGCAGTTGCAGGCGGCCCGGGCGCTGATCGAGGAGTGCATCCGGGAGTGGTCGGACGGGGCGCGGCCTGAGCTTTGCACGCTGATCAATGATGCGTTCCGGGCGGCGAAGAATGGCAAGCTTTCGACGGCGCGCGTGCTGGGGCTGCTGCGCCTGGAGATCGCGCACCCGAAGTGGAAGCTGGCGATGCAGGCGCTTTCTGAGGCGGTGCAGGTGACGGGCTCGAAGCGGTATGTGCGGTTCTACCGGCGCAATGGCTCGGGCGATGGGTATGAGCAGATCGCGCTGGGGTGAGCGGACGGGGAGAGGGAGAGACTGCAGACCGCAGACTGCAGACTGCAGACCGGGGGCGTAAGGGCGAAAGATTTTTCGCCCATATTGAAGAACGGGAGGTGCGTGATGAGTGGGTGTTTGACGAGGGAGGCGCTGGTGGCGGAGGTGAGGCGGCTGGTGTTTGCGAGGGCGGCGCGGCGGCGGCAGGCGGCGCTGGCGGCGCTGGTGGCGCAGCGGCGGGAGGCCTATCTGCAGCGCATGGCGGTATTGGCGGCAGGGCGGTTGCCGGGTGTGCGGGATGCGGTGCATGTGGTGTGAGTAGGGGCGAAAGATTTTTCGCCCATACTGGGGGGGGCGGACACAAGGCCCGCCCGAACGGCAAGGAGTAAAAATGAGGACTGATCTGGATAAGCACACGGCGGCGGCGGTGGCGGGCGGGGCTTCGGCCCCGCTCTCGGCCCTGCAGAAGCGGTCGCTTTGCATGCTGGCGCGCCGTGCCTATGCACGGGCCAGGGCGACGGGGGCGGCGGGCAACCCGCTGGATGACGGGATGTGCAAGACGAAGGGGTTCGCGGTGTGGCGGCGCCTGCAGCAGCGCGCGGCCGTGGGCCAGGCGAGCCTGCAGTGCTGCTGCAATAATGACTACCTGCCGCTGCAGGCGCATTTCCTGGCGCTCGCCGGGGCCGAGCGGCAGGCTCGCGAGGTGGCCGCCAGGCATGTGACGGAGCCGCGGCAGTGGGCACGCTCGCGCCTGCAGAAGGAGTGCGAGGCGGCGGCCGATGTGTTGCGCGATGCCTGGGGCTATGCCTCCGGGTTCCTGCGCAAGCGCCGGGGGCTGGATATTGCCAGTTGCGACGAGAAGGCGCTCTGGCAGGCGATCTTCCTGGTGCGGCGGCGGGCCGCGCAGTTGCGGCGGCAGGTAAAGGGAGGTGAGTGATGACGCCTGTGGATTACCGGAATGAGACGTTCGAGGGGCTTCGCAACCGGCTGCAGGGGCAGCGGCAGCTTGTGTATGGGGAGCTGAAGAAGTTCGCCCCTTGCACAACCCGTGCCCTGGCCGAGCGTTCGCGCATGGATATTCTCTCGGTGCGTCCGCGGATGACGGAGCTCGTTGAGCTGGGGCTGGCCGAGTGCATCGGCGGCAGCGGGGGCGAGGGCGTGTACCGCGCGGTGGATATGCTGGTTGCCGAGGAGCAGTTTGAACTGCGCTGCCGCAATGCGCGGCAGAACCAGATGCAGCTTTTCTAAAGAAGGGACGGAGGGAACGAACGATGGATGCGAGGCAGCGGTGGAAGCAGCGGGTGAATTTGAGCGGGGAGCTGCGGGCGAAGACGGGGGCGCAGATGATCCGGATTTCTCCCGGGGAGTATGTGCCGCTGTGCCCGACGGCGGATGCGCCGTCGGCAGTGCTGGCGGTGTGGGAGAAGACGCAGGCCGGTACGTTCCGGGCGGTGCCGATCACGGACCGGATGCTGCGGCTGACGGCGCAACTGGCGTCCGTGCTGGGGTTCCAGGGGAGCTACGACACGCTTTACCGGCTGGGCCGCGCGGGGTTTGTCGAGATGATCAAGATTGCCCCGCACACGACGCTCTTGAATGTGGACAGCTTCTACCGGCACCTGCGCAAGTGCGCTGAGGATCCGTGGTACTGGGAGGATGCAGAGCGGCTTGCCGCCTATAGCAAGGCGATCCGGGCTTATGACGAGGAGGTGGCGTGATGGACAATAAGGAGGCGGCAGAGGGTGTGTTCGAGGCGCTGGTGGCGTGCCTGCCCAACGAGGAGGCGGCGGCACGGATCGGGGCCAAGCCGGTGATGATGGTGGATGTGTTCCGGAAGCTGCTTCCGGAGCTGAAGGCACGGGCCTTCACGATCACCGGCATCGAGCAGGCCGACAGCATGCAGCGGGTGCGCGACGCGATCGCGACGATCCCGAAGGGGGCGGACTGGGACGCGGTGAAGCGGCAGGTGAAGGGGGAGCTGGCGAAGAGCCCGTATTTCGTGAACCCCGAGGCGGAGGGTGCGGTGCGCAAGGCGCAGTTGAAGGTGGCTGAGAAGCGGGCGGAAACGCTGCTGCGGCATCACGGGTTCCAGGCCTACCAGGCGGGCTGGTACGAGCTGATGGACCGGCAGCGGGATGCGTTCCCGTTCTGGCAGTATGTGACGGTGGGCGACGGGGATGTGCGCGACAGTCACCGCGCGCTGGACGGTGTGATCATGCCCGCCTCCTCGCCGTTCTGGGACTCGCACTGGCCGCCCTGGGACTGGAATTGCCGCTGCCGGGTGGAGCCGGTGGACGGTGAGGATTTCGAGGCGGCAGCCTCGGGGAAGAGCGACTATGGCCGCGCGCTCTCGGCGGTGGAGGTGCGGGAGCTGGAGACGAGCGAGCGGCTGGCGCTGCCCAGCGGGCAGGTGGTGAGCGTGGCCCCGCCCCAGGGGGATGGGGCGTTCCGCTGGCACCCGCGCGATCTGCGCATTCCGCTGGAGGATCTGGCACGCAGCTACGATGCGGATGTTTTTGCGGCGTTCTCCCGGGAGATGCGTACCTCGAGGGTGACGCTTGCCAGCGGGGAGCAGACGAGCGTGTGGGACTGGCTGCTGGACCCCTCGCGCAATGTGGCGAGGCAGGCGATTTTGCGGCAGTCGAGGCTTGGCAAGGAACTGGCGGTTGCGGTAGACTATGGCAGCGGTCGGCGCCTGGGGGCGACGGATGGCAGCAGGAGCCAGGTGGAGGTTTCCGCGCTGATCGAGGAGGCCCGCCGGGAGGGGCGGCGGATCGTGCTGGAGCACGGGCACCCGGCCGAGGGGCTGGACCTGCCCTCGCCCGGCGACCTGCTGGCAATGGCGTTGAACAGCGATGTGGTGGCCGCCATCGGGGTGCATGTGGGCCTGCTGCGCCATACGGTGCGGATGCCGGCGTGGACAACGAAGGGATCGGCGGAGACGTTTGTCCGGCAGTTGTTGCCGTTGGTGCGAAGGAGCCGGGACGGGGAACTGAGTGCCGGTGAGTGGGCGGCGACGTTTGAACAATGGGTTAAACAAAAGAAGGTGACACATGAGCAGCGAGTACAGATCTGAACGCGATCTCTCGCCAGCGGAGCTGGTCGAGTTGGAGAAGGCAAAGAAGAAGATGGAGCACTGGAAGACAACACAGCCGGATCACGAGATCTCCGATGAAGAGGGCGCCCTGGGGCTGCTGCGCATGTCGCGACTGACGATCGATGAGGAAATGGCATTGCGCGGACCCGAGCGCGACGCCTATTACGATGCCCCGGCGACCGCCGAGGAGAAGGAACAAGTGCGGCAGATGCTGGCCGGCGAGGGGGAGTGGGCTGACACCGGGCACGCCGATTACCCGAAGGAGGTCATTCTCGGTGGGGAGATATGGCCTGATCTCGAGGAGTATAAGCGGGGTGAATAATCAATCGCCCATACTGACCCGCGACACGATCTCCCCGGCGCTTGCCCGGATGAGCGCCGCCCTGCGCGACCGGCGGCCGGTCCTGGGGGCGATGGGGCTGGCGCTGGCCTCGCTGACCCGGCGCACCTGGCGCGATGCCTCGCTGCGGGCGCTGCCATGGCCGGCGACGCAGACGGGGCGGCCGATCCTGTACAGGAGCGGCGCGCTGGTGCAGTCGATCCGGGTGGTGGAGGTGACGAACAGCTCCGTGACGGTGGGCACGGACAGGCCTTATGCCGTATTCCACCAGTTCGGCACGCGGAAAACGGAGAAGCACGCGGGGCTTCCGGCGCGGCCGTTCTTTCCGTTTGACGCGAGCGGGCGTATGCTGGCCATGGCCCAGCGCAAGATCGAGCTGGCCGGCAACGCCGCGCTGGCCTCGCTGCTGAAGTAAGTAAGGGCGAAAGTTTTTTCGCCCATACGTACCCGCTCGCCCCTACAAGCCGTCGCGATTCGCCGCGAATGGCTTGCAGCCTTGCGGGCCTTGTCTCGGGGCGCGCGCACCCTCGCGGGGCATTCTACGCCATTCCACGCAAAGGGTTAAGTGAGGGCGAGTAGGGGCAAAAAATCTTTCGCCCTTACGTTTCACCCCTACTGGCCATTACCTACACCTTTCGCGCATCGTCAGCACCTGCTGTGTCTTTATGCGTGGGTTCCCGCCTATAGTGGGCGGCGTTATGAAGACGACACAGAACACTATGCAGGTTCGCTGCTACCAGGGCGAGACGATCAGCAACGGGGCGCTTGCCGCCACCGAGCTGCCGACGCGCCTGAAGTTCCTGCGCTGGGGCGAGAACGAGAGCACGAAGGGCCGCGTGATGGTTGGCCCGAAGACGTTTTCGGCAATCGCCACCGCGCAGCGCAAGGCCGGGCACAAGCGGGTTGCCCTTGATTTCCAGCACAACACCGTGAAAGGAACGCCGGCCTACGAGGAGTCGGCCGAGCCCCGGCCTGTGGCCGCCTACGGCACGGTGGAGGCTGTCGAGGGCGAGGGGCTGTTCCTGGCCGATCTGGTCTGGACGCCCGAGGGCATGAAGGCCGCGCGCAATTTCGAGGATCTTTCCCCGGCCGTCCGCCAGGATGCGTCGGGCGAGGTGATCTTCGTGCACTCGGTCGCCCTCGTCCGCAACGGGGCGGTGCATGACCTGCAGTTCTATAGCGTCGAGGCGGAGATCGAGGAACAACAACAACAAGAGGAGACACGGATGAGAAATGTGCTGGTGAAACTGCTCGGGCTTTCTGCCGATGCAACGGATGAACAGATCGAGGCGGCGGCCGGCAAGGCGGGAGCCCTGCTGGTGGCGCTCTCGGCCGAGGATCTTTCGGCCAAGCTGACGGTGCTTTCGGCGGTGGGCGATTCGAGCAAGACGACGCTCGAGGGGCTCGTGGCGCGCCTCGGTGCCATGGAGGGCGAGGTGAAGACGTTCTCGGCCCAGAAGGCCAGGGATGACCGGCAGGCGATTGCCGAGCGGGCGGCCCGCGAGGGCAAGGTGATCCCGCTTTCCGCCGAGCAGATCGCGGCGATGGACCTGACGGTCCTCTCCAGCCTGGTGGAGAAGCTGGCCGTGACGGTGCCTGTGGAGCAGCGCACGGTGGAGGATACGCGGACGTTCTCGGCAGGCTCGGGCGAGCGCAACAATCCGGACCGCTTGAAGATCGCGGCGGCCTTCGGCATGAAGGTGGAGGATCTGAAGTAGCGGGGAGAAGAGACTGCAGACCGCAGACTGCAGACCAAAGACTGAAGACTGAAGCAGTAAGGGCGAAAGATTTTCGCCCCAACAACGAAGGAGATGAGCTGATGAAGAAGGGTTTCAATTTGTGGACGATGATGGCGGTGGTGTTTGTGCTGGCCGTGATGAGCGGGCAGTTCGTAAAGGCGGCGGCGCTGACCGAGGCGCGGGATACGCCTGAGCGCAGCGGTGAGCTGGTGGCGCTGGTTGTGAAGGCCTCGAACACCATCTATGCCGGATCGATGGTGGCGGTGGATACCGCGGCAGGGACCGTTGTCCCGGCAACGGATGCAGCGGCCCGCGTGGTGTTGGGCCGGGCGGATGCAACGGCGCTTGCCGGGGAGACGATCGAAGTCCGGCGCGGCGTGTTCCGCTGGGTCAATAGCGGATCGTTCACCGCTGCGCATATCGGCCAGTTCGCCTATGTGGCGGATGCAGAGAGCGTGACGACGGCCGCGATCGCCACGAATGACGTGATCGCCGGTGTGATCGTGGATGTGGACACCCTTGGCGTATGGGTGGACTCCTACGCGGTGCCCGCCCAGGCGGCCGCGACGCTGGCCTCGCTGACCGTTACGGGCAACGCCGCCGTGGGCGGTACGCTGGCGGTGACCGGTGCCTCGACGCTCGGCGGTACCGCCGCGATCACGGGCAACGCCACGGTGGGCGGGACGCTCTCGGTAACGGGAGTTGTGACGCTGGTGGCCGCACCGAAGCTGACCGCGACGACGACTGCCGGCACCAATACGGTGACGATGACGACGGCACCCGCCGCCGGGAATCCGGTGTGGGCGACGGTGTCGGTGGGTACCAACTCGTACGTGGTGCCGCTGTTCCCGGCGCAATAATAGACAGAAGACCGCAGACTGCAGACCGCAGACCAAAGAGTGAAGACAACAACAACAAAGGATAAAGAAAAATGGACATCAACAGAGCCAACATGAACGACATTTTCCAGGGGATCAAGAAGAACTTCCAGACGGGGGTGGATGTGAAGCCTCGCGTGGACCTCTCCTTCCTGTTCTTCGAATCGCCCAGCGCGACGGCGAGCAACCTGTATATCTGGCTGGACCGGATCCCGGGTTTCCGCGAGTGGGTCGGGGACCGCGTCTACAACAACGTGAAGACCAAGCGCTACGAGGTGCTGAACCGCAAGTTCGAGGATAGCGTGCGGCTGCTGGCCGATGATATCTCCGACGACCAGTTCGGCGTCTACGGCCCGATCATGCAGATGATGGGCGAGGCCTGGCAGGAACTCAAGTACCTGCTGGTGCTCGATGTGCTGCTGAACAACCCGGAGGCGTTCACCGGCAAGGCGTTCTTCGCCACCGATCACGCCTATGGCGAGAACGTGATCGCCAACCTGACGGCCAGCGCCCTCTCGAAGACCACCTTCGAGGCCGCCTACACCGCCGCCGGCGCGTGGAAGTTCTCGAACAACGAGCTGTGCAAGACGCGCTTCACGCACCTGCTGCACGGGCCGAAGCTTTACGCGACGGCCTTCGGGATCGTGGATGCCGAGAAGATCAGCGACGCGGAGGGCAACCTGGTCTCCAACCCGAACTACCGCCGCGCGATCCGCGTGGAGATTCCGGAGTTCGCGGGCGCGGCCGAGAACTTCTGGTGCCTGGTGGATGGCAGCCGCCCCTCGATCAAGCCGATCGTTCGGCAGATGCGCAAGGAGGCGGTGCCGATGATGGACACCGACCCGGCGGTGATCGAGCGTACGGGGTACACCGACATCCTGGCCAGCGGCCGGGGCGAAGGCGCACCGACCTTCCCGCACCTGGTCTACATGGGCCGTCCGGCCCAGGGCTGATAATGCCGACGCCCTTTGACGGCGGGGAAACCCGCCGCCAAAGGGCGTGACCCCTGAACGCTTATAAAGGAGATTCGAGATGCCCAGTAAGAAACAGAAACCAGCCGAGCCTGAAGCCGCTGCCCCTGCACCGTTCGTTGCCGAGCCTGAAGCCGCCGCACCTGCACCGTTCGTTGCCGAGCCTGAGGTCGTGGTCGAGCGCGCCCCGGGCGTCGAGCTCACCGAGCCGCCGCAGCACAGCCGGCACTACTGCGTCTATCCGCGCGATGCGCAGAACCCGCCTGCCAATCCGGCAGCCGTTATCCAAGCGCTGAAGGCCTCGTTTGCCGGCAGCAACTTTACCTATTTCGCTAACCGTTGAGTGTGGGCGAGGGCGAAAAATCTTTCGCCCTTACCTTAGTTTCCTCCTGCCTTTGCCGGGGCTAGGGAGCGTGCGCCGAATCCGCCGCCGACCGGGTGAGAAGCCCGGACCTCTTTATCATGTACATCACGAAAGAAAAACTTTACGCGGCAGTTCCCCGCCAATTAGTCGAGGAGGCGCTGAACGACGACGGCGTCGCCGGCGAGGACACCGGCGCATGGGACAGCGTGGCGCAGGCCGTGCAGGACGCGATCGACGGGCCGCTCTCCCAGCGCTATGCCGTGCCATTCGCCGGCACGCTGCCGCCCCTGGTGACGCATGCCTCGCTGGTCCTGGCCGCCGAGCTGATCTACCTGCGCCGCGGCATCAGCGGCACGAACAATCCCTGGACCGCCAAGGCCGAGACCGTGCGCGCCAAGCTCGAGAAGGTGTCGACCGGGAACGCTCCCCTGGGCGCGCAGTGGGACCGCGAGAGCCCCAGTATTTCCGCGACTACCGAGACATGTAAAACCTATTCCGAATCAGGAAGGCTGATGATCTGATGGATTTACAGAACGATATTGTGACGACCGACAAATTGACCGCCACCTTTGCCCGTGTGCTTGGCGAGTGGGCCAGGCTGCAGCCCGGCTGCATGACCGTGCACCGCGCCACCGACCCGTGGAATGCCGTGGAGCTGCTCTGCCAGGGACCGCGCGAGCTGCGCGCCGTGATCGTCTATGTCGGGGATGAACCGAAGGGCAACGATCCGTTCACACTGCTGGTGGAGCATCGGTTCGACCTCTACATCACCATGCCGCTGGGGCTGCATATCGACCCCGCCTCCGTGCTTACGCAGGGCACGCCAGGCCGCCCCGCGCTCTTGCGCGCTCTCGACGAGATCAAGGCTTTCTGTCTGGCGCTGCGCTGGCCCGCCGAACTGACCGAGACGCTGATGGGCTATGGCGGCACGGAGGGCGCGGTGCTCCCGGACGGGCTGCCGATCGCGGCCTACAAGCTGCGCTTTACCCTGGTGGCGGCCACGGCCAGCGCCCCCGAGGATGAGGCGATCGAAGTGGATATGATGGTGTAAGAGAGTAAGCGAAAGTAAGGGCGAAAGTGTAAGGGCGAACGTGTAAGGGCGAAAGATTTTTCGCCCATACTCGCCCCAACCAAGGAGAGAATATCATGGCGGATGCGGAACTGGTGGGAACAATTACCGGCCTGACGAAGGCAAGCTGGGGCACGGCGGGCGTGGGTACCTCCGCCCTGGGTGTTATCTACAAGACGACACTCAAGAAGGCGGGCGAGGATGACAAGGTGTTCGATGGCAGTGGCTTTACCCTCGGGCAGGTCTTTTTCGACGACCAGGACGAGATCACCCTGGAGATCCTCGCCCTGGACACGGCAGCACTGCCCGCCCGGGGGGATGTGCTGGCGCTGACCTCCCCTGTCGAATCAGACCTGGAGGCATGGAAAGGCGTTGTGCAGGACGCCGAGAAGACCTGGGGCTACAAGGAATGGAAGATGATCAAGGCGAGCGTGACGAAGTTCGTGAACATGACGCTGCCCACCTGATCGTAAGGGCGAAAGATTTTTTGCCCCTACTTGAACCGACCCGGCAAAAGGAGTGATAAACGATGAGTGCAAGGAATCCTAGGCGAGTCGCTGATGCCATGGCACCGGTGGGTACGCAGCCGCAGGGCTGCGATGTCCGCCTGGGCGAGTTCACGGCGGGCACGGTACTGCTGCTCCAGCAGCTCGGGCATCCGCTGATCGAGAGCGGCGATGGCAAGGCGGCCAGGTCGAAGACCGGATCAAAGGCCGGCGCAACCGCAGGCATGACGGATGTGCAGCTGATGCAGCTTGTCTTTGTGCTGGCAACGCCGGCCGCGTCCGTGTTCGACCTGCTGGCCGAGGGCCGCACGGCGTTCGACCGCGAGGTTTTCCGCTTTGCCGGGACGCTGCCGATCGGCGCGCTTCCGGAACTTGGCGCCAAGGTGGCCGAGGCCTTCTCCCGCGCGGTCTCGACCGTGATGCCGGCCGCGTCCGGATCTGAAAAAAAAACACGCTCGACGCCCTGATCACCGAGCGCTCCGTCGGTAGCGGCATGGGCTGGTACTTGACGCTGGTTGACACCGTGTGCAAGGAGTATGGATCCGTGAGCCCTTCCGACATCAAACTGCGCATCCCCCTGGCCGAGGCGTTCGCCTACTATGGCGCGATCGTGGCCCGCCGCTCCGGCGGGGACAGCCCGGACTATGAGGCGCTGGAACTGATTGATGCGCTCTCGGCAATGGAGGGCTCCCTATCATGATGCTGCAGGCAATGATGCAACTGGACGCCTCGCGCTTCACCGGCCCGATGCAGGAGGCTCAAGGCGCTATGCAAGGCTCGCTCGGCTCGCTCGGCAAGCTGGCCGGGGGCGTGGCGAAGCTCGGCGCGGCCTACCTCTCCTTCAAGGCGATCATGAGCGGTTTCTCGAAGTCGATCTCGCTCGCTGCCGATACGCAGGATGCCGAGATCGGCTTTGGCGTGCTCCTGGGCAGCGCCGAAGCCGCCAAACAGCGCGTGAAGGAACTGACCGACTTTGCCGCCTCCACGCCTTTCCAGATGCCGGAAGTCCTCGCCGCCAGCCGTACACTGGAGACGTTGACCAAGGGCGCGCTTGCCACCGGCGAGGGCCTGCGCCTGGTGGGCGATGTGGCGGCCGGCACGGGGCAACCTTTTTCCGAGGTCTCGACAACTATCGGCCGCCTCTACGACGGGCTGCAGAGCGGCCGCCCCGTGGGCGAGGCGATGATGCGCCTGCAGGAGCTTGGCGCGATCAGCGGCGATACCCGCGCAAAGATCGAGGCCCTGCAGAAGAGCGGCGCCGCGGGTTCCGATGTCTGGGCCGTGGCCTCCGGCGCACTCTCGCGCTTTTCCGGAATGATGGAGCAGAAGAGCGAAGGCTGGAACGGCCTGACCAGCACGCTGAAGGATGGCGTGGACGGCGTCTTCCGTGCCTTTGGCCAGCCGGTCATGGAAGCGCTGGTACCGGCGCTCAAGGGCTTGATCGTGCTGGTTGGCAAACTCGAGCCCATGGCGCGTGCCTTCGGCAAGGCGATCGCCGCCGCGCTCGGGCTGCTGACCAGTGGCGAGGCATGGAAGGATCTGGGAAAAATCATCCTGGCCGGGTTCCTGAACATTGGCGCCGGGCTTATCCGGATCTTCGCGGAGCCGCTCATCTTCCTGCAAGCCGGGATGGACCGGATCATGGACGGGCTGTTCTCGGGCCTCTCCAAAATCCCCGGCGTGGCCAGCGCCATGGGTCTTGAGAACTTCCAGTCCAGGAGCTTCGACGAACATCTTGCGCAGCGGCGGAGCGAAGGCACGTTCCTGACCCGCGCCGCTGATGAAAGCAGGCTTCTCGCCCGCGATCTGCTAGGCAATGATGCGCAGGCAGGCAATGGCGGCAACACCCTCGCGGCGGCCGCGCAAAGCCTCGGCGCCGCCCTCGCGAAGGCATTGCCAGACGGCCTGGCATGGAAGAAGGCAGAAAACCCTGCCATGGCATCCGCCTCCGACCGGCTGGCAAAGATCGGCCTGTTCGTCGGCGGCGGCGGGCAGGCCGCCACGCAGACGCGCCTGCAGGAGCGCACCGCCCGCGCCACCGAACGGCTTGGCGTGCTGATGAAAGAGCTGATCAACAAGGAACCAGGCGCGGCCGCCTGGGCATAAGGGAGCGGGCAAGCATGGCTACACCAAAGACTGTCGGAACCGCCGCCGGGGTCGCCTCCGGCCTTGTCATGCAGCCGGAGGTGGACTGGAGCATCGAGGAGAAGGTCACGGCCGTGATCAAGTATGCCGGGACATACGCCGATTGCCTGGCCGCCGTGCTGGTCGCAACCCCAACCTACAAGCGCGGTCAGATCGTCACGATCGACGGCGTCACGTTGATGACGCTGGAGAAAATCACCCTCAAGAAATCCCCGGGCAACCGTGGAACGATCTCCCTTGTCTATTCAAAACAACTCCCGACCGACACGCTCCTGGACGGCGAGGAGCCGCCCCGCTTCGAGTGCGAGTGGGTCGAGATCTCCAGGCCGATCGAGCAACACCCGCGCTATACGCTCAACAAGAACCTGGATGGCACGGATGCAAACCTCTATGCCATCATCCACCCGTCGGGCTTCGCGTTTATCCGGGACTATTTCGCGGCCGATGCCGAGGAACAGAAAGCCATGTGGGATCCAACGTCCGATACCGGTACCATCGAGGAGTTCGGCACCCATACCGGCATGAAGGAACTGATCACCAAGAAGCTTCGCGGGCAGGATGATTTCATCCTTTACTCGCCCGTGATCCGCGCGGTCAGCGCGGTCAACGGCATCCCCGCCGCCAGCAACTGCGGCCTGCGCAAGGCCCCGCCTGCAGAGGCGGATGCCCCCTCCAACTACCAGTACCTGCAGACGGCCGACCGCACGATCCCCAACGGCACCGGCGGGCGGTACACCCGCACGCTCGAGTTCACCGGGGCCGACTGGATCGATGAGGACATCTACCCGGCCGCACCCGAAGAATTGCCGGCCCCTTAGGAGCCACAAGCCATGCTGATACCCGCCAAACCCGTTCCAGGCAAGCCGATCCCCGCAAGCTGGGGCTCGACCCTGGTCGACTACCTCCGCTCCATCACCCCCCGCTCCAGCGCCACCGTGCGCGTCCGCACCGGCGCGGGCGGCACCACGTTCGAGGCGCGGCCTGCCGGCGGCGTGGGTGGCACCGCCTTCCCATGGGATAAGCTGGCCTTCGGGTATGCGCTCTCGGTCAATGACGAGCGCCAGCATATCTGCACGATCCACCCTGGCGCAGTGCGGCTGCACGGGATCGGGAAACTGTCGCTGGACGAGGATGCGGAGGTCACGCTGACGGGGGATCCAGAATGGGTCTTCGTGGAGTATGCCCGGAGCACGGCCGTCGGCGGGGCTGTCACGATCGGGCACAGAGTGACCGAGCCGGAAAGCACCAGCGCGACGGTGCGCGTGCCCCTCTACCGGTTCGACGCGAGAGCGGACGGCGGCTACACGCTGGGCATGATCTGCCACCTCGGGGATGTACAGTTTGATTCGCCGATAAGGTAGCACAGGCACTCCTGCCTGTGCCGGGAAAGGCTGTCCATGACATCACACGAAGACACGAAGACACGAA
>JFJP01027276.1_pt1 | contig 18634 bp, 17 predicted proteins | sample 431651 | NCBI WGS metagenome assembly JFJP01 (sample SAMN02602958, study PRJNA72255) | Microbial mat metagenome, whole genome shotgun sequencing project. | biome: fresh water; feature: sink hole; material: water; isolation source: purple microbial (photo- and chemosynthetic) mats found in...
TCATTTTTAATTAAAAACCAAGCTTTAAAAGAAATTTTCAATTTTTTTCCGTACTCCTTCATAAGATTTAAAATAAACATTGAAAATAGTGCTTTTTTCCAAAAATAGGCTCTCTTTCATTTAATTAAAAAATTGATCAAAAAAAATTCTGTTTTCTTCTGCTTTAAAAACCTCCAATTCTTTTTTTTCTTTCTAATTTTTTATCAAAAAACTGTCTTTTCAATAAAAAAAAAAGATCTCTTCAAAAAAAACATCTATTTCAATAATAATTGCACAAATGACGTGTTTTATTTACAAACTTTCTTAATTTTTTTTTTTTTATCTAAATAAGAAAGATAAATTATTAAAAAAAATGAGGTATATTCGGTATTTGAAAAAGTCAACATGTCCATTCCCCTTTGCTACCCAAAGTTTTCTCAAAACCTGTCCTTTACGTAGTGTGGGTTTGCTCCCACACGAGAAACCAGCTGCTAAAATCGAACCAGTACCACCTTTTCCAATGTCGTTATACAAGCAAAAATTTGAACAATCTATCGATTCATTGAAAAAAGAAGGCAGATATCGTGAATTCATTCAGATAAAACGACAAGCTGGTCAATATCCTATAGCTTTAAACCTTCATAATGTGAAGAACGGGGCTGAACCTATCACTCTTTGGTGCAGCAATGATTATTTAGGTTTATTATAAACATATTAAAAAGTTTTTTATTTGAATTTCTTTATTAAAATCATAAAAAGGCATGGCTCAACATCCCAATGTTATAGCATCAGCAGTGAAAACCGTGCAAGAGTGCGGAATGGGCTCTGGTGGGACAAGAAATATCGGAGGAAACTCTATCTTCCATGTACAATTAGAACATGAATTGGCTGACCTGCATAAAAAAGAAGCTGCTTTGGTGTGCACCTCGGGATTTGTAGCAAATCAAGCAACTCTTACTTCTTTGGCAACAGTTTTCAAGGATATCAAGTTTTTTTCAGATAAACTGAATCACTCTTCATTGATTGAAGGAATGAGAAGCACGAAAGCTGAGAAAATCATCTTTGAACACAATAATTTAGAAGATTTAGAAGAAAAACTGAAGAAATGTGAAGCAAATAGACCGAAATTGATCATTTTTGAATCAGTTTATTCAATGTCAGGAGGTATTGCGCCTATTGAAGAAATATGTAATTTGGCTGATAAGTATCATGCGATGACCTTTATCGATGAAGTTCATGCTGTAGGACTTTATGGACCAACAGGGGCTGGAGTAGCAGAGAAACTAGGTGTTATGGATAGACTCGATTTTATTTCAGGCACTTTGGCAAAAGTATTAATTTTTTATTTTTTTTAGTTATTTTCTGATAATTTTTTCGCTTTGTGAAGGCTTTTGGATGCTTTGGAGGATATGTGGCTGGGAGTAAAGAAGGAATCGATTGTGTGAGGAGTTATGCACCAAATTTTATTTTCACTTCTTCACTGCCACCAGCGGTTGCTGCTGCTTCTGTTGCTTCGATTAGCTATTTGAAAACCCATTCGGTATAGTTTTTTTCATATAATTTTTTATATATATTGTTTTTACAATAAAATTTAGTTTGATTATATTTTATTTTGTTCGTATTTATAATTTTCCAATATTTATCATATTTTTATTATATTATTTTTATATTTCATACAGAAGAACTTACTATATATGGATATTTTCAATATGATATAAAATAATTATAAATAAAAAAATATTTCAAAAGGAAGAAAGAAACAAATTACATGCTAACGCGAGAAAAATCAAAGAGCTTTTAAAAGAAAAGAATATCCCAGTCATTCCTAACATTTCCCATATCATTCCAGTTCTGATTGGCGACCCAAAAAAATGCAAAATGGCAAGCGATCTATTGCTGAAGAACTACAATATTTATATTCAACCTATAAATTATCCGACAGTTCCAAGAGGCGAAGAACTTTTAAGAGTTTCTCCAACTCCCAATCATTCTGATAAACTGATCAATGAGTTGGTAACGGCTTTGGATGAGATTTTTGAGAAATTAAACATAAAAAGATTGTCTGATTGGACCAATGAGAAACACGCTTTATTTAACAAGAAGCATATTTAAATAAAAAATAATTTATCTAATCTTCTTTTTTTTTTCATGTTTTTTTTTTATTGAATTTAAAAAATTGAATGTTTTTTTTAAATTTAATAAATTTTTTTATGAAGAAATTATTTTGGAATAATCAAATAAATTCGTTTTTTAAATTTTTATGAATAAAAAATTTTTTTGAAAATAAATTCGTTTTTCAGTTTTTTAAGTCAATTTTTTTACATTTATTTATGAATAATAAATTTTATTTCATTAATAAAATTTTATTGTTTTTTTTAAGAAACAAATTTTAAAAAGAACAACTTTTTTATGAACAATTTCTTGAATTTTAACACTAAAAAATAAAAGAACTCGATTTTATAAAACCAAACATATAAATATTTCATATTCACATTTAAATTGGGACAGAGCAATATATAACAAGAATTTTGATGAAGTTTATTTAGTCAGTTTTAGTCATTTGGCTTTTTTGTAGTTCATCGAACAATTCCTGATTGAATTTCTTCAGATTATTCGTGCTTGGGTAGATTTTATCAAAGTTTTTTGCAAGGAAAAGTATTTGATTCGCTTTTGAAATTATCTCGTTTTCATTCAACTCCAATAAGAATTTGGCTTTTTGAATCTAAATAAAAGAGAAAAACTTAAGAAAAATCCTAAAAATGAAAGAAAATTGTAAAAATTGTAAAAATTTTAAAAAAAAAAAAATGAGCTAAAATCTTTGAAATTCAAAAAAAAAAACTTTGAAAAAGAAAAAAAAACCAAAAAAGTAAAAAAAAAAGTAAAAAAAAAAAAATTTTTCTAGGAAAAAAAAAAAAAATTAATAAAAAAAATTACATTCAAGGCAATATTGAAATCTCTATCAATTTGTTCGAAAAGTTTGAAGCAAACCAAGCAAACAGCTGCCGAAAGTAAGCTGCTTTTGACGTTTTTGATGATAGAGTATTCATAAAGCACCATTTTATTCATATAGCTCAAAAGCTCATTAAAAATCTTCAGATTCTTATTTTCGACTTGTTCTTTAATATTCAGTTTATTTGCAATAATTTGTGAAAAACTGTAGATATTAGGTCCCATTACATCGAATTTCAAGCTATTTAATATTTCGTATTCTTTATCTCTGATGTTTTCTTTGCTGAACTTGCCAAAACCGGCTTTTTCGGTAAGGGTTTCTAATCTAATCGGCAAGAGATCTTCGTATTTACTAGCTATGAACATACAGGTAATCCCAATCAAATGAAGATCATTAGGATTTAAACATCTATTTATTATAAAAATGATTAATTTTCTGGAGAAAATGATAGTGAAAAAAACAATGAAAAAAACAGCGAAAAAACGTTGAGAAAAAATTAAAAAATCAATAAAAATTGAGAAAAATCATTATTACAGTGAATTTTGTTCTAAATGTCGATCCATGAGATTTACTGCCAAAAAGAAAGTTTCATCATGGCAGTGAAAATTCGCGAAAACCTCGATCATCCAATCGACCATTTTAGCTCTCATAAGAGGGGTGATTTTATGTGAAGAAAGCCATTCTTTTGCTGTGAATTTCTCCTATTAAAATCGATTATTTTCTGAGAAAAAAACTAATAAATTTTACTTCATCAGCCTTGTATTTGTTCAGAGTCCCATCAATAAAACACGAATTTATCGCATTTTGTGATGTTTCAAAGGAAAAATCTGCAATTTCTTCTATTAAATCCTCCTGAGGAATTAACTTAGGAGTGGCATTTGATGGGAGAGTTGAGCCAGAAACCTCAATAATATTGTGTTTTAAGTTCTTCAAAGCCAGTTTGGCATTCTTTTTTATACCCTTTTTCAGAATATTCACTTTTTTGACTGTTTTGTCGTTTTCTTTGTGAAGTTTGATTTTTTTTGTTAGATTTCTTAAAGAATTTCTTCTTTCTTCTTCCTCTTGTGATATTCTCAGTAAGTTTTTCTCAAAAGAAGGAGATTCCTTTGTATTGGCCTCTTCTAGGAGAGAATTCTTCACGATTTGTGAAGAATAATGAGCTTGGGAGAGAAAAGGCGAGACTTTGTTTGTCATTGGATATTTTTGATAAATAAATGAATTATTATAAATATCGCGATTTTGTGAGTTATATCACTTGCAAAATCTCGCAAACGCTTAATTGGTAAAATAAAGGGAATTATCAAAATTTTGATAATTAATAATACCCACAAAAGTTTTATTTATTTTATTTTGTGTTTTTAGGAATTTAATTCATTTAAAATCATTGATTAAAACTGATGCTTTCTGAGAAAAAAAATTAAGCATTTACTTTAATTTTGTGAAAAACTTTGGAGTTTTTTATAATTTTAATTAAAAAAGTTATTTTTTTACAAGCTTTTTTTAGATTAATTTTTTTTTAATTAAAAAAAACAGAAAATTTCGAATTCAAATGCATTGGGAAAAAAGTGTTTTTTTGAAGTGTTTTTTTGAAAATTTAAACGAAAAAAAGTCGCGAAAATTATTTCAAATTCAAAAGCTTTTTTTCGATTAGATCGTGATAAAATCACCATAAAATCACGATTTTTATCATAAATTTGACATGCTTTTGAATTAATTCCTTTTCTATGATGTTTTTGAATGATTTAGAGGGAAAAAAAGAAAAAAAAACCATTTTTTTTGTTGTTAAAAAAAAAAAATGGTTTTTCTTTATGTGAAAAAGAGAAAAACATTAATTTTCTTTAAAAAAGGGTCTTTTATGAGAAATTCCATAAAGCCTTTTCTCTGATGAATTTTATTGAAGAAATTGGTAAAAATCCTATTTTTTTATTCATAATTCAATAGGTTTCTCAAGGATTTTATTGAAAAATTCGCTTTTTTGAATTTTATTGAAAAAATATGATGAAAATTGAAAATAAGAGCTTTTTCTCAAAAATGTCTTTAAAAAACTTCAAAAAACTTGAAGTTTCTTTGATAATTAATTATTTTTCCTTATTAAAAACGCCTTATAATTGTAAAAAACAGGGATTATTTCAAATTTAAATGCGCTGCTATCAATCGATTCGCAACATCCTTATTCCTTTTCGGTTTATTCTCGCTTGGAGCCATGTATTCCTTCTGAAAAAGCTCATTTCTAAAGAAAAAAATAAAGAAAAATTCGAAAAACACAAGGAAAAGAGGAAAAAGCTCAATAAATTGAGAAAAAACTATTAAAACTAAAGAAATTCAATAGAAAATCCACTTTTTTTGTGGTTCCATTTGTCCGAGAAACTCAATGGAAAGGCCTTTTTCTTTCAAAGCATGGAAAGCTTGATTGCAAATTGAGATTTTATCGAAAATAATCTGTTATAAATTCAAAGAAAAAACCAGGTTTTATCCACTAATTACCAAAAAATATTCTTCATTGACGATTTTTTTTTTGTAATTTCTGTTAAATTCCTGGAAAATCGCATTAAAATTCATTAAATTCTCCGTTTTCTTCACAAAAAACAAAAAAAATCAGCTTTTTTTTTTCAAATAAAAAAACCTTTATAATCAATATATGCTTAATTGTAGGTAAAAATCCTTTAGGTTCGGCTTCTTCATTTGAATTTTCTTTTCAAAAAACAGTTTTTTAATGAAAATCCCAGAAAATTAACTAGAAATATTGTCATTTTTGTTTTCTTCAGTTTTTTCCTCATTTTTCTTCACATAATAAGCCTTTTGAAATTTTTCAATGTTTTCTGGTTTTTTTATAATAGAATTGATGATATTCACATATTTTTTCGAAAGATTCTCATTATTTTGTTGATATTTTTTCTTTTCATCATTTTCTTCACAAAAAGAGCTAATTTCCTTCATATTTTTATGGCTTGAACTGCTAGCACTTGTAGTGTTATTCGTATTATCATAACTGTTGCTTGCACTGGAATTCTTTATATACAGCTCATCAGCCTTATAACGCAATTTGCCTCTTCCCTTTAAAGTAACCTTTAAATCAATGAAAAAACTTTGAAAAATACATGAATTTGTTCTTAAAAAGCTGTATATGAAAAAAAAAATGCAAAAAAACAATGCAAAAAACAATGCAAAAAAACAATGCAAAAAACAATGCAAAACTCAAATGCTTAAAAAATCAGAATAAAACCATTGAAAAAATTCATCAAAAACCCCATATTAAAAATCTCATTGAAAAATATCTATTTTTCTTATTTTTTACGATTTCTTCATCAGGAGAATCAACAATCTTCTGGGGAAACAGCAGATTATGGCTCAAAATCTGACTTTGTGTGAAATAATCTCTGAAAGTGAGTATCGGAGCTCTCGATTCCTCAGTTTTCATCAGTAAAACATCTCTTATTTTGGCATTATCCTGGCTTCTAGTATCATATTTATTGAATTTTTTCTCAGAATTCTTGAATTTATATTGATTTTCACTGAGATTCGCATTAGAACAAAACGACGATAAATTAAAGCATTCAGCCATAGCATGTATCAGCATTCGTTCATAAGGATTTAAATCGTAAAAATAGAACTTTTCCTCTAATTTTTCAATAAAATGCGATGAAAAAAAAAAAGGGATTCAGACCTTTTGGGTTATTTAGAAAAGAAAGGATTGAATCTTCAGCGAGAAAAAGGAAGTTTCGGGTCTCGTTGTTGCAAAAGGCCGTTTCGAAAGAATAATTCATGAGTTGTAAGGGAAACTTGAGAAAATTAATAAAAATCTTTAAAAATTAGTTTTTCTTTGAAGAAACGCAAGGTTTTTTTAAAAAAAATTCAAGTTCTTAATTTTAAATTTTTTTTTAAACAAATTTTTTTTTTTTAAAAATATAAAAAAGAAAATCTCCATCAATCCTTATCAACCCCCATCAACCCCCCTTTTATCCCCATATTAACCCACAAACCCCCATCAAATGAACATTAAAAAAAAGGAATAAATAAAAAAAAATGAAAGATTTCAAAGAAGAGCTCCGCAAATCTCTTCAAACCCCCCTTCTTTCCCAAGTTTCCCATAACTTCCTTATTTTCGATAAATTTCTTTATATTTGTTCTAAATTTCTTCACATATTTTCTAAATGTCTTCAAATTTCTTCACATTTTATTAGATTTCTTTTATTTTTTTACAATTTTACTCATTTTTCTCATAAAAAAGAACCTTTCTCCAATTTGTGATTTCAAAGCACTCAATGATTTTCCCACAACAATTCACGATTTTTTCAAGAGAATCAGCGAGTTTTCTAATGAAGAATTCAATCTCTCAAACACTGATAAATTCCTCCGAATGCTAGTTCTCGAACAATCGATAGAAACTACCTATATTTCCTTAATAAAAGACTATAAATCTTCATTTGATAGTTTAAAACGACCTTTTCAACAAGAAGAATATCGTTGTTTTCTAAAGGAAAAAGAAGCTCCTTTAAAGCTTTTTTTCCAATTATTAAAGGAATATCTGTATAAATTACATACATCACGCATAGTGACGAATTTTGAGCTTTTTTACCTCACGAATTGCTACGATAATTGCTCGATTTGTGATATTTGGGAAATTACTGATGATTTTTCAATAAAATATGATATAATGTACGCTTTGCAGAAATTCAATTCGGACTCTTTTTATCAGAAACAACCGAAAAATGCGAAGGATTCACATTATCAAAGACTTTGGGATATTTTATCACTATATTCTGATAGTAATTATCTCAAATGGATCGATTTTAATGCAGAAAATAGCAATTTATTCATGAAATTCAAGCCTAAATATTTATGTTTTTCAATGGAAAAAGAGGAAAATCCGAATGAAAAAACAATGAAAAATTCAGTTTTTTTTATCAGTGAAAAAGAAAAAACGAAGAATTTAGAAAAAATTGTGATGAATTTAGAAGAGGTTTTTGAGGATTATAAGGAAAAAAAAGGAAATTTAATGATAAATTTGAAGGATTTTCAAGAATTTGTGGTAGAAATTTTAAAGGAAAAAGTGGAAAAAATTGTCGTGAGTTTCAAGGCCAAGGAAGAAATAAAATTGGTGGCTGCTGTTCATTATTTTCAGGAAGCTGAGTATGAGGCATGGGATTTGAATAAGAAGAATCAGATATGTTATTTCTTTTTGACGAGATATTTGTGCGAGGAAAATATGAGAACGAGTAAATTTTTTTTAAATTTTCAGTTTTTTTTGATGTTTGATTTATTTTTTCAATTTTCAATTTTCAGTATATATTTTTATTTATTTTCATTATTTTCATTATTTTTAATTTTCTCAATTTTCTCAATTTTATCAATTTTTTTCAATTTTTTACAATTTTCACAATTTTCTCAATTTTCTCAATTTTCTCAATTTTCTCAATTTTCTTAATTTTATCAATTTTATCAATAAATTTTATCAATTTTCACAATTTTCTCAATTTTATCAATTTTATCAGTTTTCTCAATTTTCTCCATTTTATCAATCAATTTTCTCCATTTTATCAATCAATTTTCTCCATTTTATCAATTTTCTCATTTTTTCCCAAAGTTAAATGCACCTCCTTAAAGACCCTCCTTCACGAGGATTTCATTGATCAAGTCTCCAAATATAAATTTCTTCGTGAATTCATCCTTCAATCAAACCCCCAATCCCTGTCAGAGACTTATTTCCTCGACTATCTGAACCAAATTTCTGGTTTCCCCTATAACGAGATCTTCAACGAGTTGCATTATCGCAAAACTGCAAATTTCGGCAAAATTGAAGCATCAATGCTTTCAATAATTCTAACTATTAATTTATCTGTAATTGCTGATAAATCTATTATAAATGCTGATAAATCTATTATAAATGCTGATAAAAACTTCAATTTTTTCAGAGAAAACACCATAGATCTTTATCTAAAGAATCATTTCCGGATTTTTATCGATTATGCTGAAAAATCGAAGTTTCTCATTGAACAAACGGTAGAATTCTCTCTTTTAAGCAAAACAATCGATAAATATATGGAATATTGTGATAATCTGATAGAATCCATTGAAAAATCCCCAGAAAAACTCTTCGAAAATCCGAAGTTTTACACAATATTTCTCTCGAATTTTTTGTTATTAAACATGATTTTATCAAAAAAATGCTTTGAAAAACTCGTTGGGATTTTCCAAGTTTTCTTCATGAAATTAGTTGAATTTTCTTCAGAAAACCATCAGAATTCATCAGATTCTTTTCCAGAACAAAATCCTTCAGAAAACCATCAGAATTCATCAGACTATTTGATTTCTTTAGAAAAACTGACTAATACTTTCTTTGAATGTTTCGATTCTGCGAAAAAACTGGATATTCTTCAATATTTCTACAAAGAGAAATACATAGAGGCATTAGAAACGCAGATAATATCACAAAAAAACTTATTTTCTCTGATGCTTTTCAATAAATTTCTTTTGATTTGCTATATTATCGACAAAAAAATGGCTTTTATTCAGGAAAAAATCAAAGAAAAAAATCTTTATTCACGATATCTACGAATTCTGGAAATTTCTATAATAGATTTTCAGAATATTAAGTACGAAAACGTGTTACAATTCAGTAATTTACTGAAAATCGATGATTTTATTGAAGAAAAAGACAAGGAAACGCTGAAGAAATGCTTTATTTATCGCTTTTATCTCCTAAAGACCAATAAATCGAATTATTCGAGCTATGAGGATCGCTCAGTTGCGATATTTCCCATAAATGACGTTTATCACTATTTAGAAGAAATCATTGAAGTTTCTGAGAAAAACCTGATAAAACACTTAGAAATCGCAAAGAAATTAATGATGGAATTTTTCCTTTGTAAACAATATCGTCATTTTTTGGTTTTAAAAGTCTTTTATCAACAAATTTATAGTCTTTTGTTTATTGAGCATTTTCAACTGTTTTCTTCATTAAAACGGGAATATTTGATTGATAATTATTCGAATAAATATGCTAAATTTCTCACAAATATGTGTATTTTGCTATATAATCCTTTGATAGGACATATAGTAAAAGGAGAAATTAACGGCTTTTCATCACAAATTTCGAATTTTTGTTCACAAGTCATCAGTTATCAGCTTAATTCGGAGGAGGAGTATAAAATGAACTATTTAACAGCTAATTGGGTTAAAATCGCAACAGAAAAAGCTGATTTTCTCTTTAAAAACACACTAAATCTGAAAAATAACGATAAAGACAGGAGATTACTGAAGGAATTCTACGGGAATGAAGGGTTTTTTTCAATGGATTTACAGCTTATTACTGAAGAAAATTACGATAAATGTGTCAAAATCAAGGAATTGGAGCTTTTAATCAATATTATCAAGAAAATCAATAAAAGGCATAGAAATCTTTGTGATTTTAAGAAATTCACAATACTTTTTGATGATTTTTTCATTGATTTCTTCGATAAAATCGCTGATATTTATTTCGAGCTTTTAGACGATTTTTTAAGGGATTTTATCACAGAAAACTATGATAATTGTGAGAAAATTGGCTTTACAAATAACGAGACTTTTATTGATAAAAAAGAGAAAAATAACGATACTTTTATTGATAAAAACAATAGTTTTATTGATAAAAACGAGAAAAATGACTTGAAAATCAATGGGAGTTTTCTTGATTTAATGACAAATCCTTTGCAAAATCCCAATGAATTTGCAGAGATTTTATGCTTAAAAAAATCGAGATTGATAAAAAACATGTTTTTATTGATAAAATCCTTTTGGTATTATCGCGATTCGATAAATTTAAGGGCTTTTCGCATTAAACTACTGAGTAAATTGATCATGAAACACTATAATAAAATCGATATTAAGGAAAATTGGCTAGAAATCGATGATTTATGCGAAAAAAACGAAAAACATCACGAATTTCTCCTAAATCTCATGAAACAGAAGCTTTTTTTCAAGATTTCTTCAGGTTTTAAAATAATTGTCGATATTCATTGTGAGAAAATCGTGATAAAAGACAATGAAACTCTGGTTTTTTTACCGAAAGTAACGAGAAATATTGAGTTTTATCTACAGGTTTATCAGCGAATTTATGCTAAATCAATAGAACAAAAGAGAAAATTGAATAAAATAGGTGATGATATTTTATTTATACTAAAGAATTTCTACTTCAAGCTAATATTCGTGAATTTTATGTTAAAAGACTTGATTTTATTCAATGATGAAAAATTTACCTTTGAAAACGCGTTTTTAAGCCAATTAGCGGTTATTATAGAAGAGTTTTTTGTGGGGAATTTCGCCATTTTCCATGTTTTTAACGGACTTAATGAATTAAATGAATTCGCGACATTGTTCGTGCAAGTGAAATTCCCGCACTTTTATTTGTGGATTTATAAAGAGGGGAAGCTTATGGAGATTGAGACCATTGGGAAAAAGGAGAATCAACATCAGCAGAATAGATTCTACAAGAGTAATTTGATTTTCTTCATTCATTTGATTTTTATCATTAATTTTTTTATTGTGTTTTTTTCTTCATTAATTTCATTAATTTTATCATTTTTTTCTTCATTAATACCCTTTATTTTAATCAAAAAGACTACATATTCCACATATTCATCAAGCAAACCTTCCTCGACCAGCTCGATCACTTCCTCTCACCTTCTAACCACCCGAATCCCTTAACCAATGACCTTCTAATCAGCATTTTCTTCGCTCTTTCACATTTCGGAATAAAACTAAAAGATTTCTTTCAAAATCTTCTTTGCGGAATCTTGAAAATTCTGGGATTTTCGATGCTTTTAAGCGAAAAAACACAAAAAACGAAGCTGGAAAGCGACATTCTGGGATTTTTGGCCAAAAAAGTGGTTTTTTATGATGAAAAAGAACAGAAAAATGATGGTGAATTTAAGAAAAAAGAAGCCGAAAATCGTCTTTTTTTACTATGTTTCCTTCTAATGGACCTTTATCAGAATACGGCCGAAATTAATCAAGGAAATGGCGTTTTTTATGAAGAAATTTATAAAGATCCTGTTGATAAACGAAACGTAGAAATTCTGGGTTTTTTCGAAAATACAACAAAAATTATGATTTCATCAAATGATCAGCAGAAATTCGCAATGAAAATACTGAGTGTTCTTTGTGATGATTTGAAGAGAAAAACCGCTTTTTTTGAGAAAAGAGACGAAAATATATTGAAATCCTCTTTAAAAAATACATTAACTCAGTTGAAAATCTTAAAAAAAATCAAAATATCATCAAATTCTAACGAAATTAAGGTTCTTAATGAACTTCCAGCCATTTTTACCTATTATATGTCAATGAATGATTCGATAAAACAGGATTTTATTGAAGAAAATGTGTTAAAGAGCTTAATGTTTATAGAAAGCTCAGTAAAATTGAATGAATGGGAATATTTGGAAAGTTTTTACAAAATGATCGAAATGATGATTTTTGACAAGGAATTCGTCTTTTATAATATCGCAAAAGAAGTTCTCAATTTTTTTTATGAAGAAGAATCTGGGAAATTCGTGAAGAGAATAGAAAGGATTAAATTCGAAGAAAAGGTTAAAAGTCATTGGGAAGGGAATAGAGAAACGCTTAAAGAGGTTTTGAAGATGATTTGTGTGGTGAAGAAGAAGAAGAATGTGGGAAATTTCGTGATAAAACTCAGAAAAGGTTTATCTATTGTGAATTTATTTTATTTATATGAAATTTATCATTAAATTTTAATGAAATTTATCATAAAATTTATCATGAAATGAAATTTATCATGAAATTCATTGTATCATATTTTTTATTGTGAATTTTATTTTATTTATAATGAAATTGATTGCCTATATGTGTTATTATACATAATTTGTCATATTTATATCGTTAATTTTTTTTCTTTATTTTTATTATTTTTTTAATTTTTCCCTAGAAATCCTCGAAAACCCCGATTTTCTAACAGTTCGCAAATACTATATTAGCACAAATACCTTAAAATTCATGAAACAATTAGCTGAAAACATCATAAATTCCTTCCTCTTCGAACTGGAGCTTTTTCTAACAAAACCAGTTAAGCCTTTATTTGTTTTTTCGGCTGATTACCTATTGAAAATTCTGATAATTCTGAAAAGCGAATATCCTTTGATTTACGAGATTTTTAACGATATTTCAATAGAAATTAATGATAAATCACAGCTTTTTCTAAAGAGTTTGAATGCTCCGCCTTTAAAGGATTTTGCGACGTTTAATGACTATTTTGTGGTGCTGATCGTGGGATTCGGATTTGGGGTTTATAACAGCTATTTGATTGATACCAATATCATGAAGAAATTCTCGTTGGGATTTATGAGGAAAATTCAGAAAAGTAATGGAATTAATGAGAAAAATGCGAAAAATGAACAAATTATTGAAGGAAATATTGATAAAAATGTGAAAAATGAAGAAATTATTGAGAAAAATGAAGGAATTATAAAGAAATCTGAAGGAATTATTGAGAAAAACTCAGAGATTTACCATAAAGAAGCGTTTTTCCTTTATGAAACCGTGAATTTTCTTCTCGAAAACTTAAAAAGCTACACTACAATCAACATAAAAGACTGTTTTTCCTCATCGATTTGCTTATTTAACCAGACGAATTTCCTTTTGAATTTACTCGGAAGATTGAAGAATTACAATAATTTTTCCTTTTTTTACGAGATTTCTCTTAGAAAATCTGTTGAAATTCTGTGTTTATTGATAAAAAACGCAAAAAGAGATGAATTAATGGTGTTACAAGCACTTGAAATTGAGGCAAAAATCGCTGTTTTATACAAAGAACATATGCGATATTTATATGATAAAAAAGCAAAAGAATTGAATATCAGCGAAAAAATGAAAGCGAGAAATGCCAAGTTTTTCTTTCAAAAACATATGGCAGAATTGATAGAAGAACCTGAGCTTGCGGTAGCGATAAAGAACGAGAAAGAAAAGAAGAAGAAGGAGGAGGAAGAGGAAAAAGAAAAAGAAGAGAATGAAGAGGTTTGTCATGAAAAATCTGATTTTTTGAAAAAAATTCAGGAATATGGTAATTTATTTTGAGTTTTTCTTTATTATTCTTCGAATTATTTCTGATTTTTTCTTTATTGCTTCGAATTTTTTCTTTATTTCTTCGAATTTTTTCTTTATTTCTTCGAATTTTTTCTGATTTTTTCTAATTTTTTCTAATTTTTTCTAATTTTTTCGAATTTTTTCTAATTTTTTCTAATTTTTTCTAATTTTTTCTAATTTTTTCTAATTTTTTCTAATTTTTTCGAATTTTTTCTGATTTTTTCTAATTTTTTCTAATTTTTTCAAATTTTTTCGAATTTTTTCTGATTTTTTCTATTTTTTTCTAATTTTTTCTAATTTTCTTAATAAATCACTAAAAAAGGCAAAGAAACCCTGATAAATTCTTCTTACGGGTTCATTCCCCGTACTTCCTACACCAATTTGAACTCCTGTATGGAAATCTCAGCCTTTATATTCACAAACTTAATGTCGAAATTTCACAAAAATATCACACCATCCCCATGCCTTTTATCTTTAAATACTCTTTTTGATTCACAAAATTGGAAAACAAATGAAAAAGAAAGGAAAGAATTCACGAATTTTTACAATAAATTACCAGGGGATTACGATAGATTTCGTATCCAAAATTCGATAAAAATCTATAAAAATACAAGTTATTTACCAGAAATATTGAATAATTGCAAATATGTGCAAAAAAATTCAAATTTTGATGAAAATTCAAAGAAAAATGAGAGCTTTATAGAGTTTTTAAACGAGTTTCATGAGGAATTCTACAAGGAATTCGTTTCAAAGAAGTTTTTCAATGAAAAATCTGAACAAAAACCTGAGATTTCCACTTTGTTCTTGCAAAATGAAGAAATTCCTAAAAAAACTGAAGAACTTAGTGAAAAAATCAAAAAAGAATTAAAAACTGAAGAAAAAACTGAAAAAATCGAAGAAAAAACTGAAAAAGAAGAAGAAAAACTGGCATTTGAGAACTTCGAAGAGTCAAAAAACGAAGAAATCTCTGAAAACCCCTTAAATTCTTCATTAAAATTATCTGAAAATGACTATAAATTCCTCGAAAGGTTCTATTTCCTCCTTGATATCGACAAGTCCTCTTTTATCTCTCTTTCCCATTCAAGCCAATTATCTCTCCTTCATCAGAAATACTCCAAATATATCACAAGTCTTTCGGAGAAATTTCAAATGAATTCCTCTTATTCTTTTAAGCCTGAAAGAGATTCATATATTCATTGAAAAAGGCGAAAATTGAGGATTTCGAAGTAACTAATGATGAAATGTTAGAGAATTCAAAGGAATTACTGAAGAATTCAACGTTTTCATTGGATTTCGAGCTTAACGCGATGAATTTCGAAATTAATCAATATCCTGAAAAGGCTCGAACTACCACATTTGACCAGGAATTCATTGAAAAAGCCATAAATCCAGAAGAAAATACAATAAAAAATGATGAGTTCTATGTAGAAGATGAGAAAATTGGAATGATTTTCTCTTTTGATTTTTACAAAGAAACTATAGAAATTTCCAATGAAATTATTGAGAAATTATTCGAAATTCTATGCTATTCAGTGCCAGATATGACAGTTTTATCAGAAATCATTACTAAAGGCTTTTCAACAAATTTACCGATAAATTCGAAAAAAATACGATCAACTTATCTCCTTTTGAAAAAAATATCGTATAATTATACCAATTTCCTCAGAATTAGTAGGTTTTTTACAATGGGATTAGAAGAAAAATGCTATTTAGAGGGTTTTTCAGGGAAAATGGCATGTTTTTATGATGGGAAATGCTTTGCCAATAACAAGAGTTTCTTTGCAAATATGCATGGGTTTTTATCAGGAATAGTGATAAATTTAGTGAAGAAAAATTACGGTGCGAATTTCTTCTTGTTATTAGAGACAAATAGCATGAAACGAGAAATTTCTAATGAAATATTGAAGAAATTAGAAGAAAATCATGAAGAAATCCAAAAGAATGATATGTCAATTATAGGGAAAATCTTTGATTTTTATGCAAAACCACCAGATTTCGAGAAATATGGCTATAATTTCGAAGTGGTTAAAATGCTGATAAACGTGATTTATGATAGAAATATCGAGAAAGAGCGAATTCCAGAAGAAAAGCTGAGAATTTTGCAAGAAAAATCATCACAAAATAGTATTTTGCATGGAGATTTATCACTAAAATCTCAAGATTTCTCGAAAAAACATCAAATTTTATCAGAAAAACCTGATGAAAACCTTAATTTTACTTCTAAAATCCTGGATTCTCTCTCTTTTTACCCTTTTTTCCTCTTAGAAGAGGTATCAGATATACCTAATAGCAAAATTCTTTTAGAATTTCTCATAAAACACGATAATTTCCTTCTTCGTAAGAAAATAAAGGTTTCTGAGGGATTTTTCAAAAGGATTTCAAAGAATTATTCATCAATAATTTCGCTAATTAGTTCCCAAATTGCGATAGATTTATTGAGTGATTTTTCTAAAGAACTCGAAAATGTGAATAAATTATTGATAAAAAACAAAGAGAAATTAATGGAGGATTCTAAGCAAAAAGCATTACAATGGCAGAATATTTCCAATGCTATTGTTGCTGTTAATAATTCTTTTGATGCCACTTTTCCCAATCATAAGACAAAAAGCAAGGAATTCTGCCTATTTGTTCAGAATCTCATTAAATTAGCGAGAAAAACCCAAGAAAGTGGGGCGATTATGCTGAAAAATGAATATAAAAGGGCTTTGGAAGAATATCGTAAGAAAAAGAAGAAAATTCAAATGAAAAATGAAGAAATTATTGAGAAAACTAATGAAAATATCATAAAAAATAAAGATAAAATCGAAGAAAATATCATGAAAATCGAAGAAAATTACATTGTGAAAAATGAAGAAAATATCGCAAAAAATCTCGATAAAAACGAAGAAATTCCTAATAAAAATCCTGATAAATTTGAAGAGGAATTACTAAAGGAATATCAAGAGAAATTTGCTGAAAACGAGCGATATCTCCTGGATTCTTTTCATTTTTTCTTCTTAAAGAACAAGAGCTTTGTACATTGTTTTCTTCAGCTGCTAAAGGTCTTTCTAATCGTTGATGATACTTCAAAACTGCTTCCTTCTATCACAAAATCGCAGAAAAATGACCTCTTTGGTATTTGTTCACGATTTTCGGCAGAATTAAAGGCCTTTTTCCGGATTATTTCCTTTATTGAACTGAAGGAATTCGATGAAAAGAACAAAAAAGATATAGATTTTCTTATAAATGATCAGAATTTACCAGAAATGAAGAGGATTTTTACAAAAGAAAACAGTTCTCAGCAAGAAATCGATGTTATTTCATTAGAAAAAACAATTTCCAGCGTTATTCACAAAGAGGATTTCGGATTTGAAGAGGTCTTTAATTTGATTTATAGGGTGCAGGATGTTATACAGTATATCTTCCAAAGGATTCCGGCCGGAAGAACACCCTCAATTTATAGGATTTTGTTCGCGAAGCATGATATCAATAAGATCAATTTGTTTTTGAAGATGGAATATTTGAAGTATTTTTAAAGAGTTTTTTTTTTTATTGCATTTTTTTTGCAATTTTATTGCGAAATTCAATTTTTTTGATTATTAATTGATTTTTTATCATATTTTTAAAAACTTTTTTATTGAATTTTATCATGATCTTTTCTTTAGAAAAGAGACGATTTATCGAGCGCAAAAGGAATGTCTTAATGAGAACAATGATGATGAAGATTGTAAATAAAAACACAATAAATATGATAAAAGGAATTTTTTACTAATAAAGCAAATCTGTTTATCAACAGAAAAAATGTGTTTAATTCAAGTTATAATACCTTAAAGGATTTGGAACCAAGACAGTTGGCACAGTTTCAATTTAAGGTCAAGTTTGAAGAGGAAAATGGAATAGATGGAGGTAAAAACTCTTCATTTTTTTTAATTTTTTGAGAAAAACTGTGTTTTTTTTTTTTTAAATAAATTATCGCATTTTTTTTTAAACTAGGAGGATTAACAAGAGAATGGATCACTTTGTTGGGCTCAGAACTTTTCAGTCCTGATATGGGATTGTTTGTGCATTCTTCCAATAAATTAGCCATTCAGCCAAACCCTTACTCTTTTATCGTGCCGAATCATTTGGGAATGTTGAAATTCATTGGCAATATGATAGGAAGAGTATTTTTAAACTTTAATTATAATAAAATGATAAATTTATAAATAATGATCAATGTTTCAATGAATTTATCGTATATTAACAGATTATGCTTGAAGACGGGAATCCTTTTGGAGTGACTTTCACAAAATCTTTCCTGAAGCTCCTCTTAAGTTTTTCACATAAATAAAATAATTCTTATTTATTCTACAAGATAAAAACCTCAATATCAACGATTTCGAGGATATAGACCCTCAAGTCTGTAAAAATCTACTTTGGATGCTAGAAAATGACGTTTCTGATCTCCATCAAACCTTCAGGTTTATTCAAAAATTTATGAATTTTCTTTTATTTCTATCTTTTTTTTTCTTTAAAAATATCAATATTTCTCTTAATTTCATTAAAAATTTCATTTATTTCAGAGAGAAAAATTAATTTCTATTGAATTTCTAATTGAATTTCTAATTGAATTTTTAATTGAATTTCTAATTGAATTTCTAATTGAATTTCTAA
>JFJP01018783.1_pt1 | contig 18633 bp, 11 predicted proteins | sample 431651 | NCBI WGS metagenome assembly JFJP01 (sample SAMN02602958, study PRJNA72255) | Microbial mat metagenome, whole genome shotgun sequencing project. | biome: fresh water; feature: sink hole; material: water; isolation source: purple microbial (photo- and chemosynthetic) mats found in...
CAGTATCTCCCCCACATTCAACAGATGCCGCACATACGCCCGCGGGAAATGCGTGCAGGTATAGCAGCCACACCCCTCCTCCACCGGCCTGCCATCCAGCCGATAGGCTCCCGCCTTCACCGGATACACCCCCCGGCGCGTGAACGCCGAACCATTGCGCGCATAGCGCGTCGGCATCACGCAGTCAAACATATCCACCCCGAGCGCCACCGCTTCCAGGATCTGGGACATCCGCCCCACCCCCATCAGGTAGCGGGGCCGGTCCGGCGGCAATTCCGCCACGCCCTGCTCCATCCCCCGCAGCAGCACATCCTCGGGCTCCCCCACGCTCACGCCCCCCACGGCGTAGCCGTCAAAACCGATCCCGACCAGTTCACGGGCACAGCGCCTGCGCAAATCGTCGAACGCGCCGCCCTGCACGATTCCAAACACAAGCTGCCCCGCCGCCCGCGGCTGTTCGGAACATTTGGCCGCCCATGCTATGCTTTTCTCCATCGACTGACAAGCGTAATCCCTTGTGCATCCGTGGGGCGGACATTCGTCGAATACCATGGCGATGTCCGAGCCGAGGATCCGCTGGATCCGCATGGCCTCCACTGGTCCCAGGAATATGCGGCTGCCATCGATATGCGAGCTGAATTCGACACCATCATCGCGGATCTTGCGCAGGCCCGCCAGGCTGAACACCTGGAAACCGCCGCTGTCGGTCAGGATCGGGCGAGACCAGCCCATGAAGGCGTGCAGGCCGCCGCAAGCCTCGATCACATCCATGCCGGGCCGCAGGTTCAAGTGGTACGTGTTGCCCAGCAGGATCGAGACATCCAGCGACTCCAGTTCCGCCGGGCTCATCGCCTTGACGGTGGCCTGCGTGCCGACCGGCATGAAAACAGGGGTTTCCACCGTCCCGTGCGCGGTATGCAGCCCCCCGGTCCGGGCACGACTGCCCGCATCTACCTCCCCGATTTCAAACGTTCCAGCCGAGTCCAAAAATCACCCCGTTTTGCGATTCCCCCGTTTCAAAGTCATGGAGCATAGCCATTCCGGGGACAAAAGACAACCCTGTGCGCAAACATAGTTTGGCGTTACGGTCGGCGGGTGACTCATAATGGCATTCTGTATATCGCCCGTTTCCCGTCCATATCCGACGTAAAGTAAACATGGTTCCCGGAATGGTCGATGATGGGATGGGGATGGGCGTCCTGGGAATTCCAGCTTGAGGCGTTCCGGCAGAGCGGGGTCCAGGTTATGTCATTCCTGTCCCAGTGCACATCCAGGCGGCAGATCCACTGGCCACCCCATTGGTCCTTGTCGCCTTCCGTCTTGTAGTACCCATCCGAAACCAGCACGTTCGGCGCACCCACGGTAAAATGCCCATAGTGTCTGCAACCGGTGGTGATGGCGATTTCCTGAAGCCCCGTGCCGTCGGCCTTCACGCGGCCCAGATACGGCAACCCCTTGACGAATTCCCCATGGTAGATGATGGCCGAGCCGTCCCGCTCCCACATCTCGTGGCAGGTGAAATCCTCGCGCGATCGTCCCGGTCCCTCTGTGCGCAGCCGCAGATGCTGATGACCATCGTACAGCCACATGCGGCGGATCCCGCAATCCGACGGCCACTCGTGATTGTAGAGGATCAGATCCGCATCGACCGGGCTGAACTGGACATGCGTTATCCAGCATTTGGCCACTTCCTCGCAGAGGATTTGCGCCCCGGTATCGGTGTCATAGACCCGCAGGTATGACGACAGTCCTTCCTGCTGGACTCGCCCGTCAATGTTGTATTTTGGTCTGCCGGCCAGGATCTCCCTGCCATCGAGGGCACGCTCGTCTGTCGTCGGGACGCATAACCGTTTTCCGTCGGCTGACACATGCGTGAATGCCGTCATCTGCCCGTCGGGGTATTGTGCAAGTGTGCGCTCCCTGCCATCGGCATCCACCCGGCGGATCTCCCTGCCCTGGATATAGAACAAGGTTCCGCTGGGTACATGGAAGCTCGTGCTGGCCTTGCCTAAACCGCCGTACGGGATCCCGTTGAAGTAGACGTACGACTTCAGGAACCCCTCGTTGTTCGAGGTCAACTGCCTTTCGCGCCCGGTGCGCAAATCCCTGTCAAAGACATTGGGATGTCCCGTGCGGTCGCTGATAAAGACGATCCGGGAGTCATCGCTTCCAAGACTGGTGGAGGTGAAATACAGCAGTTGCTCATTCGCGTCCGTATTTCGTGTCACGCGTTCTGGTTGTCTCATGTAAATCCTCTTGTTGAATCACTCCCTCAGTCTTGCTTTGCGGTATCGCCGCTGCTGCTCGGAACCCACCCCGCCCTACGGGCACCCCTCCGTGGAGGGGATCTCTGCTGTGGCGAAATGGTCCCCTCCCATGGAGGGGTGCCCGAAGGGCGGGGTGGGTCACCGAGCAAAAGGTTCAGTCTCTACTTAATCTCATCCTTGCTCCCACAGATTCTCCGGAAGGCTACATCGATGAAGGCGAGCATGTTGTCGAGGGTACGTCTTCTCAATCGCCTGTCCGGAACGGATATGCCGGGAGATTGCTCTCATTCACCAGGTTCACATCCGGTTTGCCGGACCAGGCGTAACGGCAGGCTTTGGGCGACTCCACGCCATCCGCCTGCAGGATCACCATTGTTCCCTCGATCACCGCCTTTGCCGGATGCCAAGCGCCTTGCGCGTCTGCCAGCCAGAAGCCCTTCGGGTCGCCGCCATCCAGCGTCTTCAGCCCATCGGCATGCTTAAAGGTGATGGTCATCTGATTGCCCTTGACCGCTACCCCTCCATACACAGGACCTTTTCCATTCACTTTCTCCTGGTAAACCGATTCGCGAGCAAGAAGCGATAAGCGACGGGCAATCGGTTCCTTATCGGAGGGGTGAATGTTCTTAGCATCACCCAGATCAACCGTATTGACCACGGCTGCATGCGGCAGATCCAGCCCCTTCATCTGCGCCTCGCGGAACCAGGCCCAGCTTTTCGCATCCGGCCGCCCGTCGTCTTCACCAAACCCCGGCAACATGACCCCGAGCGCAAAGAAATCATCACGCCCCCATTCCGTGCGCAGTCGCCTGATCCATACCGGCAGGCTCTGCGCGTACTGCTCGGGCTGGTCGGCATTGGCCTCGCCCTGATACCAGACCAGTCCCCGACTCGCATACGGAATGACCGGATGCAGCATCGCGTTGTAGAGGAGATTCGGTTGCTTGCGAATAAACACGTTGCCGGGCCGGACCCCCCGGTCGATGGCCGCCTGCACCCGGCTCTGCGTGTTCGTGCTGGCATCGAACGCATCCATGGTGGCCTTGAAGTGCGGCAACTCCCCGGTCAGTTCCCGCGGCATCCATCCTTCGATGCTGGAACTTCCCCAGCAGGTGACGATGACGGCAACCGGCAGCTCCAGCGCCTTCTGAAGGTAATAGCTGAACCCGAATGCGATTGCGCTGCCCGACACATCCGTTGACCACACCCCCTTGCTGTTCTCCTCGGGCGAGAATGAAACATTGACCGGCACATGATAGCTGCGGACCGGGCGCTGCCGCGCATCCGGTACCAGCGCCGCCAGTTCGGCATCGCCACCCCAGTTGAACATCGGGTGCGACTCCGTGCCCCAGCCATACTGCATGTTCGATTGTCCCGAGCAAATCCAGACTTCGCCCACCAGGACATCGACGAACGAGATGGCGCTGGTTTTCCCCTGGATGGTCAGGGTTCGCCCCTCGGGTGACGCATCAAGTGCAGGCAGGTCTGCCCGCCACCTGCCGTCCGCCCCGGCTGTCGCCGACACGGCTTGTCCGGCAAACGTGACCGTGACCGTTTCGCCCGGCTCCGCTTTACCCCAGACGGGCACCGTCATCCCGCGCTGGAGCACCATGTGATCCCCGAACATCGATGACGGGCTGACCTCTGCCCTTACGCGGACACCCAGCCCAATCAACACAACCGCAACTGCCAACAAACGTAATCTCATCATACTCTTCCCCCTACAATCATAACCTGCTAATTGAGCCGCCATCCGGGACAACCGTGGAAAACGTGTTGCGGTTAGCGACAATAACCTTGACCCACAAGCCAGGCTCGGCACAAGTTGAACTGCTCGTGGATTTCCGCGGAATCCGGCAAGCGCGCTTGCTCGATGATACGGGCAACATCATCAGGACTGAAACCGGAGTTGGAAACGACAAAGGCAAGATCATCCAAGTCCGTCGGGTCGTAGCGCATCATCTTGCTGAGCATCAAGTCGGCATCGCCAAGTCGATAGAGAGCCAAACGCCGGAAAGGTCGGACAATCGCAGCTCGCTCGCTACGCCATACTGGACGCAGGACGACCTGATCCTCGTCAAACAAATGCGTCATGTATAACCCGTCTTCCTCAAATTCATCGTTGATCTGCTCGAGAGCCTCCCAGAAATTTCCACCCGCATCAAGTTCCTCGGCCTGGCCTATCCACAACACGGCATCCACATCCAGGCTAAGTGCATACTCCGGCTTAGGGGCGGGGTAACCAAGTAAAAGTGCAGCGCGACCATAGAGCGTCAGATCAACGTCGGCTTCAAGTAATGCATCCAGCCGCGTCAACAATCTCTCGGCATTGCTCATCGCACCAGCTCCCACTTCTGCGCATTTGCCCGGCGGTGCACCATGACTGGCCAAGCCAACCGCTGCCAATGCACAACCGGAGAACGGAAGGGACGACGCAGGGGGAATTCGGCGGCAACACGCCGCCAGACGGCATGTTCAGGCTCGACTCTCAATGCCTGGCGCGCCAGTTCACCCAATATCACATCCGCACGCTCGCGACGCGCCAATAACAGGAGACGCTGCACATTGACGGCACCACGTGAAACCAACTGCGCAGCCAGACGCAAGAGCTGCGGTTGATCTGCCCGTTGAAGCTGGCAGATCGCTATCACCAGATCCTCGTTGGCAAAGACATCGGGGGGGGGGGCTAGAAAGCCTTTGACATCCTCTTCCATCCGACGGACTACGCGTGCTCCCCGCGCATGCGCCACATCCATCAGCCAATCTTCAGGATTTTCCGATTGACTGGATGGATACTCGCGCATCAGGCGTTGCAACCGTCGCTCCAGAAGCGATCGGTGTACCGTGAGCCCTAGACGATCAGCCAGTCGCCCTGTATTCAGAAAAACACATTTTCTCTTCACGTCTTCCATACTGCAAATGTACACTCCTGGAAGGATGACAATCAACCATTCATTTATATATCAGCATGAGACATGGCACATTAGTCAGCCTCTATTTCAAGATGGCGTCGGCCATGGCCTCGCCAATCTCGAGGAAGGTCTCGGCATTGTTAAAGTAGTACTGCGGCCTGCCGCCTGGCGATACCTCACCGGACCGGAAGAAGGAGCTGGTATCGACGCTGACCACATTGCCGGTAAATTCAGGATATGTTTCAGGATCGGAGACCGCCATCTGGGCTTTCACAACTTGCCCGCGAGCTTCTTTCTCCCTGCTGTCATCATAGCCGAGGGCGGTGACCACTACCGGCAGGTCGGGGGCTTTGAACTCCTTCCGCAGATCCCGGATCAGGCTGGCCAGGTTCTGCTCGTAGTCCGCTGCCATCGCCGGCGAAAAGGTATCCTTGATGCCTTGGAACCATACGAGACCACTGAGCTCCAGTTTCTGGCCAATGTAACCCGGGTAGACATTCTGCGGTTTCTCGAAGACGCCGTGCAACCCATCGACGAGTTCACGGTATTCTTGTCCGCTCCGGGCGTAGCGGTTCAGATCCAGCCACTCGTCGATCCTGCGTAGGCCGTTCCAGGTCGTCTCCGCGTTACCGGAATGCATGCACACAAACGCTTTGCCGTCGAGATCACTCATCAGCCCCTTGATGTAGGTTCCTGTGATCGAGTCGCCGATAAAGAGCACGCGCGGCAGCGGTTGGCTGGGATTCTTCCGGTTGGCAAGGGCCTCGAGCACCGTTTCACGTACCTTCGGTTGGAGGCTCCCCACACTGTGTACATTGGTGCTTTTCGGGAAGCCCTGGCGAATCGATTCGGAATACAAGTCGTCAATGATGACGCCGTTTTCCTGCATCACTCTTTCGGCGATGGCGTTGTACCGTTTTACATCGGCATTGGGTGTATCAGGGTCACCGGCCCATACGGGCGTCACGCTGGCCCAGATCAGGGTTGCGCCGGTTGCCTTCATCTTGGCGACGAGTGTCCGGAGATTCGCCTCCCAGTCCTCGTAGGATGTGGGGTGCTTCCCGTCGCCCTCATAGAATTTGAAGCTGCGTTCCCGGTGCTGGACATCCCAGACGCCCCAGTTGAAGTGGATCACATCCCAGCTACCTTCCATGCCACCGCTGCCACCGGCCACGGGTGAGAGGTAGTCGTGGCCGAGTGAGCGCGACCCGATACCACCGCGGGTGGCAAAGCGTACCAGCAGCACCGGATCCTCGATTGCGTCACCCAGGACATGGCCGAACATGAGCTCGGGGCCGATCGCGCCGACAGGGGCTTCGCCGCCGTAGACGGTGTCGCCCACCTGCAGGAAATGGCCGGGCGTCCTGGTATTGTTGTGTATGGGATGAAGGTCGTGGAGCGCCACATCGTCACGCGTGCGCCATGCACCGGACGCATCCCTGAGAAACGCGTATTCTGGGTTGGTATCAATAACCGTCTCCAGGCATCCGGGTTTATTGAGCAGCGGGATCCGGAAGTCGTGTCCCGGTTTGCCGAAGAAGAGGGTACGGAAGGCATAACGCTTGCCACGCTCAAGCTCAATCGCCCTGATGACAGCCGTGTCCTGCCCCGGCTCTCGCTTGTAGACCTCCTTACCTTCAAGGGCGGTCACATTGAAGGCGGACTCCCCGCTACCGGGATGGAACTCGTAGCGGCCGGCATAGGGCACCGTGACAAACCCGCGTATGACCGTCGTATAACCGTCCCTCGCGGAAAGCTCGGGAAACGACGTGAAGGGAACCAATTCCCGCCCCCGCTTGCCCTTCTCCTTCTGACGCGTACGCTGATCACCAAGCTCGACGATGCCGGTAGCTTCAGGCGAAAGAGTCTCGTAATCGGCATTGGCATCATAGCCGCCCTTGTACACCGCGCAGTTAACGTGTTTTTTCTGCTCGCCAGCGACAGCACTCGCGCTCGGATAGAAATCCTCATGCACTCCATCGGTATGACCACTGATGGGCGCCTGCTCGAGCACATTCTCATCGCCGGCAAGAACGAAGACCTTGATCGGCCTGGGGGGCTCTCCCGCTTGCGCCCACATCAGGCCCAACCCGCTCACGGCAACCGCCAGCAATACGTTGCTAATACACCTGTTTGAAATCATCATGTGTTTACGCATCATGTCTCCCTTTATTTCGGTCTACGAGAACGGCGACGCGAATGGTGAACGATTGGGATACTCTCTACTCGTTATCCGTTCTCGTCGCCGTTTTCGTTAACCGAGCCCCCCTCATACAGTCGTACAATTTTGACTGCACCTTAAAATCCAAAACCGCACGCCCCCTGGCACTCCGTGCCCCCCAAAGCGGCGATATCTCGCCGCACTCCATATCTGTGCGTCCGGCGCGGCCCCCCATTTTGGAGTGCGGGGACGCCAATCACTATCCGGTACGCCAATCTCCCGATTGGCGCTGGTGCACCCCATTTTGGAGTGCGGGGACGATAGTCACCGCTTTCTTTTCGCACGGAGTGCGCCCCGCCCCGGGGCATGGGAACAACCGCACGCCTTACAACACCGCACGGCTCCCCCCCGGCACTCCGTGCCCCCAAAGCGGCGATATCTCGCCGCACTCCATATGCCTCTCAAATTATTGCCGTTCCAGCACCAGCCAGGGCGAGGTCCAGGCGGTGCCGTGTTTGGTGTCGAAACCGCCGGCCTCGATGAGCAGGTAATCCTTGCCATCCGCGTTCCTCGCCTCGATACGCAAAGCCTGGAATTCGTCCAGATCCATCAGGATGTTGCCCGACCAGAGCCAGAGCGGGCTGTCGGTGCTGCCGTCCTCATTGAAGGTCATGCTGGTGAAGCGCGGGGTGCGGGCTTGCGCGGGCTTGGTGCCTGCCGCGAATGCATCGAGGGAATCGACTTGGCCGATGACTTTCCAGGTTCCTTTGACCGCGGGATTCGGCACCATGACGCCATCCCACTTGAACTTGCCGTCATCCGGCTCGACATTGGTGTCGGGTTCCTGGACGCTCTGCCATTCGGCCGAGCGCATGGGAATCTGGGCGGCCGCGCGACTGAGCATTTCATCCCCCATCGGCGGCAGCTTCATGCGCTGGAGGAATACGGTAAAATAGTTCCCGTATGCATTACCGCGGGGATAGTATTTCAGGAAACTGGTGGCCGCCAGGTTGACCGTACCCTTGGCGAACTCCGGCCAGAAATCCTTGCCGATCGCCGTTCCGATCGGTACGCCTCCTGCCCGCCGATCGACGGCAGCCGGACGCGAGTAAATTTCCCGTCCATTGGCATAGATGCGTGCGCCATCGCCTGCCCCTACATGCGACATGCCGCCAATGAGGATCCGGTAATGGTGTCCCTCTTCAAAGGGCGGGATATCAAAGTCCCCATTGATGAGCAGCACCTCTTTCTCCCAGAGAGTGTGGGGTGGCTCGCCACAACCGCAGAAGCCACCGATACATTTTCCCGCCGGTTCGAGCTTGCCATTCTGCGAGGCAAACGGGGATTTCCCGCGCCGCCATCCGGCGGCCTTGGCATCAAAGTCCGGTTTGGACCAGTCTTCCATGCCGGCGGGATAGCTCACCTCGCGATAGCGCCCCAGACGATTCTGCTCCTGTCCCAACGGCGGCGGCTCGACTGGATCGAACGAGAAATAGTTCCATTCCATCTCCGTCCGGCTGGGGCCGTGCTCCTGCCAGTCGTAATCATGCACTCCGATCCGGTTGTAGAGTCCGACCAGTTCATCCAGTTTCTGCCCCTTCTCCAGCGCTCGTCGATTCTGGGCGACAAACTGCGGAATCAGCTCATCGCGGACGATGGGTGCCAGCGCGGTCTGCATGGCTGGGTTGGCTTCGATCTGCTCGCTTTTCAGGAAGACGTCCCGATGCGCGAGTGTCTGCCGCGGGAAACGAGTCTTCGAGAGCGCATAAAGCTTATCCAGCCCGCCCGGCAGATTCGCCATGAGCCTGGCGAGACTCTCCGTGTTATGCGCTTCGGACTCGGGATGCTGCGGCTCGGGATGCACGTCGGACGCGGCGGCGGGCCAGGAGGCGTAGACCCCGGCGAGCATCTCCAGCAAGGCTGCTTGTGCTTCCGGTTTTGCTTCCTTTATGACGGGCTCCATCGTCCAGGGCGACCAGCGGCCATAGCGCTTGTTCGCCGCCATGACGGGACCGACCGCCTGGGTGATACGCTCGACGGCATGGCCGGCAGCCGCCGTGCGCATGAGGATCAGCATCGCGGAATTGCTCATCCACCATTCGGGATGCTCCAGCCAGTAGATCAGCCGGTCAAGATGCGGCAGCGTCACTTCAGGATCAACCGTCTTCAGTGCCAGGAGGGCTCCATCCACCACATACCAGGCCTCTGCCGGATCGTTGATCATCCGCAGCAGGATCGCGATAGTCTCCGGGGTCAGCAATTCCTGATGATACTTGATCAACCCCTCGAGCGCCGCGCGCCGGACACGGGCATCGGGCGATTGCAGCAATTCGGTCGCCAGCGCCGGGTAGCGGTTAAGCTGTCTGGACGCCATCAAACGGATCTCCAGTTCGGGATGGTAGAACAGGAGGCGAAGCGCATCCACCCCCGCATCAGCTGCATCCGGTGCCCGTTTGTAAGTCCGGGATGCCGACACATCGGCAAAGCGCTCGCTGGCGAAAGCGGGGGACCTGCCCTGCTTGTCGGTCACCGGTTTGAGCGAGCAGAAAGCATCATCCGCAGCGGTTCCCCAGGCCCTCTCGGGTAGGACGACCTTATGACTGTAGCGCGTGGGAGGTGCCCCCGCAATCCGCAGGTGTCCGCGCGGGATGGTGTACGCCAGCCCGAGTCCCGCACCCCAATTGGTGTCGTCATAGCGCTCGCCACCAATAATGCCGAAGGAACCGTCGAAGCGCCGCGAGAGTTCATAAAACCAGGTCCTGACATCCATGAACTCACGGTACTTCAGGGGCTCTGTCTCATGCATCAACCCCATGGCCGCCCCGCGCCAGATCTCGCCGATGCCTCCACCAGAGTGCCCATGCAGCATACGGTGCGTCGTGTAGAATCCGCGTATGGCCGATATGTCGCGTGCCCCGGCATAAACCGTGTCCTCGCGCCCCGGGAACTGCGCCGCCGCCGCCGCCATGGTAAAGGCCAGTGCCCCGTTACGGCCATTGTCGGTGTAGTCGGATTCCGGGCGATGATCGCCATAGGCCATAAGCCCGCGTCCGGCAAACCGGAAATACTGCCGCAAGCCCCCCTGGAACATATTCTCGTCCACCTCGACGCCGCATTCGCGGGCCAGCAGCAGGAAGGTCATGATATGGACGCCGGCCGGATTCATGCGTCCCCCGGCATAGTAGTTCAGGCCGCCCAGCCCGCGTTGCGCCCAGCCGCCCGGCATGTAATTGGCCTCGGCTGCCTTGACCGCTTTCTGGATCACCGGCAGAACGGATGAGTCGCCCGTGCGCAGGTAATATTCGGCAAGGGGTACGCTACCATAGCCCAGATGCCAGTTGATGGCACCGCCCACGGATTGGCTTGCATGCGCCATGACGGTCTTCGCCACCCACCCTCGGACAACATCGAGATCCTCCTCGTTACCGGTCGAGAGCAGGAACAGCATGCGCGGTCCATCCAGGCCGATGCCGCCGCTCCAGCCCTGCTTCACCATCCAGGCGGCCAGATCGCGCACGATCCGCTCCGACTTCGCGCACTTCAAGGGCGCACGATCCGCTCCGACTTCGCGCACTTCAAGGGCCAGGTCTCGCTATAGCTGCCCAGCACGGGGATTTGCACAACGACTTCCTGCGGCTCGCCCTGCTCATCGTCGCGCACCATCAGGCGCACGATGCCATCCGTCGCCTCGGCCTTGGTGATCATGTTGCCGAGCTGGATACGCGGGTCGATATCGGCAAGTTTCTCGCCATTGATCGTGTCAATGATCTGCCCGACGCGTAACTTGCCAGTGGCCGCGGCTGGTGAACCCGGCTCGACGTTCTTGACCTTCATGACAAAGGCGGGCTGATGCAGTTCAATCCCGATACCGACGGGCCCGAAGCGATCCACCGTGCTGAGCACGCCGGTCTCCGAGGGGCGAAGGGTAAAGAAAGCCGGGCGCGTATAAAACTCACCATACGCCACTGATGCCATTAAAACCATAAACCCGGTAGCGACTGCAATCGGCCCAGCCAAACGTCTCATTCTCTTTCCTTTCGCTGCAATTCAGAACGCCCTGTCATCATCACACATCCCGCCCGCAAACAAAAGTGCCTTATTACGGCATCAGCAGAATCCTATCGGCGCACCCCCATATCTGTGCGTCCGGCGCGGTTCCCCATTTTGGAGTGCGGGGACGATAGTCACCGCTTTCTCCTCGCACGGAGTGCGCCACGGCAGCACATCACAACGGCGGCACATCGAAATCATCGGTAATCTGGACTGCATCCGTCGGTAACGCGTAGATTGTCTTTACCTGCGCTGGCCGCGCCGTGCGCTCAAACCAGGCGGCGGAGCACCACGGGTATTGATTCGCCACCCGGACCACCCCGTGTTTCACGGCGTTCTGGTGGCAGTAAGTCAGACGCGCCAAGTAGGATTTCTCGTACGTCAGTCTCGTCTCCCGGAAATTATGCCATACCCGGCGGCCCTTGGTACCATCCAGTTGATTGACCCAATGCGCCGTTTTCCGATGCAGCTCAGCCAGGATGTCGGATAGCGGTTTGGCGCTATCGGCATCGGCGGGCGAATGCGCGACGAAATGATAATGATTCGGGAAAACCGCCCAAGCCTCCAGCGCCCAGCCACCCGCTTGCAACACACGCAAGAGACCCCGATGCAGCACGCCCATTCGCTCGGGATTGTGAAAATGGTGCAGCTTCTGATATGTGCCGGCTGTGACAAAATACGTTCCCGGACTCGAAAGGCGGTGGACAGGCGCATGCGGCCAGGCGGTTGGTGGGGTATGAGAATTGTCGGTCATGCTGGAATCGTAGCCGCCCCCTGCGCTCCGCGCAATCCCAAAGCGGCGATATCTCGCCGCACTCCATATTGTCTACATTTTTTGGAGTGCGGGGACGAGCGCAGCGAACTCACCGCTTTCTTTTCGCGCGGAGCGCGCCACGCCAAACGCCAAACGCCGAATCCGCTTACAAACAGCAATTTACTTGTTGGGCGAGGTGTGATAGAAAAGCGTCATTATGGATGAGTCCCAGACTTTTGATGTGGCGGCGGCGAGGCACACGCTGGCGCGGCGAAACGGCCTTCGACGCGAACAACTGCTGGCGAAGGCAAGTCAGGCCCAGGCGGATTTCTGCCTGATCAGGGAAATGCTTATCCGCGATTATCAGCCTCGCCGCATCTACCAGTGGGGATCACTGCTGCGTCCGGAGCGCTTCCAGGAGATCTCCGACATCGACATCGCCGTTGAGGGATGGACGGACCCGATGATGGGATTGCATGCCCTGGATGATGCGTGCCGGCTGACCCAATTCCCGGTTGATCTCGTGGAACTGGAGCGGATTCATCCCGCACATGCGGACACGATCCGCAAGGAAGGAAGGATGGTTTATGACCGCGACGCCTGAAGCCTCAGAGACCACACACCTGGATGCGCACATCAACAAGCATCTTGCACTGCTGGCAGAGGCCGCTACGGAAATCGCGACGGCCTGCAGCGACGATCTGCCGAAACTGGGAAGAACCTCACGAGCGGCGGTCATGATTGCCGGCCTTATCGAGAACTACTATACCTGCGCGGAAACCGTGTTTGTCCGGATCTCGCAGTTCTTTGGCAATCACCTTCCGCCAGATCGCTGGCATCGCGAATTGCTGGAGCGCATGTGCCTGGATGTTCCTGAAACCCGTCCCCGTGTCCTCTCGGATGCCACGTTCAACGACCTACTGGAATTAATGCGTTTCAGGCATTTCAAACGATACTATTTCGTCACTGCCTACGACTGGGAGCGGATCGATTCCCTCTTGCGGCGCATCGCGCGGCTGACCGATCATCTGCCGGAAGAGCTGCAGGCTTTCCGCGCATTTCTCAGACAGTTGTCCGAAACAGCAGGCTCGTAGCGCCTGCTGTACTGCACTGGAAGCGTTATCCGCTCAGCGCGCGCGACTCAGCCAATCGCATGGATCAGCCAGGCAGCACGATACCCCTCGGCACTCCGTGCCCCCCAAAGCGGCGATATCTCGCCGCACTCCATATCTGTGCATTCAGCGCGTACCCCATTTATTCGTGCGGGGACGATCGTCACCGCGTTCCACTCGCACGGCATGTCCACCGTAGCCTTGGCGAAGGCGAAAGCGCGCTGCTCTCCGCGCCGCCTACCGGAAGCGGAAGACCGAGGGCTGGATCGTCGTGGGAATCACATCGTAGTAGCTCTTGCCGATGCGGATCTCGTCGATCCGGCCACCATTGTGCGTGGGGCGTGCGGCAAGACGGGTGAACGTGTTGCCATCCTGCCCGAACCAGGAGTCCGCTCCCGACGTCCAGGTTGGCGTCCCCATCGACGATTGCGAGAGTGTACCAGCCGGATTCAGCCAGAAGTCCACCTTGCTATTGGTAGGCGCACTGCTCGGCGTTCCCTTGGTGGCACGAATGATTATCAGATTCGTGCTGTTGTTCGCCACAGTCGCCCCCGTGCTGTGGTAGTTTACAGCCGCCCCATCCGATGCAAGCACTTGAACGGTTCCATCCGCACGAATCCGTAGCCCCAGATCACTGTAGGATGTCCCCGAGTTCTGCTGGGCAAGCAGTAAGGCATCGGAATTATCTGAATTTACCCAATTACCAACCTTGGCCTCAATGACAGCCACCATCCAGATCGACTCACCGGACGCCAGACTGCTCAGGCTGAACGCCAGCGACGAATCGTATGCGTTCCGAGAATAATCGACATTGGTACTATAATCCAGCCACATGGCACCCCCCGCCTCATTGCCGAGTTCGTCAATATCAAAATTCACGCTGGGATCATATTTGAATACACTAGAGCTACTGGTCCAGCTACCCAAGCTGCCCGTATTGAACAAAACGGTGGAACCACCATACTCGAAACTCTCGTTGTAGATGAGGGCGGTAACCGTGACATTGACCGAGCCAGCCGAAACGCTCAGCATATTCGCCGTGTCGGTCGGCGTAAACGTCACAGCCACGGCATGGATACCCACAGAAGAAGGCACATAGGCCGGGTTACCAAACGTAAACGTACCGGTTACTGGCGCACCACCGATGGTGGCACTTCCGCCCGTGAGCGTAGACACCGACAACGCCTGCCCCAGACCAATGCCGGAGGCCGTCGGCAAGGCCGTTACCGTGGGCGTGCCCTTGGAAATGGCCAGCGTCCCGTTCGTGGATCCAGCGTATGACGGATCCGTAATCGTGACTGTAACCGCATAGCTGCCGACATTGGTCGGTGACCAGGCATTGCCAGCGTAGGTCACCGCGACGCTAAGTCCTGCCGGATCGGTCGTAACGGTCACCGATTTTGCCGTGCCGTCATAAACCTGCGCCAGATTGCTCAGGGATACCGTGGCGGAGGATTCAGACACCACCACCTCGACCTGATTGGACGCAACGAAGAAGTTGATACTGTCCGTCGGGTTGTACAGCACCCAGACATCGTTCGCACCCGTCGGCGGCGCATCGGACGGATCGGCAAACGCAAACGCGCCGGGTTGCGTAGCCGCCCCGCCATCCAGCGTCGACGACGCCAGCGTCTGCCCTAACGCGATCGAGGAGGCCGTCGGCCAGCTCGTCACGCCCGGATCGGCCTGAGAGACGACCAGCGTACCGTTGGTCGAACCGATATACAGATCTTCATCAATTGTGGCCACAACCGCATAGCTGCCGGCATTCGTCGGCGCCCAGGCGTTGCCGTCATAGGTCACCACCACCGTCAAGGCTGCCGGATCGGTCGTATACCCGACGCTCCTGGCCGAGCCATTGTAGGACTGCGCCAGATCCTCTGCCGTCAAGGTCACCGTGGCCGCGCTCTTCGTCGTGAAATTCGTGCCCGGCAGTGCCCAGTAATTGGTTACCGCATTGGTGGCCTGGAACGTGTAGTAGTAAGTCGTAAGCGGATCGAGTCCCGACAAGGGATGACTGATCGACTGGGAATACGCATTTGTAAAGCCACCAAAGGACACAGTGATTTTGTCGCCATCATCCAACCACTGTTGAGCCGTCGTATTCTCGCTCGTGCTCCAGTAGGCGGTAACGAATAAGACAGCCCCTTCCGCATTGATGATCCCATTCAAATAAGCCGTGGTTGTCATGATGTTCGTAGCAGAAGCAACCGCAACATCAACGACCGGAGTACTCACGATCTTAAAACCGTTGAGTGGCATGCGGTTACTTCCCCCTACAGACGTCCCATTCAGCGTCAAAACAATGTCATCCGAATTTTCATTCACAACCACGGCAAATGCTTGCGTGCTGATGGTCGCAGGAGACGTACCACGCGAGCTAATCGCCCCCGTGACGATGGCTTCATTGTTACGTATCGCATCCGTCAATAGCAGGTTAAACGTACTATCACCCGTGTTCGCCTGGTAATGATGGTAAGTCGTCATTTCGTAAGTGCCGGGAATCAGCCCGGAGAGCGTAACGGGAATGTTCCCGTTCGAGTTTCGCATCGCCGCATCACGCAACAGACCATTCAATTGCGCAAAATCGCCAGAGATATCGGATGTGTCGCGCCAGTAGTATGATTGCGCGACGACGGTTACTGAACCATTCGTTCCCAGTACATTCGAAAAGGTGTTGGTGACGGGAGGCCCATTGTCGGTCGTGCCTACAAACTTATTGAACCCCGATTGCAGGGCACTACCTGATGTCGCCTGGAAATCCACCTGCAGCGCCAGACTCGTATCATAGGCACTACCTGATGTCGCCTGGAAATCCACCTGCAGCGCCAGACTCGTATCATAAATAGCCGTCGTGAAGGGAGCGGGTACCGACCAACTGCTGCCATTTGCCGACTGCGCAAAAACTCGGTAGAAGTATTGCTGACCATAAACAAGATCCGTTATATTTGTAGAGAATATTTCACCAACATCGATCAGGCTCTCATCAAGCACAAACGCTTCATCCCATTCGCCAGGATCTTCCTCGCCATCGGTTGTTCCAAAGTAGATGATCACATCATCAAGGGCGGCACCGCCATCGGACACGATCAATCCGCGCAGATCTGCATTGCCCACACTGGTCTCCGCCCCAACCGCGCTGACTTCTGGCGGACCATCCGTCCCGAGCAAGCCATTCGGGCTCGCCCAGATTTGCTCGACCGCATTCGAGGCCAGGAACGTGTAGTAATACGCGGTACCTCCTGTTAGCGTGGTGAGGCTCACGGTCAGATCCTCTTCCGTCACATTCGTATACATGCCAACTTCAACCTCCGTCGCGCCGGCACCACCGCGCCAGTCCTCGCCCGTATGCGGCGTTTCCCCGTAATAGGCATAAACCGTGAAAACGGAGTCTGGCGCATCCAGTGTGCCCTTCAAGTCTGCCGTCGTTTCGCCGATATTGATTGCCGCATTGTTCGTGATCGCGATATTCGCCGGTTTGGCCGTGGTGAACGTATCCTCATCCGACCAGGCGTCATTCGCGGAATTCGTCACATAAGCGCGGAACGTATACTCCACGCCATAAAGCGCACCGCTGATTCCTGCGGAAAATGGCACATCCTGCGCAACCGCCAAGCCGGCCAGGGCCACATTGGCCCACAAGTTGGTGCCGCCTGTTGTCTTGTCCTCTACGTCCCACACGAAATACGCGTCGGCCGCACCCCCTTCAACCAGTTCTCCATTCAGCGTAGCCGTGCCAACGCCGATGGCCGAGTCCCCCAGATTGGTCACGGCAGGCGGATCCACCGACCCAATCGTCGTGAAATCACCATTAGCGGATGCCCACAGCGTATCAACGCCATCCGTCGCCATGAACGTGAAGAAATACTGCACGCCTGAAGCCAATGAACCGATCTCCATGCTGAATGCAGTCTCAAAACCGTTCGTAATCGTGATGGTCGCTGTGCTGCCCTTGCCGTTATCATCAATCCAATCCTGCGTCGTTTGATGGTCCGTCTGGCTCACATAGCCTGTGACATCATATTCACCCGGTGCCGAAATCATTCCCACAAGCGTCGCTCCAACCGTCGTGACTGCCGATGCCTGTGTCACGGCAACAGTAGCCGGTAACTGGTATCGCAACACCACTATACCGTCTTTGCCATTGTTCCCGTCGTTTCCCCTGCTACCTCCCGTGCCGCCCCGTCCTGCATTGTTCGCGTAATCGGCATCGGAGGTATTTGCAGGTGTCGTCCCGCTACCGGCCATGCTAAGCGTATCGGTACCGACGGAATTGGTGTACGACGATCCGCCGCCGCCGCCCGATCCAGACCTCGCGTCAGTCGCGTTCGACCCCGTAGCGCCGCATCCACCACCACCGCCGTAATAGCCGGCACCGCCACCGCCACCGCCGGGATGTGCGTCTATAAAGGTGCCGCCATGACCCCCGCCGCCGGTTCCCCCGTTCGCGGCACCGCCAACTACGCCGCCACTCTTGCCTTTCCCACCAGCACCGCCGGCAGAAGCAATGCCAGCGGCACCATTGGCATTGAGTGTTCCACTTACGCCGCCCGAACCACCAGCAACCTGAGTACCCCCAGTTCCTCCAGACGCTACACCACTCCCGGGAGAGCCGCTAATACCAGCGTCGCCTCCGCCCGAACCGCCAGCACCACCATTATATGTTTGATTATCTCCGCCACCACCACCGCCACCGCCTGCCGCGACAAGCAAAATAACGGACGCCGTAGTGTTTGATACCGAGGAGAGCCCTCCTCCACCTCCACCCTCGCCGGCCTTATTCTGGGTTGCAGACACCCGTCCAAGGCCACCGGATCCTCCGACAGTAATCGCTAACGAATCGCCCGGCGAGACAGAGTAATTACCCTGAACAAAGCCACCAGCACCACCAGTACCGCCAGCTCCGCCAGAAGCTCCTCCACCACCACCGCCACCGCCGCCGCCGCCGCCACCCCATGCCTTGATTGTGACAGCGGTTACGCCGGAGGGAACGATAAATTGATCGTTAGCGCTGTAACTTTGGGTTACGGGTACGGTTGGAGTGGCTTCGACAAGTCTAGCTATAAACGTCGCCCCCACCACCATCGCCACCAACAGGATCCATGATGTGTGCTTTTTCATCTTCTTGCCTCCATATTTCTCTTTACCTGATGATGAGTACTGTGCCGTCCGGTGGCGACGGCTGGACGCCGCCGGTCAGGGATTCAAAATCGGTGGCGACGCGGATCTCGTCGATGCGGCCACCTTGCGATGGGGTCGCGGCAACGGCACTGAAAGTGTTCCCTGCCCGGCCCCACAGACCATCGGTTTTTGTCCAGTCGGGAGATCCCAGCACTCCCTCGCTCGAGGTGTCAGCAGGATTGAACCAGAAATCCAG